>Ga0163109_10004180_pt1 | contig 10990 bp, 10 predicted proteins | sample CRUFie1St13metaG_FD_108704 | JGI IMG/M metagenome (GOLD analysis project Ga0163109, IMG submission 108704) | Marine microbial communities from the Costa Rica Dome - CRUD Field 142mm St13 metaG | ecosystem: Environmental > Aquatic > Marine > Oceanic > Photic zone | place: Costa Rica: the Eastern... | reverse complement strand
GTGATGGTGAGATAGGCGTTTTCGAGGGTGGGGAAGTGGCCCAAATCGGACCCGCGTAACCACCTTGTTCCTTCCGGATGAATACCGCCCAAGGATTTTATGTTAATCAGCTTCAGGTTCATGCTTCAATATTACGGAGAATGCGCTATAGTTTCCTACTTTAGTGGCATGCCCGGAAATACAATAGGACAATCTTTAGTACTGACCACTTATGGGGAGAGCCACGGCACTCAGATTGGTGGAATTTTAGACGGTATGCCCGCTGGTGTAGATATCGATCTAGACCTTGTACAGCAAGCCTTAGACCGTCGTCGTCCAGGGCAGAGTCATTTGACCACAGACCGCAACGAAGAGGACAAAGTAACCTTCCACAGTGGTTTGTTTCAAGGCAAGACTACGGGAATGCCCATTGCTTTTTCTATTCCGAACAAGGACCAGCGAAGCAAAGATTACGGTCAATTAAAGGATGTGTACCGCCCTTCACACGCAGATTTCACCTACGATGCGAAATACGGCCACCGCGATTATAGAGGCGGCGGTCGCTCTAGTGCTCGTGAAACGGCTTGCCGAGTAGTGGCGGGTGCATTAGCCGCTCAAATTTTGCCGCAGGTAAGCGTGAAGGCCTGGGTAAGTGCAGTAGGTCCTATTGCACTGCAAGTACCTACTTCAGAATTAGACCTTGCCGGTATCGACGCCCATCCAACGCGATGTCCGCATCCGGAGACCGCAGAAAAGATGGAAACCTATATTGAAAAATGCCGCGCCGAAAAAGACAGTACGGGCGGTGTGATTACCGCCGTAGCCTCAGGCGTGCCGGTAGGCTTAGGCGAACCTGTTTTTGATAAGCTACACGCAGATATTGCAAAGGCGCTTATGAGCATCAATGCCGTGAAGGGTTTTGAGATCGGATCTGGGTTTGCAGGGGCTGCAATGCGCGGTAGTGCCCACAACGATGCCATTACAGAAGATTTTAAAACCGCAACCAATTATGCCGGCGGGGTAGTCGGTGGATTGAGCAACGGCGCTCCCATCGAGGTTCGCGTGGCCTTTAAGCCGGTTGCTACCATAGGAAAAGAACAGAACACAGTCGATAAGGACGGTAAAGCCACGGTATTGGCCGCTAAAGGCCGCCACGATCCTTGCGTAGTGCCGCGTGCCGTGCCTATCGTGGAGGCCATGATTCAGCTGGTGTTGGCCGACTATTACTTACGAAACTTGAAATACACTCGATGAAAAAACCGTCTTTACCTGTTCAGATCATTATTGGATTAATTCTTGGGATTCTTTGGGCATTGCTCAGTTCAACCATGGGCTGGAGTGAGTTTACTTTAGACTGGATTGCCCCATTCGGAACGATTTTCATCAACCTACTCAAACTCATTGCCATTCCTTTGGTCCTCTTTTCGATCATAGCGGGTATCGGTAACCTGAGTGATACTGCGACCTTAGGTCGTATGGGTGTAAAAACATTAGCACTATACATCGGTTCTACGGTTTTGGCCGCTTCCATGGGTATGGTCATCGCAAATACCTTCAATCCAGGAAAGCAAGCCTCAGAGGAACAACTGCAGATCAACCGCGTGGCGTATGAATTGTGGGTGAACGATACAGAAGGGATGGAATTCTTTGACGATGTCAGATTACTCGCGGACCCTGCCATGCTAGTCTACATGTCTGATGCTCAAACAGCATTAGCAGAGCAGCTTAATAACGAGGAACTCAATGCCAAAGTAGCCAAGGCCAATGCGGTTCAGAGTGCTAAAAAAGACGGTCCATTGCAGTTCTTTGTGGACATGGTACCGTCCAACATCTTCCTCTCCTTTAACAACAGCCTTATGTTGCAGGTCATCTTTTTTGCCATCTTCTTTGGTATTGTGATGGTGATGTTGCCGAATGCACAGATGGAGCCTGTAGCAAAGCTGATGAATGGTTTCTCGGACATCTTCATTAAGATGGTGGATGTGGTAATGAAGGGCGCGCCGTTTTTCGTCTTTGCACTATTAGCAGGTAAACTTGCCGCAATGGCAGGAGACGAGCCGGGCCGTTTAGTTGAGATTTTCAAAGCCCTCGGAGCCTACACCGGGTACACCATCTTGGGATTGTTGTTCATGATTTTAGTGCTTTATCCAGCGGTTTTGGCCTATCTAATCAACAAGAAGACGCGTATGGGCTACATGAAAAGCTGGGGCTACTTTATGCGCGGCATTCGTCCAGCACAATTGTTAGCCTTCTCCACTTCTTCAACGGCCGCCACGTTGCCGGTGACCATGGACTGTGTACGGGACAACCTCGGTGTGGATGAGGAGATTGGTTCCTTTGTGTTGCCGGTAGGTGCGACAATTAATATGGACGGAACAGCACTATACCAGACTGTTGCAGTGATTTTTATGGCCCAATTCCACATGATTGACCTCACTCTAGCTCAACAGACCACCATCATCTTCACGGCTACTCTTGCGTCTATCGGCGCTGCCTCAGTGCCCTCTGCGGGTATGATTATGTTGATCCCTATTCTTGAAAGTGTGGGGCTTAACCCGGCATGGATTGCGATTATCTTCCCCGTAGACCGCATCATCGATATGGTGCGTACGGTACTGAACCTGACTGGTGATGCCTCGGTGAGCACCATCATTGCCTTGACAGAAGATAAATTCCACGTCGTCGATCAAGAGGATTTATGATACGCCACACCCTCAGTCTACTACTCCTATTCATCGGCATTGCACTTCAAGCCCAGCCCGGTAAAGTAACCTTAGGTGCCTATTGTGGTGATGCCCATAAAAGTCCTACAAGAGAGATAGAGAAGGGCCTTCGCGCCATAAACATGGGCGACTACCCCAATGCCCAAGTATATATCGGTGCCGCCTTGCGCCAAAACGAAAGCGACCAACACGCGCTATATCTCAGAGGAGAATTGAGCATCCGTACGGGGAGGATTCAGATTGCCGAAGCCAGTTGGAAACGATTGGTGCAACGCTGTCCCGGCTATAAGCCAGAACTCCTTTTCATGATAGGTACATTGGCCATAGAAGGTGGACGTCCTGAAGAAGCCAAACGATACTTTGAGCAGTGGCTCGCTCGTGAGGATAGAGAGTATGCTTACGATAAAGAGGCAGAGGCCATGTTGGCAGAGATCAACATTAAGCAGACCTTTTTCAATAGCCCCGTTCCATATGATCCCAAACCCGCTCGAAATGTGAATACGCGCTGGGACGAATACTTAGCCGCTTTAACTCCCGACGGCTCCGCACTGTACTTTACCAGACGCAGCCAAAAGCGAAACAAATACGACGGTCCCGCAGGAACCCTTCGTCAAGTGGAAGAATTCAGCATGGCCAAAGCCCTCACCACAGCAGGGGGATTCCCAAAGCTGGAAGAAGGTGACGCCCTAGAATACCCCTTCAACGCGCAATACAACGAAGGCGGCCCTAGCATGACCGCGGATAACTCCTTTATGGCGTTTACCATCTGTGAGCGGGACGATCGCACGGGCGAGCAGTTTTGTGATCTGTACTATACCTCCTTTACCTACGGGGTGTGGAACGGAATTCGCAAATTCCCTGAGGGTATCAATACGGACAAGCATTGGGAGAGTCAGCCAAGTATTTCACCCAACGGCGACGTGCTATATTTCACCAGCAATCGCCCGGGAGGGTTCGGTGGTTTGGATATTTACCGGGCCTATAGGTTGCCTGATGGCGAGTGGGGTGCACCCGAAAATTTGGGACCTGCGGTCAATACTAAGAAAAATGAAAAGAGTCCGTTCATCCACCCGGATAGCGAGAGTTTGTACTTCGCGAGCGACGGACATCCAGGCATGGGTGGGTACGATTTATTCAAGATCAAATCGGTGCGCGGTTCTGCCGGATGGTACAAGCCACTGAATTTGGGCTATCCTATCAATACTGAGAAGGATGAGATCGGCCTTATGGTGACCATGGACGGTAAGCAGGCGTACTTTGCAACGAACAAGATCAATGCGGCTAACGGTTGGGATATTTACTACTTCGACCTATACGATAGGATTCAGCCTGAGGAGGTGGTGTTAGTGAAGGGCCAATTAATAACTGCAGATTTTGTCACCGACGACGAACCAAAAGTGGTACTAAAAAACTCGAAAACCGGACAAGAGACTACTCTCGCTGTCAACGAAGAAAACGGCTCATTTACCGCCGTGGTTAAAAAAGAGGAAGCCAACGATGTACTCCTTAAAGTAGAAGCCAAGAAAGCGGCCTTTAGCGCTGCGCCATTGCGACTCTCCCCGAGCATCGGCCAGGAGGTGGCAAGGGTAGAGGTAGAGTTGTTGCACGACGAATTAGCCGCAGGTGCCTCTTATCCCATCCCGCATATTTTATTCGAGACCGCATCGGATCGTTTAGATGCCCAAAGTGAACTGCTCATCGCCGAGTTTTCGGAGTTCTTGGTTGCGACACCCTCATTGCGTATTGAGATTCAAGGTCATACCGATAATGTTGGAGATGCTGGGGACAATTTAGATTTGAGCCAGCGCCGTGCCCGCCGTGTGGCTGAGACCATCAAGTCTTACGGCATTGATGCCAGTCGCATCAGTTCACGCGGTTATGGCGAGACGAAGCCGGTAGCCTCCAATGAAACAGAGGCCGGCCGTGCGCAAAACCGCCGAACGGTCTTCATAGTGAAATCCTTGTAACAATAAAAATCCCCGACCAATGGCCGGGGATTTTCAATTTGAATCTTCTGTGGTTTAGAAGCGACGCTCTTTGATACGAGCCGCTTTACCGGTACGCTCTCTCTGGTAAAAGATGCGTGCGCGACGTACTTTACCTTTCTTGTTGATTTCAATCTTCTCAATAGCTGGAAGATTTACCGGGAAGATACGTTCTACGCCTACGTTACCGCTCATTTTACGGATGGTAAATGTTTCAGTAACACCCGAACCTCTGCGTTGCAATACTACGCCGCGAAAGAACTGCGTACGGGTTTTATCACCTTCTTTAATCTGGGTGTATACTGTAATAGTATCACCAGCACCAAACTCAGGAAGGTCTTTCTTTTCTACAAATTCGCTTTGTACGAACTGGACTAAATCCATGGTATAAAAATTTACAATCACTATGAGCCAACATTCACAACTTTTGCCAGAGGTTGACACTTAGCCCCAGTTGGGGACTGGCAAAAATAGCTAAAATTTCTAATTAAAACTGCTCGCGTCCGGCAAAGTGGAAATCCCCTTCGATTTGAGCGTTTTCGTCACTATCAGAGCCGTGTACGGCGTTCTCACCAATACTAGTGGCGTACTTCGCACGTATGGTGCCTTCAGCAGCTTCAGTTGGGTTAGTAGAACCAATCAGCATACGGAAACTTTCTACAGCGTTGTCTTTTTCCAAAATTGCAGCAACGATAGGGCCTGTAGTCATGAATTCAACAAGTTCGCCGAAGAACGGACGCTCGTTGTGTACCGCGTAAAACGCCTCAGCATCAGCCTTAGAAAGTTGTGTCAATTTCATTGCAGAGATGCGGAATCCAGCTGCAGTGATGTCGTTCAAGATGGCACCGATATGTCCATTGCGAACCGCATCAGGTTTGATCATTGTTAGGGTCTTAGTACCTGCCATGTTTTGAGTTTTTTCGATTTTTGGATTGCAAAGGTACACTTTTCCTGCACCTTTGCAGTTATAAGTCAAGAGAATGAAAGAAATCCGACTCGACAATTTTACTGAGGAATTTGATCAATCGCAGCGCATTGTGATTACCAACCATACGAATCCCGACGGGGATGCCATGGGAAGTGCATTGGCCTTGCAACGCGTTTTTGAAAAATTGGGCAAAACAGTCCACGTGATCGTCCCCAATCCTTACCCCAAATTCCTGTGGCATCTTACCGGCAACGACCGTGTCATGATCTACAGCGATGGAAAAAAGGCGGCCAATGCCGAGATTGAAGCAGCGGACATGATCTTTCATCTAGATTACAACGCCTACCACCGCAGTGCCGATATGGAGGATGCCCTCCGGACTGCCCAGGCGAAGAAGGTGATGATAGACCACCACCAACAGCCCGAGAGCTGGCCAGATTTCATCTACAGTGATACAGGCATGAGCTCGACGTGTCAGATGATTTATGAGTTCTGTACCATGCATCATTGGGACCAATTCCTAGATAAAGAATCCGCCGAATGCCTCTACACTGGTATTGTTACGGATACGGGTAGCTTTAAATTCAGCGCCACGACCTCGCGCACCCATGAAGTGGCGGGCAAGCTCCTAGATTTGGGGGTGGAAAGTCAACGGCTTCAAAACAAAATCTTTGATAGCCAACCTGCCGCCCGTTTGAAGCTCCTAGGTACAATGCTGGGACAAATGGAAACTAGTGCAGATGGGACTGTAGTACTCTTGTATTTGAGCAAAGCCCAGTGCGATGCCCTTGGATACGAAAAAGGCATAACAGAAGGTTTCGTGAACTATGGTCTCAGTGTGGACGGCGCTCAGATCGCTTGTTTCATGCGTGAGGAAGAGGGTGTCGTAAAGATTAGTCTCCGCAGTAAGGGATTGGTGGATGTGAATGAGCTGGCCCGAGCGTCTTTTAATGGCGGTGGGCATAAGAATGCTGCGGGCGGGCGATTGGATACCGATGTAGCCACAGCCTTGGCGCATGCTAAAACTCATTTGCCGTGGTTGTAAGAGCAACGCTTTTGTTGATGGCAGCGCTGTTGACGAGTTGTGTCCGGTCTGCTGAGGTTCAGAAGGAGCGTCCAGTTATGGATCCTATGGAACGTAATAGGATGTATTTAGCACAAGAAAGACAATTAATCGATCAATACATAGAACGCCACCAGCTAGAAGGCATTGAACCAAATGGCTACGGGATGTTTGAATTACCCGTGGTTGAAGGTGAGGGTGTGACGGCGGAAATAGGTGATAGAATTATTTATGGAGCCACCGTATACTTGTTGGACGATAGCGGTGTTGGGCGTTATAGAGATACTATTGAGCTTGGTTACAGCCAAGTGGAGGTGGGCTTACACGAAGCCTTAGAGGGAATGAAAGAAGGGGATGTGAAGCTTGTGCTTATTCCCTCGTTTTTAGCACATGGCATTGCGGGTGATTTGGACAAAGTGCCGCCTCAATCGCCGTTGCGTTATGATCTTCGACTTATCCAGGTAAACCGCTGATAGAAAGAGCCGCTTTTGGATGTTTATCCATTGCGGTCATGCGAATGAATTGGCTCATGAACTCCCCTGAAGTACAATCTTTGCCAGATAGTTCGAATCCAGCAGTAGTACCGTTTCTACTAAAACCTACGGCATCCAAGAAGGTGGTAGGATTGCTCCAAACGCCCATGAAGGCACCGTTTCCGTAATGTACTTCCATAGTGCTGTAATCATAATAAGTCTGCTCGGGATCATTGGCGTTGAACAGCACCTTGGTGATAAACATATTGTTTTGCGCAAATGTGATGTAAATACTATCACATGTAAGGGTTAGTTCGTTGGTCGTTATGCGATCATGATTATAGACTTCAAACCCATCTACCAAGAAGGTAGTGTTGTGCATGAAGGCTTGTGCGCCAGTATCATTAGGCATTACACGCTCATTAGTACAGCTGGTCAGAGCAGTGCCAATAAAGGCTACAGAAAGAAAAAGGGTTAAAAGATTTTTCATGATTGTTGCTTTAAAGGGGTTATGCATAGCACTAGTTTAACACAAAATTTACATTGCAGCAAGACCAAGTTTACATTGAATTAATATACGAGTAAAATTGATTCATGAAAAGCTTATGGGTTTTTAACACAACCTTCGCTGTGTTCTCTGCGGGATACCGCTTACCTTTGGGATTCTTTAAAAATCAGATAGATATGTTGAGAAGCGTGCTCTTCGCGGGATTCGCGGCCTTCACTTTAGCGAGCTGTGGAGGAAATAAAGTCACAGTAAACGATGAGACCATCACCTTAGAAGATGGTATTTATGCTAAGTTGGAAACGTCCATGGGCGATATTTTAATCGACTTTCATGAGGAATTGGTTCCCATGACTGCAGGTAACTTCATTGCCTTGGCCGAGGGAAATCACCCAGAAGCAGAGGCAAAATTTCAGGGTAAGCCTTATTTCGACGGTACCTTGTTTCACAGAGTTATTCCAGATTTTATGATTCAAGGTGGTGATCCAGACGGCACAGGTGCTGGTGGTCCAGGCTATCAGTTCCCGCAAGAAATCGTTGAAACCTTAAAACACGATAAGGCAGGTGTGGTTAGTATGGCCAACGCTGGTCCTGGTACGAACGGATCTCAATTCTTTATTACGCACAATGCCACGCCGCACTTAGACGGTGGATATAACGTGTTTGCTCAAGTCTTGGGTGGTCAGGAAATTGTCACGGCTATTGGTGGAGTAGAGCGCATGGGCTCAGACCGTCCGGTAGAGAAGGTAGTGTTGAACCACGTAGAAATCATTCGCGTGGGTGGTGAAGCCAAGAAATGGGATGCCGGTCAGGCATTCTTGGACGGGAAGCAAGGCGCAGAAGATGCCAAGAAGGCGAAAGCTGCGGCCATCGAAGCAGAGATTGATGCTGCCTATCCAGAAGCGACTATAACGGAGTCAGGATTGCGATACATCATCGAAACAGTAGGTGATGGACCTAAACCAGAATTTGGTCAAATGGTGCGTGTAAATTATGCGGGCTACTTGATGGACGGCACCTTGTTTGATAGCTCTATTAAGGAGGTGGCAAAAGCAGGCGGTACTTATGATCCGCGTCGTGAGCCTTATGAGCCACTGCCGATGCAATACGGTCCTATGGCTCGTGTAATCGATGGTTGGAAGGAAGGTATCCAATTATTGAACGTTGGCGGTAAGGCGAAACTCATCATTCCACCATATTTGGGCTACGGCTCCCGTGGGGCTGGTGGTGTCATTCCTCCAAACGCCTCGCTAGTTTTTGATGTAGAACTCGTTCGAATCGAACAATAAAATTCAGAAAGGCCCCACGCGGGGCCTTTTCATTAAAATTATTCCTCATGGAAAACGGTATTTATGCCAAAATTGGTACCACAAAAGGCGCCATCACTATCAGACTGGAACACGAGAAAACTCCTATGACCGTGGCGAATTTCGTCGGTTTAGCAGAGGGAACTCTCGAAAATAACGTGACCGAAGTCGGCACTCCATATTACAACGGATTGACCTTCCACCGTGTTATCGCAGATTTCATGATTCAAGGCGGCGATCCTACAGGGACAGGCGCAGGTGGCCCAGGTTACCAGTTTGAAGATGAAATCCACCCAGAATTGAAACACAACCGTCCTGGAACGTTGAGTATGGCCAATGCAGGTCCAGCAACCAACGGTTCTCAATTCTTCATCACGCACGGACCGACAGATTGGTTGGACGGAAAGCACACCGTTTTCGGATATGTGGTGGAAGGACAAGATGTGGTAGATGCAGTGGCCCAAGGCGATACGATGGATACCATCGAAATCGTGCGCGTAGGTGCGGATGCTGAGGCTTGGGATGCACCTTCTGTGTTCACCACAGCTCGTAGCGCTGCAGAAGAGGCGGCACGTGCCGCCCATGAAGCTGCAGAAGAGGCCATCGCTGATTTGAAAGCAGGTGCAGAGACGACAGCCAGCGGTTTGATGTACATCGTCCATGAAGAAGGCAAGGGCCCTAAGCCCACGGCTGGACAAAATGTGAAGGTCCATTACGAATTGAAATTGGCCGATGGCGTAGTCGTGGATAGCTCGTATTCGCGTGGTACGCCTTTAGAAATACCTATCGGAGTGGGTCGCGTGATTCCTGGATGGGACGAAGGTATTCAGCTTTTGAATGAAGGTTCTAAGGCGACGTTGATTGTACCGTCGGAATTGGGCTATGGTCCTTCAGGTGCTGGCGGTGTCATTCCTCCAAATGCAACATTGATCTTTAAGGTAGAATTGGTTCAAGTAGGTTAAGCCAGAACCAAGGCTATCTAAGGAAAAATCCCCGGGCGCAGCCCGGGGATTTTTTTACTAGTAGAGATTTTTCAACAAAAAGTTGATGATTTTGCGTTTCGCCGCGGTATAAGGGGCGGAAATAAAGTTGTTGATGGGCGGGCCCCATTGGTAGAATTGGCTTCGCTTGTTGGTAAATTCCAAAAAGCCGGCGTGGCCGTTGGTCTTACCCATGCCGCTGTGGCCGACACCGCCGAAGGGGAGGAAGTTGTTGGCAATCTGCAGTAAGCTCATATTTACTGCCGTTGCCCCGGCGCGGGTGTGGCGTTGGATGTAGTTGATGTTTTTGCGGGATTTCGCATAGATATACACAACAAGCGGATGTTCCCTAGTCCCAATCTCTTTCAAAGGTTCGTCCATGTCGGTATAACTGAACACCGGCAAAATCGGACCAAAGAGTTCCTCACGCATTAAGGTACCATTCCTTGGTGGATTAACCACCATGGTCGGCGTGATTTTCCGGGCTTCTACATTGGCTGTACCGCCCATATCCAATATACCCGCTTCGGTCTTGCTATCTTCAAGAATACTATTGAGGCGATCGAAGTTGCGAGGATTCACGATCTGTACGAAATCCGGATGTAGGGTCGGGTCTTCGCCGTAGTGGCGTTTGACAGCCTCTTTAACGCCTTTGCGGAACGCATCTAATTGGCTCTGGTGTACATACACGTGGTCGGGGGCAATACAGATCTGGCCAGCGTTGGTAAACTTCGCCCAAGCCACCCGCTTGCCTGCTTCGTAACCATTAGCGCTGGCGTCCACGATGGTGGGGCTCTTACCGCCCAATTCCAAGGTGACCGGCGTCAAAAACTTACTTGCGGCCTCCATTACGATGTGGCCTACGTAGGTTGAACCCGTGAAGAAGATATGGTCGAAGCGCTCCGCCAACAGCTCCGTAGCTTCCGGTACACCGCCCAATACCACCGCACATTCTTGCGGTTCGAAGATTTCCTGAATCAACGCTTTCAAGGTCTCCGAGGTCTTTGGTGTGAGTTCTGATGGTTTCAAGATCACCGTATTTCCTGC
>Ga0163109_10004179_pt1 | contig 10992 bp, 10 predicted proteins | sample CRUFie1St13metaG_FD_108704 | JGI IMG/M metagenome (GOLD analysis project Ga0163109, IMG submission 108704) | Marine microbial communities from the Costa Rica Dome - CRUD Field 142mm St13 metaG | ecosystem: Environmental > Aquatic > Marine > Oceanic > Photic zone | place: Costa Rica: the Eastern... | reverse complement strand
GTGTCCAATCCTTCTTTCCTGATCAATGCCGGGTGGCAGTTCTTGCAGGCGCTGGGCACAGTCGGGGTAGTGCCTTAGATAATTCTGTTTCTGGAGCGGGGATAAAACCAAAGCTCGGGTCTGGCTGTCCCGATCGAAAACTGCCGCCTCATAGCGGTGAAAATGTCTGAAACGAGGCGTAAACGGATACAGGGATCCCCGTTGAGTATTGGCCTTATGAAGAAAACAGTCATCGGCGGCAAAATACACGTCAAGATGTGGCATCTTATTGAACCCTATGACCAGATCCGGCCGGGAATCCTTGATTCTATCGGCCACCCACTCAGTATAGCGGCGGTACATCGACAGCCGGCTTAACGACTTAACAGGCACCAACGTGACATTGAAGCCGACCGGCATCGGACCTTGCCATCTGAGCACATATACCTCTATTTCATGCCCCCGGGCCAGGCAAGCTTCCGCGATACGAAAAAAATCCCGCTGTTGTCCGCCAAAAGGAAAATAGTGATATATCAGGAAACAAAGCCTCATAACGACGCATTCACCGGCAGCAGTTTTTCGAACTGTGTCCAGACTGTTTCTGGCTGGTGAGAGCCGAAACACGGCGGATCTACCGCGAATTGCTGACCCTGAAACGCATCCGACACCCCTGGCCCTGAATAGCTACAAACTTTTTTGACACAGGGAGAGCAGTTTAGATTCGACTTCAGGTGAATCTGCTGATGACCGAATGTACCGGACAATCCGGGGTTTGTCGGGCCATACAGTGAAAGCGTCGGCTTTGACAGAGCTGCCGCCAAGTGCCCAAGGCCAGTGTCCACTGCAATCACACCGGCGGAGCGATAGATCATACGGGCAACCCCTTTAAGCGGCATTCGCTTCAGCACGGTTACCTGATCATTGCCTGCGGCGACTCGCTCAGCACGCTGCCTTTCTATCTCATTGCCCCACGGTAAGAGAACGCTATATCCGTTTTCTGTAGCTATATGTGCCAGGTGTCGCCAATAAGATTCTGGCCAATGTTTTGTCGCCCAGGTTGTGCCGTGAAGAAAAACCAGTTGCTTGTGATTAACAGTGCTCTCAGCATCGACCAGTGAGGTATCTAGACCGTAGTTAACTTCATCCTTATCATAGTCATGTTTCAGGGCTCTGGAAAAAAGCTGGCGAATCCGGTCAACCGCATGATCTTCCCACGGCACCGAGTATCTCTTGTTGTAGAACAGAGTCGCCAGCGGTTCGCGGATGGTGTGATTGCTCAAGCCAATTGTGAGCCCCCGCGACATCCGGGAAATGATTCCGCTCTTGATAAGCCCCTGGGCATCGATTACAAGATCATATCGCTCTGTCTGGAGCGTTTTCTTGAAAGCCCGCACCTCACGGTTCAGGGCAGTACGCCACAGATTGCGCCGCCACCTGCGAATGGCAACCGGAATAACCCGATCAACAGCAGGATGCCAGGAAGGGACATCTACAAAGTTTTCTTCAACAACCCAATCGAAAGAAAGACCCCGGTGGGCCCGATGGGCGTCGGTAACTGCCGGCAGGGTGTGTATAATATCCCCTAGGGAAGACACTTTGACAATAAGCACACGCACCGCAATCTAGCCCTCTGACACCTTTCTCTCGTTGCTTTGGTTTATTTCGGTTCAGTCACTTCTGGTGCAACTTCTAAAAGTTCTGCTGCAGCGTCAATAGCAAGTCGTGGCTGCAATTCCCTGAGGCAGCGCAGATGACCGAAAGGGCATGTGCGCTCGAAACACGGACGACATTCAATGTCTGACGCCAGCAATTTTACCTTGTCCGCCAAGGGCGGTGTAAAGTCAGGCGTTGTCGAGCCATAAATGGCAATGACCGGCTTGTTGAGCGCTGCCGCAATATGCATCAAGCCGGAGTCGTTGCTGATCACGGCCTCCGTCGCGGCGAGCAGATCAATCGCCTGACCCAGGCTGGTCCGACCGGCCAGATTCTTGCATCTCGCCAGCATAGAGGGCTCAACGTCGGCGAGTATCGACTCAACCATCAATTCATCTTTCGGTGAACCAAAAAACCAGACCTCCCGACCTTTAGCCAGCAAATCATTGACAAGCTCGGCATAGTGCTCTGCCGGCCACTGTTTGGCCGGACCGAACTCCGCGCCCGGGCAGATGCCGATAACCCGACTGTCGTGCTGCAGTCCGAATGCGCCGAGCGTTTCCGCCTGCTGCAGAGAATCAACCGTCAACTGCGGTTTTGGGCAGTCAGCCGGTGGAGCGGACCCGGGGGGATAAGCCAGCGCAACAAACCGCTGCACCATCAGGGGATATCGATCCTTGTCCAGTCGGCGGATATCAGTCAACAGAGGCCGGCGAAACTCACCCGCCCAGCCGGTTCGTCGCCCGATGCCGGCATGAAAGGGGATAAGTGCCGATTTAAATGAATTTGGCAAAACGTAAGCATGATCGAAGCGCCGACTGACCAGAGCTTTCCCTAAACGTCTCCGCTTTCTGAGGTTCAGCTCGCCATGGGCAAGGTCCAGTATCAAGGCCTCAGACACTTCAGGCATACGCGCAAGCAAGTGCTGCGTGAAAGGCGGCGCCATCACGCTGATCTCGGCATTGTCGTGTTGCTGGCACAGGGCCTTGAACAGTGACTGCGCCATGATCATATCCCCGATCCAGGACGGGCCGATGATCAGGATCTTATAAGTGCTCGCTGAGCTCATAGCTTGGGCAACTCAAAAAGCCTGCCACCCCTTCCCGCAAACCGTTTACTTAGTCTACCGACTATATCCGCTGAGACAAAGAAACTGGAGGCGATGCACTCTGCCGTACAGGCTATCCATTTTGGTGGCTTACGGGGTATGACACTGCCTGATTGGCCAGTTCAGCACCTTGCCAAGATCGTGCTTGAGTAGGGCGTGTGGGACGGCCGCAGCAGCGCGCCTATTCGACTAGTTTGACCCACTCGCTGGCCTCTGGGGTGCCGCGGGGGTAGTATCCATTGAGCAACCGCAGCCGTTCCTCTGGATAGTCCCCGATTTTGCTTGACCGACCAACCACGGCAAAATCGAAAAACTCACTGGCCTGCACATACTTTATTCTTAATTCATTGCCTTCCATAAGCTCATTTCTCTGAATCGCTCTAAAGCTACGAAGACTCCGCAAGATAGCCTCGTCCATGGCTTCCACGTCCTCAGCGTCAATAATCTGTCCTCTTAGAACAAAAGCCCGAGACCCAAGGTATATGACGCCTACCCGTTCGTACTGGCCGAGCTCAGAAGCCGATAGCCCTGTGTGCCCAATCAGCTGATTTCCTGTAAACGCCTCTGATTTCTGTAGGTCTGTTATGCCAAGCATTTCACTCAAATAAACTCCCGGCTCCACATTCGTGCGCAGGCGTCGAGCTTCAAGCCTAATTACGCCTTTATCACTCAGCTCAGCTGTGACGGTCGTTGTTGTTGTTTCAGTGATTTCCCAATCATCAGGAAACTGGATGGTATAGCCAAGCAGTGGTTGGTAGTAGCGACCCTGAGTGCTGCTCTCACTGGCCACAGAGTTTAAACCAAACGCAAGCCCATTGATGTGCTCTCTAAATTCACTGTTGTCAGACAATACCTCTTCAATATTCGCTAATTCGCCAACCGATCCAATAGCCTCTTGAAGCCGAGTGTCGTTTCGAGGATGAGTCGCGAACAACCCATGGTAGCTGCCGCTATCCCCTGATACTCGTCGATTAAAGTCCTCCTGATTCTTAAGTATCGAAACAACGTCGATCATCGCAGCGGGGTCGTAGCCTGCTTTAAGAATATACTCGGCCCCAAGACTATCTGCTTCAAGTTCCATCTCACGACCAAAACCACTGAGGCCGGCTACAGCCCAAATCGACGCCACTTGGGCAATTTGTGAGCCTGCATAACCACTTCCGGTCACAACTGCGGTGGCTAGGCCGCCCACTTGCGCAGCATAGCTGGCTAGCTTTCCTCGCGCTTGCTGCTGAACAGCATGACGAGCAGTAATGTGCCCGATTTCATGAGCCAATACCGCCGCAAGTTGCGCCTCCGTATTCAAGAATGCGAGTAGACCGCGATTTATGTATACGTAACCACCAGGAAGTGCCATAGCATTTATCACTGGGCTATCTATAATCGTAAAAGTATATTCGAGCTCTGGCCTATGGCTCGCTTTCGCTACTCGCTGCCCTACTTTCTCTACATAGACTTGCAAGTCCTCATCCATCAGTACCGGTTGGCTTGCAAGAATCTTAGCGTGTTCCTCTGCACCTAATTCTCTTTCTCTGTCTTCAGACATAAATACTAGGTTTGCCCCGCCAGTAGCGGGATTGACCGAGCAGGATATGGAGTTTAATGCCATAACGATAACAAGGCCGATCATCAAGCCTGTTCGATGCCTCTGGTTCCATAGACTAGCTATTTTTATCAACATGATTATTTATCTGAGTTAGGGGCTTTTGGTTTTTCTCGTTATTCACCCATGATGAATCCAGCTAATTGAGATGCAAGCCTGTCACATGAGATGGGCTCCACCCGTGCTGGCAAAATGAATGGAACGACAACAGCCGCGATATATGTGGTTCCCGTCGCGTCAGCTGCTATATTTCCAACGCTTGTTAGATTAGCAACATCCCAAACGCTGGCTTCGTATTGCGCTTGAAAATCCCTGATGCCACCCCCGAAGCAGCCAGCACCCCCGGGAGATAGCGTACAAGAAATAGTACCAGCGCTATCCACCATCTCGGTTTGACCATCAATCCAGACAATATACCTTACGCCGAAATTACCAACCTTTTCAGCAACCGACGGCTGCTCCAATATTCTTCCCAGGTCGGCGGGGCGCATGGGTGCTGACCGAGGCTCAAACCAAGGAAAAAGCGCATCAATAAACGGTTGTTCAGAGATGACGCTAATACCCTCATTTCCCATGCGCTCTCCCACACATTCGACAAATTCAGTTCGCGTTTCATAGTCACTGGATTGACGACGACCCAATATAACTATTGATTCGTCTGTAGCTAGGCCAGTCTCTCCTTGTCTAAATTCGTCTAATGTCGTACTGGTACAGGAAGAGATGAGGGCGACCGATAAACCAGAAACTATTCTTAGTACTTTTAGCATCTGTATAGATCCCATAAAAATTAATTTTCGCAGCACTTACGGATGCTAGTTTCTATCCTGTGTCTCGAGCCAATCCCTGACTCCTGGCACACGCCTGAAACTCAGCGCGAAGCTTGATGCTAGATCCCTAAAAGCTATAACCGCGGCTTCGTTGATCGCGGACTCAGAAGACCGGAAGGTTTCAACCGGTGTTTTGCCGTAAGAGGTGACCATCCAGTCCGCGATAAAACCGCCATCGGGCTCCGTCAAGCGCATGTTAAATCGCATCCAGACTTCATAAACGTTAAGCTTTGTCTTTTCAGGAAGGGCGAGCTGAAACTCTTCAATCAGAGGCTCGAATATAACGTCAACTCCAAAAGAGTCTGCATCTTCAAGACTATCGATGACAACTACCTCGGCAAACATCCCTGGCAGTAATGCATTGAACAGTTCAATTGCGGAATTTCCGCTTCTGATATCAAACTCTTCTGCACCGGCTTCGCTGTATTCTATGTATGAAAAATCACGCAATGCGTCATCGTAATAGACTGCTACCTTCAGTGGCTCTGCCTGAACGCTTGGGCTCGGAAAGCTTCCCTCAATGGTAATGGTGCTGACACCGCAAGAGGCTAAAACCAGAAACAGCGCTGTAAATGTAAGTCCTTGAACCAACCCAATAAACTTACAAGAGGGCTTCTGCGCGAAAAGTGTATTCATAACAATAGGTCTACGCTAATACCAGTTTTAAAGATTAACACCTGTATTAGATTGTCGCTGGGTCATAAAAGTACAAGTGCACCGCCATTCCTGGCTGTCATTTGCCTCATCAACGCAGCAAAGTCATCAACGGTAGCACCTCGTGACCCAAAGGCCGAGTTTGCTATCTCGGTGTAAAACCCAATCGCATGAATGCGAACTTTGCGTTCTTTATTCTCGAAATTTCTATTTTCTTGATCGATACTCCGCAGTGCCTGCTCGACCGAACAATTGTTTAGTGGGCAAAAGTCGTCACCAAGGACATAAATACTTACCTTCTTGTCTTCAGAGTAAAACTCCCTTATAGCCTTTTGTATACCGTCAACTGGATTACTGTCACTGCTAGGCGTCCAATTAGCTAACCGCAAGAGGATATCTCTTCTTCGTTGTGGGGAATCCTCCATCCACTGACCACGAAAAGCATTAAACAAGTAATCCCCATCATCGCTCATTACCTGAATACCTTTCACTTCCGGGTAAACGTCGAGCGTGTCAGACACTACCCTGAGAACCTTCTGCCAATTGCCAAGACTTTGCATGCTGCCTGAAGTATCAATGACAAAAATTATGTATTCACTGTCGACTGGCACTCCTCCTAGAGGGGCATTTTTCGGATCTGCAGCTACAAGTTGTAGCCGTTTCATCTCATCTGTCAGCCTCTGCTGTGCAATCCGTAGCTCCCCAAGTTCATCAAAGTCTTCCGAGGCGAGCTGCTGTGTTGTTCGATATCGGCCCTCAATGTCACTGAGGTCTCGGCGTAGTCTTGCGACTCGATCATCGATCGCTGAGAGTTGCTCATGTTTTGCATTTAATTCTCTATTTAATATATTAGTTTCTCCACGAATCTCAAAAAGCTGCTCCTGCAACTCACTGATAGAGTCTTCCTGTGATACCTCGGAAATTTCGAGCATTCTCGAATCAGCTGGTTTTACAATCATTAACAATATAATCATCGCTCCAAACCCGCACGATGCTACATCCAGAAAGGATACGGTGAATGATTCAGTCTCTGCTCTTTTCGGTCTGGTCACTATGTTTTCCGGAATGGGCCTCAAGGCCAGTCGTTGGAAGGAACCACAAACGCTCCGTTTGAGTCTCGCGACAATTTCCAAAAGGCAGAAGGCGCTCTCAGATCACCTTCAAGTGGCAACAATATGACATTAATTGGGAATTTGGGTGTACCCCCCAATTCTTGCACTGCGCTATTGAATAGACGCTGTCGTTCTCTGGGTGATATGTATTGCCTCGTACTCTCTTCCAAACCCAAAGTCGGCAGACCGTCTGTGATCAAAAACATATTATCAGGCGGCGGATCTAGATTCGCAGCAGCGTTAAATACATTGTACAAGTTTGTTCCATTTTCGGGGATTAAAGAGTTTACAGTTTCAATTACAGCCTCAAGCTGTTCAGCGTCAGCCACTTCTAGCCAGTTGTTTTCAGCATCCTCTAAGATATTGTGATAATTCTTATTGAAATGCCAAATCTGGTACTGTCCATCAATAGGCAAATTGGCAGAAATCCAATCTACAGACTGAAATGCCTGTCGCCACTTTGGAGCTCTGATCTTCATTTCATCTTGCATAATGTTCAGGCGGACGATGTTTGCTAAGTTTTTATCGAGCATACTCGCGGAGCTATCCATGATTATTAAGATCCGTCGTCCATCCATCTTCAGGCCAGTCACTTGTTGTCTAACCCCGTCACCGCCGCGATCCCTAGCACTAGAGCCTCTCACAGTAGTACTGTTTGAGTTCAACCGTAAAAGCTCTTCTTCAAGCGAAGATATATCAGCCTTCAACCTTGCTATATCTTCGACTGATGCAAGGCTTGAATTTTCAAGCGCCGCCAACTCTTGCAAAAATGTGTCAATCTGATCTTGAATTTGAAGAGCAAGGCCCTGAGCTTCTACTATGCTGAAGTTAGTCTCAGACAGAGTGTTTTTAGCTTGAACGAGTCCAAGCTCACCTTCACGAACTTCTTCCTCCAACAGATCTATCTCCGCAACTAGTTCTGAGCTCACATAGTCAATCGCTTCTGATTGTGTGTAGTCTAGAATCAAGAAAATAAGAATGACTGCTCCAAACCCACAAAACATCACATCCAGAAATGACAAGCTTATAGGATTTAGTTCTCGCCGTTTCGGCTGTCGACTAGCCATTGCTTTCCACTCTTATAAGCGTCAGCTGATCAGCGCTATCTTTGAATTCAATGACATCACCGACGCACAGAGTTACTGGATCCATGATATTTGCGCCATTAACGCTGACTTCCTCAATATGCGAATCGAATAAAACCCCACTGTAGGTCTTTTGTATGTGCCCTAATTCATCTGGAAAACCAGGTATACTCAGTGCAGGGATAGCTTGAGCCGGAATCCTTTCGGCTAGGTGGTAATGATTTTTCAGCCTCAAATCGGTTACAGGGAAGGCTACATTTTCAAACAATACATGGGTAGGAACCAGTTCACTAGTGCATTTGTCGCGAGTAAGCTGAGACGTCCGTTGAACCGGCAAGCGATTAATAAGCGTTAGCCCCTCATCAGCGTTTGCCAGGATCACATCTTGATATTTCAGTGCCGCCTTACACACGGAGTCGGGGCTGCAAGCTAAAGTTGGGACGCTACCTTTGATTGAAGCTAGGCACCCCGGCAAACGCCCCATAGCCGCGCTAAGTAGGATTTGGCCCGCATCACAGCCAACATCTTTCAATGCGTCATTTATCTTACGGTAGCAGTCTGAGAGGCTAGTAATTAGACTCTCTCGAGGAAGTGTTGCGGTATAGGAGGACTGACCAAATTTGATTTCTAAAGCAGAGTCCTTCACATCTTCAGCGTCTAGCAATTTGGTCAGCTCGTTATAAAGTTGCTGCTCGCTTTCGGCGTTATGCAGTGGATTAAATCTGCACTGTTGGATAAAGGCATTAGTCGCTGCCAGCATAAGTGCATCTATAAAATTCTGCCTGCCGGCACCTGGAATTTGCGCTGTCGAAACCAGCTCTAGCCCGCTATCAAAAACCGCGAGATTAGATAAAACAACCTGATGTAGTTGTAGATCAACAAAAACAATTTTTTCCTCGGCAAAAGATAGTGCCGTTGCAGCAGCAGAAAGATCGACTACTCCTTTTACGCGAAGAGGAGTTTTTTCGGCAAGTCCTAAAAGTATAGCGAGCTGCCGCCCCGTAAAATGACTTGGCACGGCAAAAATAACTTCATCGGAAAATTCATACTGCTCACTTATATACATCAATTGGGAGTAAGCCATGTCCGCAAAATGACGAAATCCCTTCACGTTTTCAATCGTGTCGAGACTAAGCTCTTGCCAGAATTTACTGTATGTCGTCGTCGGCATTAAGCGCGAACTTCGCTCGGCTTCGTCTCCAAATAATGTAAGGGCGTCAGACGTGGATAGAAAGCCGGATGTCTTCTGTATTAGCCCTGAATGATCACTTATTTGGATAGCAATATCATTCAGTTCAATGATTTTAATGCTCATAACGAAGAATCGGATTGAGTACCTAAGACTTCAAGGGGTCTAAACATGACTGCTACGAGGGGACCCGCAGGTAGCTTACTAGGTTTTCGTCACAGTAGTTTTGAGTATCCAGCACGAGTCGATCTTGGATTAGTTGCAATTGGTTAAGCAAGAACATCAAGAATATACTCACAACTAAAGCTACGAACGTTGAATTAAATGCGACACCGAGGCTGACCGTAACTCCAACAATATCTCCACTTACAGCCTGATAAGCCTGCCCTAAAGCTGTACCAATTCCTCTCACAGTGCCGAGGAAACCAATGGAAGGTATTGCCCAAGCTATATACCGCACTATTGTTAACTCAGTCTCCATTCGGTCGGCCTCCGTTTCACATATTTCCCTTATGGTTACTGATGCGTCTTGGATATTTCGCGTACTCTGAAACCGATGCAAGCCGCCCAATATTGCCCTCGACAGTAAGAAGTTTTGCTCTGTTTCAGGTAGCGTCTGAACAGATCTGGCGTAATTTCTTGCGTCTTCCGGCAGAATGCTCATGCCTTCACTAACCTGTATAAGGGTATGGCTCAGCAACTGCCGCTGTTTCAATGCTTGCCTTGACTTCAAGCCGATTATGAATACGGCCCAGAACATCAGGGTAATACAAGCCTGCTGCTCAAAGTCTTTAAGAATAATAAAAATTGATCGTTCCGGAACAAAGTTCTCATTGACCTCTTGTTGCTCAGATTGAAATGCCTGTATATCAGCTGCAACTGGCCGGATTAATGTCGTGTAGGTTGCCTGAACAATAATGAAAGCAAAGACGAGGGCAACTAACTGAACAAAAGTTTCATACAAGGATCCTTGTTTCATACTTGCCGCCTGTAGCACATATTTTTAGGACTATTCTTCATATGTCCACCGGGAAATCGTCGTCCACAAGAACATCCTCAACGTCGGTATTAAGCAATGATTCATCTTCTTCGAGAAGCTGGCTTTCCGCGGCTTCTTCTGTCACCGATGATTGCTCTCCACCTGATTCTTGTCTGCCTACCTCTATACCGCCGGCTTGATCAAGGTCGTCCTCTGCAGCGGAAACCCAGATTTGCATCAAAATTGCGTAAAAAATCGCAATTAAACTTTTCCTCATATTTCCTCCAAATAGCGAGCTATTCGAAAACCAACATCGTCCCTTGGCTCAACACCAAAGTCGCGAAAAGACAAGCGCATTTCTGTAACAGCGCCATGGGCCCAACTAGAGCCTCGTATCGTATGGAATTGACCCATTTCTGCACCCTTTGGATCAAGCTCAGGGCCGCCAACAGCCCCTACCGATCCGTAAAAGTCGTGCACCCACTCTGATACATTTCCAGCCATGTCGTAAATGCCATGGTAATTAGGCGAGAATGAGCCTATAGGCGCGGTCGCAAAGAACCCGTCATTATAGTCAAACATTATTTCTGCTAAGTAGTTTCGCACAGTAATATCAGCGAAATTCCCAGAATTTTCTGGAGGGGGTAGTTGTTCTCCCCATGGGTACTTTAAAACCCTACCGCTACCCTCAGTTCGGGCAGCCCACGCCCACTCTGCCTCGGTTGGCAAGCGATATCCGATTGAGTCAGAATTAAAGCCCGTTACTTCCTCGCCCTCAACAATGTAGTACGAAGGCAGCCCCT
>Ga0163109_10004178_pt1 | contig 10994 bp, 9 predicted proteins | sample CRUFie1St13metaG_FD_108704 | JGI IMG/M metagenome (GOLD analysis project Ga0163109, IMG submission 108704) | Marine microbial communities from the Costa Rica Dome - CRUD Field 142mm St13 metaG | ecosystem: Environmental > Aquatic > Marine > Oceanic > Photic zone | place: Costa Rica: the Eastern... | reverse complement strand
GCAGCCCCGAAAAAAGTGCCACATTAACTTTGTTTAACAGTCACAAAAAAGGGTTAATAAAATATACATGTCAGAATGACATAACCAAAGAACTGGTAGGTCCAATACCTGATGGATATATTGACCATGATTTACAACCCACTGATAAACTAATAAAAAAATTATCTTTAGAACGAGCATATTATGATGCAAGGGAAATAGCTATAGCTAACAATTGGATATCAACACCGGATAATCCAATATATGTAAAAGTTGTAGGAAATGTACCAGGTATTCGTTCTGGTCAATATGGTTTAGTATTGAAAACGAGACAAGAAGGAGGTTCACACCTCCAGCACATGACACTGGTCGCACCAAAAAAATCGGTAGCTGTGCAGGCTGAGCTTCACCGTGGCAGATCCGTTACCCCACCACCCAGAATTAGTAAGTATAAAATAATTTTTAATACAACTGAAAGAACTGAAAAATTAGAATTTTTGAAAGATGAGGGAATATATAAAGTAATACCTAAAGAACATATTACTACAAATGAAGAATATCTTAAACTAGTTATAAATAATGAAGTTACTCTAGATAATCATTTCTATTTACAAAGAAATGTTATGAATCATGGTATCTGGAGATTGGCAGAAAAAATGGCTATAGATAATGAATGGACATCAACACGTTCACACACTATATATGTAAGATTTAAAATAAAAGGAGAAATTGAGGATGATAACTATATAGGTTATGTATTGGGTCCCGTACATGGAACTGATAATTATAGAGTAATAACTAAAGCAGGGTGGTATTTTGCTGATGACCCACCAGAACAAATATTAAGTGATAAATTATATTATGATATACCATCCAGTGTTCTAAAATCTGGCACATTATTCCATGTAATTCCAAATGAACTTATTATAATTAGACCAGATATTACACCTAAGATTATTGATAATGCTATGTTTGCGGAATATGATGAAGAAGTAATGAAGAATTCATCTATTGGATTAATGCCGGAACACGGACCGGAACCAGAACACGGGCCGGAACCAGAACCGGAGGGAGAGGGTAGATAAAATAAAAAGATAATTTTATAATAAATTTGATAATATTTTAAATAATATTTTAAATAATATCATTAATTAAAATGAACAAATCAAAAAGTGTCCCGAATAAATTAGTAGATCAAGGTGTAACACCTATCAAAAAATCATGTAGTTTATCTGATTTAAGTGATTTAGAATATTATTTTGAAGAATTCTTTGAAGGTGATGGTGATTTAGGAATAGAATTTAGGGAAAGCAATGGTCATCCTGTAATAAAAAATATAGTGAAAGGAACAGTAGCAGATGAAACCTATGGCTTATACCCTGGTCTAACTTTAGTAAATATCAATAATAAAGATATAGTAGGGTACACTTATGATAAAGTTCTAAAAATGATTGAAAAACACTGGTTAAACAATTATATTTATCTCAAATTTAAGAAACCTATTTACACTAAATTATTAAAAATACTTAATCAACACAATTTACTCAAGTATTATGATCATTTTGTGGAGCTAGGGGCCAAAGATATAGATGATTTTGAATTCATAGAATTAGGAGACCTTCATAAAATGAATATGAATATAAATGATATAAGGAAAGTTTCAACTATTAATCCAAAGATACTTGCTTAAAAATGTTAATTACACTAAGCACAAATAAAAGAATTGTTTTTTTATTATCACAATTAATAAACGAACCCGGTATTTGTGAGAAAATAGTTGAAATAAAAGATGAAGAAGAAAAAAAAGATGCTCTAAAATATCATTATGAAAGATGGGAAAATATAGCTGGTTCTCATTATCATCTACACGATACACACACCGGTAAGTTTTCAATAATACACGATGAAACCAATTACATTGTAAAAAAAGATCATAAACCAATATTCTATAATATAACAGGGATATCCTATCAAGTTGTAGAACTAATACATGAATTAATAAGAATATATAATAAAGAATGGTTACAATATGATGATATGCTTTATTCAAAGTTAGCTGACCTAATTATGGATGAATATAAAAATTCAGATATTTATATTAAGCATCTATAATAATATATGAAACTATGATATCTAGGTAATCCATTATGCCAAAATAAATCATTTAAATTCCCTGTTTTCAAAATATCATTTTTAGCTACACTTGATATATTAAATCCAGGCATAATTTTAAAGGTATTTACAGTATTGTGACTATATATTTTATCAAATAATTCTTGACATTTATTCCACTTATCAGAATATAACCCCCCCCAATCATTATTCCAACACTCTAATCTACGATAATCTTCAATATCTTCAATACCTTCAATATCTGAACGTTCTAACATTAATAATTCTTTATCTTTTTTACTATCGTATTGTTCTAATTCACGGGTTTTACGCAAAGCATATGCATTTTTTCCTTCAAACCAACTCTGCAAAACCGATTCAGAAAAATTTGTATTATAATTACCATGATTATGAGAATATAGAGGTTTTTTATCAGGGGAACTTCCATTTTTTATAATATTATTACAATAAAAAGGGGCATTACTGTCTAATGGATTACAACTTTTTTTCATTATTAATATATAGTCTAAATATCCATCTATATATATACCATCTCCATAAATAATATCTACATAATTAAAATTATATATTTCATAGTAACTTTTAAATTTATGTATTAATGGGGTGTATATTCTACCTAAGCCTGTAGTATAAACATAAATGTCTGAAAATTTTATATTAAATTCACCAGCATTTATAAAATCACATATATCTAGAGTATTTAAATATGTTAAACCTGCCCCCATAGAATGTCCACATATAATTAATTTATAACCTACTCTATACTTATCTTTTAAAATTGATAATATTCTTGGAATATTTGTAGATTTATTATCATTATAAACATCTATATAAAAAGGTTTACCAGAATAAAAATATAAAATGATAATACCCTTATTTTCAATTAATATTACAGAATTATTATCATTTTCTTCTAATACATCACCATCCAATGTAAAATAACTAATATCAGTTATTTTCGAAACTGTATATTCATTAGTATTTAAATTACCATGGTAATCATATATTTCATTTTTGAGTATATAATACATTGCTAATATAAAATATTCCCGCATTAGTCCGGGTTCTATAGTTGCCCCGCCTTTAATTTTTTCATTCTTCTTGATTATTTTTTTCCTCTTAATTGTTCTTTTTCTCTTTAATGTTTTTTTCTTAAAAATTTTACCTTTGATTATTTTATTCCTCTTAATAGTTTTTTTATTTTTCCTTAAATCTGTTTTATTCATATTATCATATTATATAATATATTTAATATTATAAATGAATAAAAAATTAAGTATAGTTTTGAATATTGTGAAATACTTTTTATTATTTTTAGTATTATTTATAGTATTATTATTATCATTAACATATATTTATGGATTCTTTAACAATAATTATAAAACAGTTGAGAAAAAACATGAACATGCTATGGGTGGTGTTATTATGGTAATATCTTATTTACCGGCATCATTAGGACTTTTATATTAATAAATTTTAATTGTGAATAACTAATTCTATATAACTTATTTCTTGAATGAAATGTATCTAACCTGATACATAGCTTTATTTGCAGGCGTGCTTTCATTTTCATAGACAGGTAAGATAAGGTACCTACTTCCTTTATCAGTAGATGATATACAAGTTGCTGGTGCTATCATATTAGCTTTCTCAATAGTTAGGACATCTTCATAACTAAGATCTTTAACACTTTTCCCACCTTTTAAAAGCTTAGATGTCACCATATATCCTCTAGTAGCTTCTGAAGAATGAATAACTGATTTTTTACTAGCCTTAGTTTTAGTATTCATTTGCCTTTGTTTTGTAACCAAGAAACCTTGAGCTTTCGCATAACTACTGAATAGTTCAGGATGAACTATGTATTCAAAATCTTCACCTACTGTCTTAAATTCGTTCTTAGTAATAATCGTAGATTTGCCTTCTTCAGCCCTCTTAAATGCTAGTTCAGCTAGCCCACGTGATTTCTTCTCCCATTCTTTCGCTACTTTATCAAATTGTTCTGTAGTGAAAACTTTAAAAGGTTTGTAAGTTGAGAAACCTTTAATATTTCCCTTCAACCTACCCGAGTTTTGTGATGCTTCTTGTTGATTGTGACAAAGAGACAAGATACCACAATCAAACATAAAATCTTCAGAAACAATACTAATTCCTCTTCCAATACAAATATTACCTGTAATTGCTACAGGATAGTTCTCAAGATGATATTGTTTGTAAATTTTCTTGAGTAGGGTATTGAGTTCTTCATCTTTATTGAAAATATGAAAAGTCTTGTTTGGAAAGTATATTTGTATCCCTTCACCATTCACAATGAATGTAGCTATACCTCGTTCAACACAGATGTCTTTAACTGCCTTATGTGACTTTTTAGTATGTCCTGCTGGGATAAACCATTTACTACCTGGAACAATCAACTCTTTTGCACACTCATCTAACACATGTCTTACAAAATCATTTCCAGCTACATGGTCAACGAGTGTGATATCATTATCATTCCACCCATGGTAATTTGGTGTAGTGGTATTCTCTATTGGAAATACATTCATCTGTTTGTAAACATCAAAGAGTTTCTTTGGTGTAGCAGTGATACAATACACATTCACATTCTCATATTCATCTACGAGAGGCTTGAAGGTAGAATCGATGGGTTTGATGAATTTATCTCCTTCATCCAACCAGATTTTGAACATGAATTTGTTTTCGGTCAAATGATAGTTATTCAGACGCTGAATAATTTCATAAACATCATCAACACGAACACTATTCGTACAGCATAGAACATTATTCACCTCAGATGTGGCAAGAGTTCCCACAACTGACCGCCAATCATGATGTTCTGTCCTATTGTGAGAAGAAAGCTCAATGTAGAGCTCTCCATTGACTTGATACTCTTCTAGATCATTCTTTACTCTCTCACCGGTCTGCTTTGTAAGGAGAAGACTGTTGTCACAGAAAATGAAATTAACAGTCTTCTTTCCATCAGGGTCTTTTTCTTCAAGATCTTTGATAATCTGTTGAATCATGATGAAAGTTTTACCAGACTGCTCGGGCTTACAGATGAGGGTGAATCTGGACCAGTTGTTAACATCTTCACGAGACATTTTAGTTTGTCTGTAACTTTTTCAGATTATCCTAGTTTTATTTTAAGTTTGTTTGTAAGCTACAAAATCAAATAGCTAACTAAATGAGTATAATATACCTATTCATATACATTTCTCTTTCATAAATTGAATCCATTAAACTATTCATAAAATATCTAATGTGTTCACAAAATTCCATTTAATATAATAATTTTATTTTTAAATTTGATTTAAAATTATCTTTCGCATATTAAATAATATGCATCAAATACGATTACTAGTATCTGATGATAATAATAAAATATTTACGACTGATATTAATAAATGTAATGAATATATAGAATTAGGTTATAATCTACAATCTTTCATATGTCCTTTAACAGGTAAAGAATTTAAAGGCACTAGTCTAGATAGAAATGGTCGAGGTAAATTCTGGGAGCATATAAAAGGTTTAAAACTAGATCCATTAAATATGAAATATGATAGACAATTGAATGTAGAAAATAAAGAGAATATATCAAAATTATTTGATAAAACACATCTAGAGTATCTGTGGTTAAATTATTTAAAATATGAAAACAATTTATTTGAAACTATTAAAAGTAAAGATAAAACAAAATTACTAAAAAATTTTAAAATAGCTGTTAGGCGGAAATTATTAGAAAATTTAATCGGACAAATTAATTTGGAATTATATATTATCTTGCTTAAAGTATATAGAGGGGATATGGATATTGATGAATGTATTAGTAATGTTAATGAAAATAATAAAACAGGTATAAAGAGGGATATTAAAGACCAATTTTATACAAATAGAAATGTATCTGCTAAATGTATTGATATATGGTTAAAACATATAACTGATAAAAATGCGCATATATTAGAACCAAGTGCAGGAGATGGTTCATTTAGTGATTATTTTATTGAAAATAATTATAATATCGATAGTTATGATATAGAACCTAAAAAAAACTATATAATGCAAGAAAATTTCCTTAAATTAGATACAACTGATTTTAAAAATATGCATACTATAGGAAATCCACCATTTGGTAGACAATCTTCTTTAGCTAAACAATTTATTAAAAAATGTGCAACGTTTAGTGATAGTATATCTTTTATATTACCTAAAAGTTTTAAAAAAGAATCATATCAAAAAAGTTTTCCGTTAAATTTTCATTTAGATTATGAAACAGATTTAGATAAAAATTCATTTATAATTGATGGAAAAATACATAATGTCCCTTGTGTATTTCAAATATGGATAAATAAACCATATAACAGGTATGTTGAAGAAAAACCAAAAGAAAAAGGTTTTAAGTTTATAAAGAAACCTAGTTTAGAAGTATTAAAAGTGAATGATGAAGGTAAAGCTATTAAAAGGAAAAATATATTTATAGAAAAACCTGATTTTGGAATATTAAGAGCAGGTGGAGGAGATACTTGTGGTAGGATATCAAAAGATTATGAAGATGGTATAAAATGTTATCCAGAAGCATGGTTATTTATAAAACTAGATGATGGTTATGATAAAAATACATTTTATGAAAAATATAAAGAAATAAATTGGATAGATGATTCTAATGTAGGTGCGCGTTCTATATCTAAACCAATATTCATTAAAGGTATAAATAAATTATTAGAAATTATGTATCATTCAAATTAATCTTTAATAGCTTCCCAAGGATGATATGTGAATTCACAATTTACTATATCTTCTGAAAACTCGTTTTTTTTTTGTAATCGCGTTTTTCTTTCATGACAATTTAAACATAGCAGTCTCAGATTTGTATATCTATTATCATTTGAATTTCCGTTCCAATGATCTTTATGTGAATATATTTCCATATATCCTGTTTTACATTTATATTCAGTAAATTTTACACCACATAAGAAACATTTATTTCCATTATTTTGTTTATATTTTGTTACTTGGGAATCATTAAAATCTTTCCTTTTAGTTGAATCATTATATTCAACGGTATTATTAAATTCTTCACTAATATCAGTGTCATTATCTCCACTATCACTATCACTATCTTCTACCTCAATATCACTATCATCATTACCTTCTAACTCAATATCACTATCATCATTACCTTCTAACTCAATATCACTATCATCATTACCATTACCTTCTAACCCAATATCACTATCATTATCAATTATAGTGTCTATTTCACTTTGTTTTAAATGATATAAATTACCAGTATTACTTATACACTTATTATTTTTACACCATTTTTCTAGTGTCCACTCATGGTGTTCTAATATATCTTTATTCATAATTAACTTTGTTAAACAAATATTTAGTCTTTTGAGGTTTTCAGTAGGATCATAATGCTTATGATTAGTGCTTGTTTTAATTGATTTTAATATATTGTTTATACAATATTCGCGATTAGTTATATTACAATCTATTTTTAAATAGTTCATAGTATTTTTTTGAAACCCTGGGACACGTGATAATGGACATTTACATATATTCCTTTCATTATCCATTCTATAATTTATAAAACTACCATTCGGTTCTATTTTGCTTCCATTTTTTTCTTTATAAAAAGTAACTTTTGCTAAAGGTTGTAATTCTTCATCAATTATTGTGTTTGTATTAGTTTTTTCTAATACTTCAAAATCTCTTTTTGTATAAATAAATTTTAAATCGGTATTTTCTATAAACAATTGTGGATGATTATCTTCGGATAATTTAATATTTATATTAATTTCAAACATATTTATATCATTATCATCAATAAATTCATTATATTCAATTAATTCATCATTTAGATATATTTTATATAACCGTGTATCATCTACAAATAATTCTTCTATAGTTTCTTTTAATTCTGGATATGGTTCATATGTAATTGGATTATTTATTTTTTCTATATATTTTTCTAATATTTTCTTGTAATCATCAAAACTTATTTCATCATAATAAAGTGTATCTTTTATAATTAAAATTAAGAATCCATCTTCATCCATTAATTTATCAATTAAACTTCTTATTGAATTTTTACTAGTTATATTTACCATATCTTCATCATATTTAATTTCATCACATATTTTAGTTAATATCGCCATAGAATAATCGTCTCCATCATCAGTTTTAGACAATAAAATAGTAATATTGCTATGTTTCATTAAATTATTTATAACATATTTCAGTCCAATACCACTTTTATTCATACCTATTGAATTATCAGAATCAATTTCATAATAACGTAAAACTTTATCATAAATATTGCTATCTGATACACCTCTACCTGTATCTTTCAATAAAAAAAAATCTTCACCATTTATTATCCTTATACAATCATCAGTATTAGCATTATTTTTCATTCTAATTGATTTATCAGAGTTATCTAAAAGTTCAACGATTAAAGTTTCATTATCATATTCTATACCAGTTGACATATGTTTACAAAGTCCTATAGTATTACATGATAAAGATTTTAAAACCATTAAATATATTAAATTAATATGTGCGCTACGTTTTAAATAGATTTAGTTTTACGTATTCTCTTACCTGATATTATATGTTTGTTATATTGTTTATCATATAATTTACCACCATCATATTCTTTAATAGTTAATCCTTTTATTTTTTGCAAATTAATAGAGCACTGGACGCGTTGTTGTGAACTGTCTATTTTAGGAGCAATATTAAAATATGGTATATTTTCACATAATTCTTTTTTTTTTATTATATGTTCTCTATCTTTTAATAATTTTTGTTTAGATTCTGGATAATATTCCTTAGGTAATCCTTTCACATATTTATCGTAATCTTTAATTTTTTCAAACCATTCATCAAACTTTATTTGACAAAAATGTTCTATATCATTTTTCAAAATTTCTATTAAATCATCAAAATTAATAATTAATGTTTTTTCAGCTACTTTAAAACCATCTTGCTGTTTATATATAACAGATATTATATCCATATTTTCAGATGTTAGAAATCTACAAATATCACCACAATCAATAGTCATATTATTACTAGTTTTAATTGAAACGTTTCTATTATTAATAGTATTATGTTCAGATTTAATATCATATTTTTCAATATGTGAATATTCTTTGATTAATTCATCTGATAAATTGAAACAGTTTTTTAATATATCTGTTTCATATGCCTTACCATGTCCCTGGCTTTCATTAGTAGACTCTATATAATTAGTTTCCATTACCTCTTTACAACTATAATATGGATTAAGTTTTAAGCAATTACATTGCGGATATTTCTCATACAATTTATGAATACTTAGTTCTTTTGCCTTAGCTTCTATCATTATATCTATGTTTATACCGTATTTTTCGGGGATTTCTAAGAGATATTCAGGTAGAATTTCAATGTAATCAGAATGATGACCTATCTTACCAGAACCTTGTTCAGATACATGAAATTTTGGTTTAATTCCTTTATCTGTCCACGATTCTAGTACCAAAGGTATATATTCTCTTGGATCGCGGAACTTTTCTTCAGGATGTAATTTTTTATAGCATTCAAAATGATGAGTATCCAATACAACTGGTAGAAACTCATCAGATTTCCTGGATACTTTCGCAGATATTTCCAAACAATCTAGAATAGAATAACATTTTTCACAGTTCTCTAAGACTAATCTGTTCCTAACTATTTGAGGGAGTTTGTAGTAATTTTCAATCCAACGTTTAATAGCTTCTTTTTTGTTCCCGTATGTACCACCACCATGAATAACCATCACAGAATCTTTACCTAAGGGTGTATCATATTGATATCCTAACAAATCTAATACTTCAGCATGATAAACGAGATCCTTAAATGTTTGTTCAACTACTTTAGTAGATGGTGAACCAAGATTATTGAACTGCCCCGGATGGAATGTTAGACGATGACCAACTGACTTAGAATATTCACCTACTTGTTTTAGATGTTCTATAGCAAAGTCATAAGTATAGTTAGGAACTTTGGGATTATTCTTATGTTGAAACATCTCAGATGATAGGCGAAATACACGGATACCATTTTCTTCGTTCCATTTCAACATTTTCAATAAATCTTCCAAATTAAGAAGTGTTCTTTTTTTTAACTCTTCTATACCCAATTTATCGATTTGTTTGACAATAATCCTCCTCGCCGCATAAACAGGAGGTTTATGTTTCTTGAGTGTCACATTCATACAACATAGTCCGAGTTGAACGGGTCTTTCAACTGAATGAGACATTGTTTAAAGATAATAAAATTATAAAATAAATAATCAAATTTTTACGTTTTTTAAATTTTTACGCTTTTTAAATTTTTACGCTTTTTTAGTAATTAAATATGTTCCTCCTAAGACTAATAATATACCGCATCCGGTATACTCATTCAATTTAGCATCTTTGAAAAAATATAAAGATAATATAGATGATATCAATATATTTAATGATACAATAGTTTTCGCATAACCTGGATTATGTATCCCTTGTATTGTTTTTGTGATAAAATAATGAGTAGTTGGTATCATAAAACCACCCAATAATAATAAACACAATTCTTTGTTTTCAATATTCTCAATTTTTTTTTTATAACCATTTGTTAATAAGATTATAATAGATAGTATCCCTGTTATACTTAAAGGGACTAATACAGTTATAACTGGATCAATCTTACTAACAAGATATTTTCTAAATAAATCAGAAATTGCAACTAATATGGCTGCTATTATACCGAATTTTATCCAATGATCCATATAACTTATATATAGATTTTATGTTTTTCACAAGTTGTGTCAATAGCATCTTTAAATCGCTGTGCTAAAGGATCATTACATTCATGTG
>Ga0163109_10004176_pt1 | contig 11000 bp, 7 predicted proteins | sample CRUFie1St13metaG_FD_108704 | JGI IMG/M metagenome (GOLD analysis project Ga0163109, IMG submission 108704) | Marine microbial communities from the Costa Rica Dome - CRUD Field 142mm St13 metaG | ecosystem: Environmental > Aquatic > Marine > Oceanic > Photic zone | place: Costa Rica: the Eastern... | reverse complement strand
TACGTCTGCTCGGACCCTGATTGCGCCAAAGCACCTGATTTAAGGGCCAACATGACTGCGCCGAGGGCGAGGTGAATCCACCATGGGGTGCAGCGTGATGGGCGAGTGGCAAACGTGGGCTTGTCCATGCGTCGAAGGTAGGGGCGGGTGGGCGAAAGACGAAGGGCCATTGGAGGCAAGAACTCACAAATTTTCCCGACGCAACTCCCCTTCTGCCCAAGCCCTTTGGAGCAGGGTGTCCCGAAGTGCTTCGCGCAATTTTTGACGGCGTCGTTGAAGCAGGAGCTCTGTGATTTGGTCCCTCGCCACATCGAGGGGGGCCGTTTTGCCCTTCAGGCCGTGGTCGAGGAAGCGCAGGAAATAGAGACGGCCGTCGGCCTTGAAGGAAAGGGGAGAGGAACGCTTGATTTGGTCCTCCACACGGTAGAGGGACAAGGGCACTTCGTCCAGAAGTTCGCCCAAGGACCACCAAAATTCATGGTCCACGTGATGCATGGCGCCCCGCTCCATGCACCAACGTTCGAGGGCAGGAATGCTCACCGAATCGGCGGCAGAAAGCCATTCCTTCAATTGCTTCACTTCCTTGTCCCATTCGCGGCGGTCCTTCTTGGACCAGTTCGCCCCACGCAGCTCCGCCGCCTCTTGAGGGTCGGGAAGGTGCACGTACAAGGCTTGGACGGCGTGGTCGTGCAGCGTGAACAGCTCGGGGTGGGCCGAGTAGTACGCCGACACCTCTTCGTCCGTGATGTCGGTGGCCAGCCGGCTTTCGACGTACCGGTTTTCGTACGTGTTGATCAGCAAACTTCGGCGGTAGGCCTCTAGCGCTTGTTCGAGACCTGACAGTTCGTTCTGAAGGTGTTTCCGGGCATGGTTGAGCATCACTTGCTCCCGCATCCAACGGTCGATCACACGTTCTGCAAATGCGGCACTGTCGGTCAGGTTCAGGTCGTCTGGCACCCAACTGGCTAGGCTGTCCCACGTCAAAACTTCCCCGTACGCTTCAGCCAACACGTCCGCGCCAAAACCTTCGGCATCTTTTGCGGTGTTGCCGGCACAACTTGCCAGACAAAGTCCAACCACGCCCGCAACCCATGTCGCGCGCGACGGGGTCATTTCCGAACGAGGCTGAACAGCGCTTCGCGGTTGATCTTGTGCGGGTATTTGCGCTGCAATTCCATGATCCACTCGTCTTCGAGATGGTCCTGGTACGCGGCAATGGCCGCCCCGCGACATTCGTCGAGCGTCTTGGGGGTGGGCGGCATTTGTTCCTTCACATGGACCAAAATCACTTGGTCGCCACCCTCTGTGGTTTCCAATACGACGAGCCCCCGCTTGTCCGGCACCAACGATCCGTCCTTCAAACCGGCAAATGCCCGATCGGCAAATGCGTTGTCGCCTTCGGCGAACTTCCCGAATTCGTTTTTCAAGGCGAGGGGACGCTCGGCGATGAGTTCCCGGCGCAGCCCTTCCACATCTGCCGTTTTCCGCAACACCTTGCGGACGCGCTTGGCGATTTTGGCGTCCTCGCAGGTGTGGATTCCGGCATCGAGGCGTTCCGGCCACATGAAAAGGTCTGGATTTCGACCGTGGAAATCCACGAGTCCCGCGGAGTCTTGCACCGCGCGGCTCCACACCTTTTGGTCGGTGAGTTCAAACAGAAGGATTCCGTCGTGGTACTCTTCCATCAACAACCGGAAGTCGTTGTGTTTGGCCTCGAGTTGGGTGTCTTCGTACGCCAGCACCACTTCGTCCACGAAGCGGTCCACTTCCTGGGTGATTTTCATGTTCGCCGTGCGTGTCAGGTTGTGGACCAACCCGCGGTTGGACCAATCCACAAATTCCGCCACGGTGTGCGGTTGTCCGGCCACGCTGAACAGGGTGCGGCCCAGCTCACTCTTGCGCACTCCTTCCAGAGGGTGGCCTGGGTAGTAGAGGCTGTCGATTTTCGATGCGGCCAATTTGAGCGCATCCAATCGGCGCGTGCTTACTTCCACCCCGTAGTCCTTTTTCAGCTGGTTGAGGAAGGACGTCTTGGTGACGTCAGCACGGCTGTCCCGACGGACTTTTTTGGACAATTCACGTCGGCTTTCTTCGAGTGTCGGGAGTTCCTTTTTGTCCACCAACTTGATGAGGTGGAAGCCGTAATTGGTCCGCACCGGACCAGCAATGTCTCCCGGGTTCTCCAGTTCAAATGCGGCGTTTTCAAAAGGCTCGACCATCTTTCCGGTGCCAAACCAAGGCAGCAACCCACCCTTGTTCGCGGTGGATGGATCCTCGCTGTACTTCATGGCCATTGAATCGAACGATTCTCCGTTCATCAGCATGCGCTTGACCTCCATGATGCGTCCTTCCGCATTGGCAATTTTGTCTTGTGGCGCGTCTTGGGGCATGCGCACCATGATGTGGGCGACCTGGACTTCGCCCCGTGCTTTGCGCTTGCCGGTGACCTCGAGGATGTGGTACCCAAACCGCGTGCGCACCACGTCGCTGATGTCCCCCTCCTCGGTGTTGAAGGCCGCACATTCAAAAGGATAGACCATTTGGAAGGCGGTGAACCACCCCAAGTCGCCGCCGTTGCTGGCGACGGAAGGGTCTTCGCTGCCGCCCTTGCCCCGCGCAACGGTTTCAAAGTCTTCTCCACCGAGGACGGTTTCGCGAAGCGCTTGAATGCGGTTCCAAGCGCGCAAGGTGTCTGCCGGTGAGGCGTTTTCATCCACGGCAATCAGGATGTGCCTTGCCCTGACTTCTTCATTCTTCCGTTCGTACGCCTCTTCCACCAAGTTGTCGAGCAAGGCCGCATCGACGAGGTAGGGGCGCGCGAGTTGCTTTCGGTAGCCATTCAACTCTTTGACAAAGGCGCTTGCCGTGTCCATGCCGAGCGCCTCGGCCTCCAACACCTTGAGCTTGAAATTCACGAAGAGCTCCATGTACTCGTCAAGCCCCTCGACGGTGTACACACTGTCTCGGTTGTTCTTGCCAAACACGTGCAGGCAGTCGGCCAACGTGACCTGTTCATCTCCGACTTCGAGGACAATGGTGGTTTCAGGGTCGCCTGGCATTCCGTATGCGCCTTGGCGCTGCGCCCGGATGGGGAGTGCAAGTGAAAGCAGGACAAACGCGACAGCGATCGTGCGGGCAAATTGCTTCATGGGGCCTTTGTGGTTGGTGTTGGAGATGTGGTCAAGGAAATCAACCTTCCTCGACGGCAAGTTCAGTCAAATAGTGGCATGGTGTCAACCCCCATGTCAGCGGATGCTGTAGTTGGGCGCTTCGCGCGTGATCATGACGTCGTGGGGGTGGCTTTCTTTCACGCCAGCCGAGGTGATGCGCACGAAGCGGCCTTTGTCTTTGAGTTCGGCCAAATCCGCGGAACCGCAATACCCCATCCCGGCGCGAAGTCCGCCGATCACCTGGTGCATGACTTCCTGCACACTTCCTTTGAATGGCACCCTGCCACTGATGCCCTCGGGCACCAGTTTCTTCAAGTCGTCTTCCGCGTCTTGGAAGTAGCGGTCTTTCGACCCCTTTTGCATCGCCTCGACGGAGCCCATGCCGCGGTACGCTTTGAACCGGCGCCCCTCGTAAATGATGGTTTCTCCTGGACTTTCTTCCGTGCCCGCGAGCATGGAGCCAATCATGACGGTGTGTCCCCCACCGGCGAGGGCCTTCACAATGTCGCCCGTGTAGCGGATGCCGCCGTCGGCGATGACCGGCACGCCTGTGCCTTCCAACGCTGCACTCACTTCCATGACGGCCCGCAGCTGCGGAACCCCCACGCCGGCGATGATGCGGGTGGTGCAAATGGAGCCGGGCCCAATGCCGACCTTCACGGCGTCGGCACCTGCATCAACAAGGGCCAAGGCTGCCTCAGCTGTGGCGACGTTGCCGGCCACAATGTCAATGTTGTTGAACGCTTGCTTCACCTCGCGGACGGTGTCGATGACCCCTTTGCTGTGCCCGTGGGCGGTGTCCACGATGACGGCGTCCACGCCTGCATCGACAAGGGCAGAGACCCGCTCGTGGGTGTCGGCCGTGACGCCAACGGCGGCAGCCACGCGCAAACGTCCGTACTGGTCTTTGCAGGAGTTGGGGAATTCACTCAGCTTGATGATGTCGCGGTACGTGATGAGGCCCACAAGCTTTCCAGCGCCGTCCACCACGGGCAACTTTTCAATCCGGTGTTCGCGCAGAATTTGCTCTGCTTGGGACAAGTCGCTGCCGTCCTGCGTCACGATGAGGTTTTCGCTGGTCATCAACTCCGCAATGGGTCGGGCGCCCTGCTTTTCAAAACGAAGGTCGCGGTTCGTCACGATGCCCACGAGCATGCCGGTGTCGTCCGTCACGGGGATGCCGCCGATTTTGTGCTCGCGCATGATGGCCAGCGCATCTCCCGCCGTGGCGTCTTTGCTCAAGGTCACAGGATCTTGGATCATGCCGCTCTCCGAGCGCTTCACCTTGCGAACTTCATTGGCCTGCGCCGCGATGCTCATGTTTTTGTGCACCACGCCGATGCCGCCGTTCCGTGCCATGGCGATGGCCATGCGGCTCTCCGTCACGGTGTCCATGGCGGCACTCACGATGGGGGCTTTCAGTTGGATGTTTCGGGAGAACGGCGCATGGAGTTGCACGTCCCGCGGGAGCACTTCTGAATAATTGGGGACGAGCAAGACGTCGTCGTACGTCAATCCTTCGCCGAGAAATTTGTGGTCAGTAGAGGCCATCGATGTGGGTTGAATCGCTTGTTCTCGCAGGCCTCACGAGTGGTTCGTCTCCAATGCAAAGTGCATGTTGAGCGCGCCGGGTTTTGGTCCACGATTCGGGCAAATTTAAGGCAGAACGCGGTCCAACTCCAACGCGGTGCATGGAGGGGCTCATGTGCACAAGTTGAAGACCTATTCTGGGAACAGGACCGTCAGCGATTGATGCTGACTGTGCCACGTGCCAATGCCGTCGAGGTATTGGCATTTGACCATGTAAACGCCATTGGGCACGAGCTTTCCGTTCACCTTGCCGTCCCAAGGCGTGTCGATTGATTCGGTCTCGTACACGACGTTGCCCCAGCGGTTGAAGATGCTCAGCCGGAAATTGCTCGAGCCCTCAGGCGCGTCGCCGATGAAGCCAACATTGGGCGCGTCGGCCGTCCATGGATACCAATCGTTCAGGTCGTCTCCATTGGGCGTGAATGCGTTGGGAAGCCAAACCACGGGTTCCTCCACCAGGCAGAGCCAATTCGAAGAGGCCGCTTCGAGGTCACCCTCCGGGTCCACTTCGACGGCGATGATTTGGTAGCAAAACAGCCCTGGGTCGCCTGTCATGTCGCTGACATTCCTGTTGAAATTGGACCGGTTGGCATCCATGGTTTCCAATGGCTGGCCGTAGTTGGAAGGGTCGGCTGTGGTTTTGACCAGCACCTCGTAGCGGTCGACACCGAAGGGGAATCCATGGTAGTGAGACCACGACAAATTGTGCCTTTGCATTCCAAGTTCGTCGTTTCGAAACCCCTGCAACAACATGGTCTCTGCCTCTTGCGATTGAGAGACCAACTGTTCGCATTCGTTGTACACGGCAATGCGGTACCGGTACGAGAATTCGTCCGTGTCGACGTCGTAGTCGGTGAAAATGACCTCCGGGTTGGCAGTGCCCTTTCTTTCCAAGCCGGTCCACGAGTCCGTGTCTTTGTTCAGGCGCTGCAACTCATACTCGTGACCTTGATAGCCCTCGCCAACGTTGACGCGCACTTCAACGGGCACGCCAGGCGCGAGGTCGGTCCGAACAAGCGCGGCTTCCAAGACGGGGGTTGCCGGCGTATCTTGGTAGTCAAAGGTCATTTCGACCTCGTTGGAGGCGGACTGTTGATTGGCCCCACCGAGGGCCACAATGCGGTACCGCAACGTGGTTTGAAGCGGGACATTGTTGTGCACGTAGGCCAGGGCACTGCCGGAACCATTGTCCTCAATGACGTCGAGGATTTCCCAATTGCTGCCCGGTTGCAGGGTCTTGGTTTGGACTTGATACTGTGTCACACCCTCCAAGAGGTCGGGCCTGTTCCAGGCCAAACCAGCTTCTTCGTCGCACGGCCGATAAATGACTCCCAAATGCATGGACCTCGCGCAATCGCTCGCACCCCCTGGCATCGGCTCATCGTCGTCACCAAGACAATTGATGGCCGCCACCCGGTACTCCTCGGACGCGACCCACGCGGACGAGTTGAGCACGACAGTGCTGAAGACCCCTTCGCCGACCGTATCCACGGGTGTGGCCGCACCGCCGTTGCAGCTGTAGACGATGTAACCAAAATTGTCATTGTCCCCAGGGTCGTGCACCCAATGCACCTCGGCCAAGGAGTCGGCAGACGTGACATTGACGTGGCTGACCTCAGGCACATTGGAAGCGTTGGATGCCACGGTCCAAACTTCCACGTTGCTTTCATGGACATGAATGCCGTCGGTGGCAACCTGTTGGATGCGGTACCGCACCTCGCTCAAACAAGGCCCCAAAGTGTCTTCGTAGCTTCCGCCATTGGGAGAGTCGGGCAATTCAAGCAGGGTTTCCCAATCGCCCATGCTTGAGGTTTTTCGTTGCAGACGAAAATCGCCCCCAGCAGCGTCCATGCTGACGTGGTATGGACTGTTCCACGACAGCAAAACGGATTCAGGCATCGACCCTTGTAGTGCTTTGAGATGGATCGAGCACAACGTGGAAGACTCAGGCGAATCCAGATTGATGGAGTCGGTGTCTGCCCAGTAATACGTGCGGTTGATGCCGCGGATGCAATACGCTTGGGCGTCGAAATTATAATTCCCGGACCCAGATGAAGCCACCTCCCATTGCCCCATGGGGCTGTTGATGATGATTCCGCCGAACTGGCCCGTTTGGGCTGAATTTCCATCGAGGTAAGTGACCCAAAATTTGTTGTGCACGTATTCGTCCAAGGGCACGTTGAGTTCCCACTGCAGGGACCCGCTGCCCAACTCGTCGATGCCGTTGAAGTGGGTGAGGGTGGGGGCCACCGGGGGAATTTGCGCGAGCAGCTCACCCCAGCACAACATGAGCAGACCCAACCATGCCCAACGCTTCAAGCCCGACGCCGCGGTCGCAAGGGACCAACGGGACCGAGTGAAAGAAGAGACATTGGGGTTGGCGGATGTCATGTTGGAGAGTGTCAGACGCATCATGTCGATACAGAACGAGAGGTCAGAGATAAAGGTATGGCCCTGTCACCGAATGCGCGGAGTGTCAACAATGTGTTGCTGACATGCGGGTGTGGGTGGCCACAGCCTTTCAGCGACGGTGACCCGTTCAGGCGTTTCCTTCCGGATCCTTGTAGCGCTCTGCGCTGCCAAATCCGTAGCCGTAGCCGTACTCGGCGCCGTAAGAGGCGTAGCCGTATTTGGCGGCGTACCGGTTGTAGTAGTATGCCCAGCGTTTGGTCTTCACGCCATTCAACACAAAAGAGGCATGCTTCAGGCCGTTTTGTTCCAACAGGTCTTCCAGATGCTGCACGCCGCGGCGAGAAGATTTCCCCACGTTGGTGACCAACATGGCGGTGTCCACGTGCTCCATCAGAACCAAGGCGTCACTGATGAGCAAAATGGGAGGGGTGTCCAAAATGACGTAGTCGTACTTGGCCTTCAACTCGGCGATGGTGGTCTTCATCCGGTCGCTCAGAATGAGGTCCGAGGCGTTGGGGGGGATGGGTCCTGCTGTCAGCACATCCAAAGAGGGATAGGCCCCGGGCTTCAACACGTCCGAGAGCTTGGCCTTGCCAATCATCAGGCTCGACGCGCCACTTTCGTTGGCCATCCCCATGTAGGTGTGGACCCTCGGCTTGTGCATGTCAAAATCGACGAGGGCGACCTTTTTGCCGGCCTTGGCGAGGATGCTGGCCAGGTTTGCCGAGACGAAACTCTTGCCTTCTTGGGGGTGGAGGGACGACACGAGGACCACGTTGGCATCTTCCTTGGCCAGGAGGTATTGGAGGTTGGTGCGCAAGGCCCTGAAGGACTCGGTCACTGCACTGCGGCTGTCCGCCCGGCAGGCAATGGGGTCGTCGCCCATCTCCTTGTAAAAGGGAATGCCGGCAATGACTGGTGCCGAGACGGCTTCCCGCAATTCAGAGGTGCTTTCAATGCGCTCGAAAAACACCATGCGCGCCACCGCCAATGCGAGGGCGATCAAAAAACCGACCGCCGTGTGGGTCAAAATGGTTCGGCGCTTGTCCGGGCCGACCATGCCTGCGTATCGCGCGCGCTCAATCAACGACGCTTCAGGGGTGATGCTTGCCCGGGCGATGATGGTGGCGGCTTTGCGTTCGAGCAGGTACACGGCCAACTTTTCATTCACGCCCAGCTTCCGTTCCATGGTCAAAATGTCGCGTTGGGTTTTGGGCAGGTCGGACAAGCGCGATTCGAGTTGGCGGATGTCAGACTGGAGGTCCACGCGACGGCGCTCGACGGTGCCCATTTTGTCGGCCAAGTACGTCACCACGTTGCCGCGGAGATGTTGCGCGCTCGAATCGATGCGCCGCACCTGGTACGATCCGGGCTTCACGTCCAGCAGCATGGCCGAGCGCTTCGCTTCCAGTTCCATGAGCTCTCCCACCTGTTCCGCCATCCACGGGTCGTCGAGCATGAAGTAGCTCGAAGGAGGCAACTCGGCATCGCCGTCCTCAGCGGAGAGGAAAATGCCCAAATCGTCCAAGGACTCGGCTTGGACTTCCATCTCGCGGAGTTGGCGCTCCAGATCCACGAGGGTATTGAAGTACTCGTTTTGCTCGCGGGTGAGGTCGAGGACTTCGTTTTGGGCCCGGTAATAGTCCACCTGCCGCTCCAGCGTGTCCGTCAGGGCATTGATCTCGTCGAGCTGGCCGTTGATGAACCTCTCCGTTTGCATGTTGGTGGCCAAACGCGCTTCAGCGGTATAATCAATGTAAGTCGCTGCCAACGTGTCGAGGAAACGCTTCGCGCGGTCGGGCAGAACGTCCGTGCAGGTCATGGTGATGACACTTGTGCGTTCCACGTTTTCAGTTTGGAGCGCGCCGCGGTACTGCCCAATCCGCTGGGCACGCGATTTGACGCGGATGCGGAAGTGCTGGGCGGTGGCCGATTCAAGCCTGGCGGCATCCCGCGCCACGTCCTCGTTCAGCCGAACCACGAGGTCCACGCCGTGCTTGACGATGCGCTCGCCAAACCGCGCATCGAAGCTGATTTGGTCCGTCTCAGGAAGGGTCGCGTTCAACACGATGCGGCACTTTTGTGCGTCCACGACAAACAAGTCGATAGCAGTCCCTGACATTGCACCCGAAAACCCATCGGCGTTGACTTCAATTTCGATGGCGGCAAAGCCGGCCACGGGCATTTCTTTGATGCGTCCCACCAGGTGGTGGTCCACGTGGTCGCCGATTTTGTCGATGGCGCGGCCGACGAGGTCGTAGGAGCGGAGGACGCGGAGTTGGTTTTGGACTTCGTCGTTGTAGTAGTTGAAGCTCCGGACACCGGAACGGCCCGCGAGCATGGCATCCACGCCGGAGCCCTCGCTTTGGTTGATCAAAATCTCAGACGTGGCGCGGTGGATGTCCACCATTTGGTGGGTCACCAAGCGTCCGGTGCCGTATCCAATGCCAGCAAATGCGAGCATCATCCACCAATTCTTGCCGAGCAACTTGATGTATGGCCTCAAATCTTCAAAGCTGAGGAGTGGGGTCTGCGGATTCTTTGCCATCTTGCGCGAAAATAAGGAAGCGCCCCACGCCATGAACAAGTCAACCTCCTGGACCCTCTTCGCAGCGATGATTTTGTGGACGATGCCGTTTGATGGTGCGGGGCAATACACAGCAGACAACGGCATCTGTTGTGATCCGAATAGCGTAGACTACAATCTTGCCGATGAATTCAACTGCAACGTCACTGGTGAATTCCCAGCTAATGATGCCAACGACGATGTTTGTGACCCAGACTGTACTACTGATTACTCATGCACCACCATCCCGCTGGACGGAGGATTGGGCTTGCTGGCGCTGGCCGGTGGTGGCCTTGCCACAGCTGCCATGCGCCGCCGCCGTGAAGAGGAGGCGGAACAGCAGGCCTGAGGCCTGAGTGTCAGCTGGCGCGGTTCGGGTCTCGATTTGGTCACCACCTCGCGCTAGAAACAGCCCCATGCCGCACTAAAAACAATGAACCATGTTGGGGTCGAAGCAACCATTGGGAGACACGTTCAAGGCCTGGAGGGGCACCCCAACGTTCCGGTTTTTTGCCATTGCGTTTTTGGCCTATGTGGTGTGGAGCGTGGCCTACGAACAGGCATTGAAGCCCAAGACCATGCTGGACGAGGTGGTCATCGGCCACATGGTGTCGTCGACTGAATTCGTGTTCGACGCGTTGGGGTGGCCCGTGGGGACGTATCCCCAGCCGGCAACCCATCGGGATCGCGTGGGGGTCGCGGGCCACGTGGGGGTCCAAATCGGCGCCCCGTGCGATGGAGTGGCGCTCTTCGCGCTCTTCGCGATTTTCATTTTGGCCTTTCCCGGTTCTGCACTGCGGAAGCTGTGGTTCATTCCTGCAGGCATCGCGGTGTTGCACGCCGCGAACATTGGGCGCGTGGTGGTGCTGGCCCGCATCCAGGCGACCGCGCCCGAGTGGCTTGAATTCAACCACGATTACACCTTCACCGTGTTGATCTACGGCTTGGTTTTTGCCCTTTGGCATTTGTGGACGGTGTGGGGCCGTCCTCATGGTGACAGACCTGGTGCCCCACCTGTCGCCCGACCTGAAGCGAAATCCGTCGCCCAATGACCGGCCGAAACCCGAGCCCTTTGGGTCCCATCCTGAGCACTGGCCGGCCGTGGTGGGCGCTGGTGCTGCTGGCGATGCTGGGGTTTGGCTTGTTGCAGGAGCAGTCCAAAATCAAGGTGAACCACTATCTCAACGTTGGGGACGAGGTAGGATTCTGGGAAGATGAACGGTCCGTGCGGGAGGCGTGGTGGACGTCGCATGCCCCCGTCG
>Ga0163109_10004175_pt1 | contig 11000 bp, 10 predicted proteins | sample CRUFie1St13metaG_FD_108704 | JGI IMG/M metagenome (GOLD analysis project Ga0163109, IMG submission 108704) | Marine microbial communities from the Costa Rica Dome - CRUD Field 142mm St13 metaG | ecosystem: Environmental > Aquatic > Marine > Oceanic > Photic zone | place: Costa Rica: the Eastern... | reverse complement strand
GGTCCATATTGTATCGAAATTTCTAACAAAGGCTGCTTCATCGACAATTAAAAGAGATAGTGCTTCAGATCGACCTGCATCTTCTGATGTCGGAATTGCTTTAATTTGAGATCCGTGACTAAATTGAATCAGCTGTTTGTTGTTTGCTACAATCTCAGGCAGCAGAAGCCATTTTGGAAGAGACCTGATCATTGTCTTAACTTTAGTAATAAAGTTTTGAGCGACACTCAGTTTAGTTGCAATAATTAGTATATTTTTTTCTTTTTGAAATATAGCCATCCAAACAGAATAAGCAGCAACAAGTGTTGATAAACCTAGCTGTCTAGACTTAAGAACAATATTAAATCTATTATCCTTAAAATGCTCGACACACTCGTCTTGAAAATCAAAAGTATCAAAAGGTATTAGACCGCGAACTGGATGTTGTATTTTAAGATAGTTTTTAAAAAAATAGTTTGGATCTTTTCCGCATTTGATAATTTCTTTAACTTGTTTTTGCTTAGTCAAGCTCATTAAGATATCTCAAATTTATGTATACATCTAACCAAAGCTGTGCCCTTTGGAGAGTATGCAGACATGTTAATTAATTCTACAGACATGTCATTTCCTTTCTGCTTGGTTTTTAAAGCTCTACCTGCTGCTGATTTAAATTCCTTTTTAATATCTTTAATGCAGTTGTTGCAGGCTTTGTTTAGCTGATCTTCTGCTTTTTTTGCTTCCGCATGCATTTCAGAGCGGTTTAACAAGTTGACAATTGTCATGCATGTAACTTCTAAGGTATTTTTATTTACAATCTTAGGCAATACTTTAAAGGATCCAATTGAATCATAGGCGTCCTTATATGTTGGATCTACAATATTACCTAAAATGTTGATTTCTTCAAAGTTCATTTTTCTACTCCTTGCATTTTTATTTGCTTTCTCATATAAATATATTCATCTAGAACAGTTTGCTCAGGTCGCCATCCATCTTTCCACTCTTTTCTTCGAGATTCAGCATAAGTTAAGTAGCACTCTGTACAGCAACTATACTCTTTATGTTTCTTAAAGTCATCGTGTGTTTGAAGGGGGAAACCACAAAGATTGCAAAAAAAATTGTCTTTTTCGCCTGTCTTGTCTATTAATTTTATATCAGGGTTGATAAACATGAGAATCTACACCTTCTTTTGTTATTTCTATAGAATTGTCAACAATATCTTTAATCGCGTCGATATGAGAAATTATTATAATGTTTTTGAACCATTTTTTAAAGGAAGTTAGTAATTTACCGCAAGCTTCTAAGTTAGTTGCATCTAGGGCGCCAAAACCTTCATCGATTATCAAAACATTTGTCTTAGGCAATGTCGACACATTAATTAATGCCACCCTAATTGCCAAAGATGCCATCATCTTTTCCATTCCAGATGCTAGCTCAACAATTCTTCTACTATCACCGTAGTTTATGTATATATCCATTGCATTACTATCTAAATCAGCTTCAAGTTCAATGGTAAAACTAACAACGCCTTGTAATATTTTTGATATCTCAGCATTGATCTTAGGTAACAAAGCGTGCAAAAGTTGAACGGGTATGCCTCTTTTAGAGTATGCCTGTATAAGCATATCGTATAATTTGAGTTCTTTGTTAATCTGATTGTACTCTTCCCAATTTTTCTTGTAAAGATCTCTTTTAGCCCGCCAAGAAGCAATATGACTGATGCTAGCATCTCGACTAGAAGAAAACTTCTTTAGCTCCTTTTCTAAGTCATTAATTCTGTTGTGAATCTCTTTAAAGTCGGATGTGTTTTGAGAATTGTACAGTGACAAAATATTTTGATACTCTTGCTCTGCACTTGTTAGTTGTTGGTTTAGACGCTTTACATTGTGTGTTGTTCTTTCAATGCTTACTTTCTTGTCAGATATCTCATCGACAATTTGTGACTTTTTATTAAGTACTGTGTTGTATTTTTCAATTTTTTCTTCAAAATTTTCTGTCAACCTAGAAAGTTGTTCCTCTATGTCATCTACTTTCACAGAGATGAAAGTAACTTTCTCTTCTTGCTTTTCTAGCCTTGCTTTGTTTTTGTGTGAATCTTTTATAAACCTGCAGCTAGGAAAACTGTCGCCACAGGGAACTTGATCTAGAATCTTTACTGACTTCTTGATGGAAGATAATTCACGAGATTCAAGTTTTAAATTGCCTTTGAGTTCAACCAGGTTTTGATTAATTTTTCTCTTTGCGTCTCTCTTCTTTTTGACTGCAGCTAGATTAAAATTAACTAAAAAGCTTTCTATTTTTTTAATCTTATTAGTTTGTTCGCTTATAGAATCTATTAAAATTTCTTTTTTCTTTTCCAAGCTAGCGATTTCTTTTTTAATTTTTTCGCATGCATATTTTTTCTTTTTTACTTCGTTTGTAGAAACGTATATCACGTCTTCATCTCTAAGGCTTTTTCTGAGCGTTTTTACATTTCTTTCTATATCAACAATTTTGTTCTCAGAAGAAACCTTTGCAAGCAAGTGTTCGTCTATTTTTAAAAGGCACTGCTGGTATTTTTGCTCCCAATTTTCTGAAGAAAGACTAGTAATTTTAGATCTTAGCGGGCCCGAATCTTTTTTTGCTAATTCTGAAACTTTATCAAATATTTCTAAATCTAAAAAGTTTGACAGTATGTTTTTTCTTGCTGCGGCTTTCTCTTTTATGAAGTTGTTTATTTCACCCTGACTGGCAAGACTAGTCATTAAAAACTCTTCACCTGTGCCAATTGTTTTTCTTAATATTTTTTCTGTTTCTCTTCGTTGTTCTTCTGTCAAGTCTTCGAGTACTTCGCCTGATCGATCTAGACGATAAAACTTAAGTGTCGTTGGGGCCCACAGATTTTTCTTGGTTTGTTTTTTAATTGTTTCTCTGACAATTCTATAAGGTATTCCACCCACGCTAATATCTATTTCAGCCTTGCACTTGCTGTGCCTTGTGTTGATTATGTGAATGTTTTTAATAGAACCACGGTCAGATGCGTTAAAAAGACCGTATACTAAAGTTCCGATTATCGAAGATTTACCTCGTGCGTTTCTTCCAAAAACACCTGTTATCCCAGGAAGACTATCAAAATTAATAAAATTATCCGAGCCATATGAAAAAGTATTGTCAAATCTCATTGCGTTGACTGACCACTTTATATTGCGACTGTCCTCATCAGACCTGGCTACGTTATCAATGTATTTTTCTGTCAGTCCGGTAAGAATATCCCACTCATCATCGCTTAAGGTTTGATTTTCATAATAAGACTTAATTAGTTCAGTTTGAACTGAAGAATCCCTAAGATTGAGTGCGTCACTATTCGACTGATCAACTAAGTTACTTTCAGATTCGAATTTTGTTTCTATCTTGTAGACAACTTCTTTTGCGTTATGTGTCTTCTTAAGCTCTTTTCTTATTCTTTTTGCATCTGCCTGAGAAATAAAGTTATCTGCTCTAATTCTAAACCTGGACTGCCTGGGATAATATTTGCATTTTGAAACAGTCGATGACACATCTCCTTGCCAGTCAACGGTAATAAACGGGTGCGGATTTTTTACTGAAACATATTCTACATCGTAGTCGTGTGCAGATCTAATATTCCAAAAAAGAAAACCCTTGTCGGGTGTTTCGCCATAGTTTTGTTGAATTGTACTTCCGCAATATGCTACCGTCTTGTTGCTACCTAAAAACTGGCGCTTGTGAATATCACCTAAGAGGGCAAAGTCGAAATCTTTAAAAAATCCTAAATTAACTTCACCTGAAAGTTGCCAATCAATGTCTGTCAAAGAGCCTCTCACGCCACCGTGAAAAAGAGCGATATTTACATCAGATTCACTTGGTTTGACAGACCCCCAGTTTTCTTCATCGAAGCAAGAAAAAACGCACCATTTGAATCCTGGGTGGCCTGTAGAATACACACCACTATCTTTGTACAAATAGATATTTGGATTATCGATTGCTTTTATAATAGGGGTAATTGCATCTTGTCTGTCTTTGTTTAGAATGAGACCGTCGTGATTTCCTAAAATGACATGCACAGGGCAAATTGATGCCATCTTGTTAAACCACCAACAGAGGCACTGAATTAATTCGGGTGATATACCCTGTGTTTTGCTGTGAACAATATCACCGCCTACGTAGATGACGTCAGGTTCAAGGCTTTTAGCCTTTTCAAAAAAGTCATTAAAAGCTATAATATACTCGTCATGCCTAGATAGGCCTCGCCAGTGCACATCAGCAATATGTACAATTTTCATTAATCCTCCATTTGTACAATCGAATCCCTCTTTTCTTTAGAAAAAGCTAGGTTATATCCTGGTAATAATACCCAGCATCTTTTAGAAATACAAGTTTTTGGTTTAGAAGCACAACCGTCGGTCATGACAATATAGCCGTCAAACTCCTGTGACCTAGTTCTAAAGTGATCCTCTACGCAGTCAAAGCATGTGCCACCAGTTAGCGTACGCATCGGGTTACTATATTTTTGTCCTTTTCGCCAGCTGTACTCAGACTTTACATCTACACTTGTGTCAAAATGAAATACTTTAAAAGAAACATTTTTTGCTAGCTTTTCCAACGCGCCAAAAAATAGAGCAATGCCGGCATCACCAACTGAACCGGATTGATCGATATATATTGCTAAGCTAGATGTTCGCTTAGTCTTTGTCCCAGGATGGATGTAAGGGTACTTTCTATTAATTCTTCTAAAAGTTCTAGATTTAGAAGCTTTTTGTTTCGTACCACAAAAATATTGAAGCGTCTTTTTCCAATTAACTGAGTCTTCAAATAGTTTGCCTATTTCATCTCTGAGCGCTTGAGATGCTGATCCCCAGGAATTTGTTTTATTTGCTTTTTGTGCTGATTTTTTGATGATCTCTTTTATCTTGCCTGTCATAACTTTTTTATCAGTCTCAGACATGCCACTGTCTGACTCTATATGTACATCGAAACCGGGCTGATCTCCATCAAAGTAATTAGACATGTCGCTGGCCATGTCACCGTCTTCTTCGTTTTTAATTTTTTCCATATACCATTCAGAAGATTTAAGGCGAGGTAAGCTAGCAATAAAGTTGGATATTTTCTCTCTTCTTGGATCAGCTGGTGCACCTTCAGGTACATCAAACTTTTTACCAGGGACTAGACCGCCTGGTGGCAAATACGAAGAGTCAATCATGCTGTTGATTGCTAAATCAGTTGCAATATTCCACAACGTGTGAGGTTCTTGCTTTCTGGCAACAACGTGTTGATAAATTAAGTGATAGCACTCATGTTTGAGTAGGCCAAAAAAATGCTTTTCAGAAAGGCTAGCAACAAACTCTGGGTTCCAATATAGTGTAATTCTGTTTTCTTTAACTGCAACGCCTGCTGTTGGGATTGATCGTGTTTTTATTTTCTGCAAATTTATAATAATAGATGCGAAAAAGGGTTCATCTAACAAAAACTTAACTAGCAACCTTTCGAATCGCTTGTCTGTCATTGTTGGTATTTCAAGCTTTTCTATTTCATTAACATTCATTTTTAACTCCTCTAGTTTTAATTACCATGTTTATATTATAACAGGGTGAGAAACCGGATGCACGAAAACGGCACTCACCCTGCTTCACATAAAAGGCTTAAGCTTCTGATTCGTTGACAATCTTCGTAACTAAATTACCTAAATGTTTGTGAAACTTTCTAATCAAGCTTATTTGCTTTGTCTCCATAATCAAATTAAAGAAATTGACGATTATTTCATCGGGACACGACTTAATGTATAGTGAACAGTTTAAAACTTGCTTAAGAGTTAACTCATTATCAGGTCTTTTAATATAGAACATTATCTGCTCAATGAGCTCATTCTTTTTATCTTCTGAAAGCGCTATTATAGTTTCTGACTTTTCTGACCAATCATCAAGGACATCTTCTGCTCTAAATTTTTGTTCATATTCAGAAATAAAGTTGACAAATTTGACTGTTGTAGTTTCACCAATAAAGCCCATGCAAAGCGGATATAACAAATCCGGCAGAGACTTTTTACCTGCATACGAGTCTGGATTTAGTCCTGCATGTATTAAGCTAGTACAGAGGCGATGCCAAGAAGCAGGATTTGGATACACTTTACCCGGTTCCATTTCGCCAGTGTGTCGCAAAAAGTTTGGATTGTTTCTAATAAAGCTTCTAGCAACTTCAGGAATGTCTGATCTTCTAGAAGCCCACAAAAGCCAATCTTCAGTTGTCGGCTCTAAGTCTATTGTCCAGAATCTACGCAAAAGTGCAGGATCCATATCCAGCACTTGGTATTCAGAGCCTTCGTTGACAGCAGCATACACACGTGTTTCTGGGTGTAATTTGTTACCGTTGAGCTCTCGGTCAAGTACAATCTGAAATGCACATTGTTGTACTTCAAGTGTGGCTCGATTAAGCTCATCAAAAAATAGAACAACCGGTTCGTTGCATGCTTTTACTAACCAGTCAACGGGCGCAAACCTTGTAATTCCATCAACTAACTCAGGTAGACCAATGATATCGCCTTCTGTCATTTGACTAAGACGTCTGTCAACAACTGGAAGGTTTAATTCCTTACCTATACTGTGAAAGATGTGTGACTTACCAATCCCAGTTGGTCCTTTTGCAAGAATTGATATGTCTGCGGGAAGTATTGATGCTGTTTTAATAAATGTTTGAATGTCCATTTTTTGCTCCTTGTTGTTTACCTTTTTATTATATTCAAAAAGATTTTGTGTTGCATGAATTTTGAAGTTAGTTTTCTCTTACAATTTTTAATTGTCTAGGGTAGTACCAATTATTGCCTGCAGATGTTACAACATATACTTGACCTGCATACCTACCCGAGTTGTTCATGATCTTTTTCATGTCGTAATCGTGGTGCTTAATTTCAACATCTTTTGCCTCATTTCTTACTATAATTCCTATTTCACCACTAGGAATATACACAAGTGAACCTACTTCATAGTTCCATGTAAGTTTCGGACCGGACTTTTCTAAATTATTTATTCGGTCAGAAATAGCCTGCCGATCTTCATAAGAAAAACCTAATTTATCTTTTTTAACCTTAAGATGTTCTAATTTTTCAGCAACTTTTTCTTCACCAGCTGTATCTTCTAAAATAGCTTTTTCTCTTGCGGACCTAACTTGACTCTTTAGCTCTTTTAGTTGTTTACGGTTAAACCTTTTGTTTCTTGACATAAATTAAATACCTCCTATAATACTATTATAGCATGTATTTTACAAGATTACACGTGTTTAAATCTACAAAAAGTGATTTTCAATTTCATTGTTGTGATAAAAATAATCCAAATTTTTAATATAATTTTCGTCTATTATGCTGCACACTTTATCAAAATCAAAATCTGCGTCCAAACAAAGTAGTATTCTTCCAATTCTTCCGTTTCCGTCACAAAAAGGATGAATCCATTCAAAAAGAACATGTCGCAGAACAGGGTCATCGCATTTTTCCAATTTGTTTAAAGACTGATAGATGTTTTCAGGATTACAGTATTTTATACCTGACGGTGAACTGTGTTCAAAGTTTCTAATCTCACCTGGCGAGCCCTTTTCTAAGTCTGACTCATTCAGCTGATTGTGCATCCTGATAATGTTTTTAGAATTATAACGCTTTAAAAAAAATGCTTCTCTGAGTGCTGCACACTGTGATCTGACAAATGGATTATCAGACAAATAAGAATCTGGGCATGATGTCATCAAATTTTTCGCTGCTTCAAAACAAGATCTATAGTCAGTTCTTTTGTTTAGACCTTCTATGGAAAGCGTGTTATATAAAAAATTGGCAATCGATTCGGCTGAGCGCTTCGGAGTTTCCTTATAACTTCTTAAAAAAGTAGCAAATTTTTTATCTGACTTATTATTTCTGCACTTGTCGATATCTAGATCATCTATTAGCAACCCTGCGCAAGTTTCACCTACTAACCTGCCATACTCAACATCAGACGGATAGTGAACAGCATTTTCTATTCTCGACTGACCTATTAGTCGAGCTATATTCTCTAAATCTGATCGAGCTTCTGGGTATTTTTCTGCTATGATACTTGATATAAAGTAAGCTTGTGAAGTATGACCACTTGGATAGGAATAAGAATCCATATCATTGATGCTTTTGTAAGAATCTGAATAATTGCAAAGTGTGTGTTTTGGTCTATCTCTTCGATATTTCTCTTTTAGAAAATGATTGACCTCTTTTAACTTTGACATCATTTTCTTTAATTTCTTCCAATTAACTTGGAGGCCTGCTTCTTTACAGTAATTTTTAAATACTCTGCTAGCAGACTGATGTGTTGTATCTAAGAAACCAGCCCTAAGACAAGGATTATTATAACAATGCTTGACTGATTCAATATCATTAAAGTGTTCTCTTGATTTTATATCAGGAGGCTTCATAAGCGGGATTTGAGTGATTAGTTCTTCAAAAGTGTAATCACTACTTTCAAAAATTCTTGATAGTTTGATCATGCTATCACTACAAATCACCTTCGTGAATATCATGTTCTAGCGCATGATAAACTTCTGATATGTCATCTGATATCTGTGCAAGTTTTGTTCGCATCCAGTCTTCTAAATTATGACCATCAGGAATCATATGATAAAGTTTTTGCGCGTATTTAGCAACTTTGAACATTTGTGACTTTGCCATATACGCGCCTTTGTGGCTAATATGGTGATCATGATTGTGTACACCCGCAATTGCAGAAGAATGCATGCCCATAAGAGATCTAATAAGACTTTCGTAATCTATACTTTCAATATCTGCGCTTCCTGGAAGTGGGTAACTATTTTTGCTTTCGCAATTTGTGCATTGCCCACACTGTGCACAGTCTGATTCATTTATTGCAAGCTGTTCGTCCTCGTACATCGCGCCGCATTCACTGCAGTCTTTTTCATACATGTATCCATGCACAGAACACTTATGCTGTTTTGACATACTAGATCTAGCACTGCCCATGGGCGGAGTACTTTTATTTCTCTTAGATTTGTCTAAAACGACGTCTTCACCGATCGAACCTAACTCTTTCAATATTAATTGTCGCAATTTGTCTCGACTTAAATTCTTCATTATCTCTCCTAAAATATTGATCCTGAGCATATATCACCTATTAAATATCCAATTCGATCAGTAATATCATAACGTTTTGCATTCAGAATGTGAGAATGAACTTCTTTTTTTGTCATACTGCCAAAATCATCTTTGATGTGCTGCGATATTTTTACGTCTACGCAATATTCAGAAAGAGATTTTGCAATTTTAAGAGATTTTTCTTTCGCATCAGGATCTAAACAAAGAATAACAGGTGTTTTATTTTTAATAATTTTTTGAAAAAGTTTGTAGTTTTCATCGAGCCAACTACCTAAAATACACGTAGAATTTTCCGGGCAGTGCATTAAATCAAAAACACCCTCAGTTAGAATTAATTCTTTTGAAAAATCTAAATCTATTTCTCTAAAAATAACTTCTTTCTTTTTTCCTTTAAAGTTTTTATATTTATATGTTTCGCTCGGGTCAATCGTCCTAGAAACAAAATAATTCAATCTTTGGTCCGTATCAAAGCTAGGAAAAATAACTCTGTTTTTAAATGCATATTCATCGCTGACGCCTATTCTTAGGCGCTTCATTGTGATATTATTCATACCTCTATTTTTTAAATAAGCATAATGAAGTCTAAAATTTTTATCGTTTTCTAAATTAAAAACTAGTTTAAAATCGCCTGGGAGCTTAGCATGTTCTTCTTTTACTATCTCTTCTACTTTTTCAGTTTTCTTTTGATATATTTGAAAGAGAGACTTTGCGCCGACTAGGTTAGAACAACTAGAAGACTTCATTGCTAGGCGTCCCGGGTTGGCACCTTTTGCTTCGCAAACCCAGCAGTGATATACCCCTGTTTCTATTTCTATAGAAAGCTTTTTCTTTTTAGTGAAATTACCAGCATCGTGACATGTTAGACAGACAACACTAACATTATTACCAGATGCTGATATTTTTCCCGGGCCAAAGCAAGCTTCAATTTTTTTAAGTCTTTCAGAATTTGTTAACATGTTAACATAATACACAAAAGATAATTAGTTTTCAATAATAAATGAGCGACCTATAACGTACGCATCAGCCATATCGTAAGCTTCATTACAAATTCGTTGCTGGCCTTTGTTTGGTCCGCTTTTAAGAATCTTTGTCGGCCAAACTATTGAAGGGTTATCAACAGAAACCCATTCAAGTACTTTTTCTTTTGTTGACTTAGACTTGTCTTTTTTGTCTATCTTCAAACCAATGCTTTTGCGTGCTGTGTTAACGTTAATTGCTATCGGTTTTAAATTGAATAATTCTGAGCATATCCACCTAACTGTCCCATTAAACTGTGCTAACGTCATCAATGTTTTTGCAGAACTTAATCCTGGTCGGAATGCTTGTAGGTTTTCCTCAACAGCAACGTGATGTATATCAAATATTTTATTGATCTCTTTTAACTCAGATTTAATTCTATTAGCTTTTTCATAAAAGTCTTTATGTTTACTTAGGCTAATGTGTCCAATACCTACAAGATTATCCTCGTCAAACACGCAGTAACCTGTGCAACTAGTCGATATATCTAAAGAAAGAATCACTAAAAATCCTCCTTCAACCTCACAACAAATTCATCATCTCTCGTTTTTGTAATGGGCTGAGCAAAATTAGCTTTCATTATAATATTAAAGTTTTCATCGTGAATGTTAACACTAGATAGCTGGACTGATTCTAGTTCGGTGTCATTTAAGTTTGTGGTGGGCGGCAAAGATTTAAATGTAGGGTTGACACTAGTGTTTAAAATAGATCGATCAACAGGTACGTTGATTGTCAACGTGTGAACATTGTGTTCACCGTTGAACATTACATCTGACTGATCTTTCATGTAGTAAAGCAAGTGGGGTGTCTTAATGATTGCAACACCTTCATCATAAAAAACATTGCCAATCGTAGACCAATTTGCTTGCTCAGTTAAGCAGTCAGCGCGATACAG
>Ga0163109_10004173_pt1 | contig 11002 bp, 10 predicted proteins | sample CRUFie1St13metaG_FD_108704 | JGI IMG/M metagenome (GOLD analysis project Ga0163109, IMG submission 108704) | Marine microbial communities from the Costa Rica Dome - CRUD Field 142mm St13 metaG | ecosystem: Environmental > Aquatic > Marine > Oceanic > Photic zone | place: Costa Rica: the Eastern... | reverse complement strand
CGCTTATCCGTATTTTTGCTTATGGTGTGCTCCTAAGACTGAACAATGGCGACAAGAAGTATTGGCATATAATAGAGCAGTTATGTTAAATAATTAATAATTTAATTGATTCATTCCGATTTTCGGTTTTGGTTGAAGTAATATTTTCTCGATGACTTCTTCGTGACAAGTGATGAATGGTTGGTTTTCTTTTTTATATGGTAATGAATAAATACAACCTCTTCTACTTTCGGGTTTACCTTTAATAGATACAATATATTGTCCATCTGTTTCTCTTCTTCTGTTGTCAAAATAAGCATATTCGCCGATTACGGGTGGTATATGTTCACTCATATTTAATATTAAAAATGAATTACTTTTATAATATTAAATCAATTAATTTTCGGCTAACAGGTACACAGGGTGTTTAGGTTCTAAATCGAGTCCTTTAATTTCGCAAGAAAGATTATGTTTACCATTTTTGCCAATGGATATATCTTTGAATTTTTCGTTCATTAGAATATATATGCGTTTTGTTTCATTTTTGAAAGGATAATCACATAACACAGCTTTGTATTCTGTAACGGATACAACTTTCATGGGGATAGTATTAGAATCTGAATTCGTCCTTGATTGTGACATAATGTTTGTTTGTAAATAAAAAAAGCTATCTCCACTCTTCAATTTATTTTGTTTTTCATTTTTCAATTTTTTATACTTCGTTTATATACTTTACTTCGTTTATACTTACTTCGTTTATACTTACCTACATAAGCTTGCCGTAGTCGCAAAGCCTATCATAAAACTTTCTGTTCCTATCAAATTCTTCAGGATCCATCCTACTACTAAAATCAACTGCCTTTCCCGTCCAAATGGCTTCAAACTCCTTAAAATATTCGTGTTTTGGGGCACATTCGTGGGCTGTTTGTACTGCTAGCCACCTATAAAACCCCTTATCACTTTCTTCCCAATCCAGCTTTTTAAGGTCACGCCTATAATATTTCTCAGGATTGGCTTGCTTATCAGCCTCAATCTTAGCCTTACGCTGGGCTTGTTTAGCCTTACGCTCAGCTACCTTCTTAGCTTTAGCCGCCTTTAATTCTTCCTTAGCTGCTTTTGCTTGCTGCTTTTTTAAGGCTTTTTCCTCTTTCGCTTGCTGTTTGGCTGCTTTCGCTTGCTGTTTGGCTGCTTTCGCTTGTACCTTAACCGCTTTCGCTTGCTCCTTAACTGGCTTAGTCAACGCCTTCTTTGCAGCTCTATCTTCCCACTTTTTTAAGGAAATATACTTTTTCGCACCCGCGGCGTGTCTTAAGGTATATAGCTTCCTTAATTTCCAATCTGCTCCAACAGCCTTTTCGCTCATTATATACACATCACCATCATTTAAAGAGATCTGGATTGGCTTTCCAACTGGCATACCATCCTTAAACCACTGCCATCGCATTGGATAGTTGCTACCTCCTATACTAAAGCAGATCACAACTACCCGCTCTGTATCACCGTGATATCCTATTCCAGTGTTTTTAAGGTCATAATAGCGGTTGCCTTCGACTACATTGATTTCCACCTTTGTCTTGCTATCAATCGCTATCATTCCCTCCGCAATTTGCTTTTTTAAGGTTTCTACGCCACGACGAAGCATGCTCATCTTTTTAAGATCGTAAATAGTACCCTTACCTTCATATACTGCCGGCGCTTGCTCCCTATCATCCACAAAGCACAAATTCGTTCTTGCTCGCTTATTCATTCGCTTACCTCGCACCTTAACTTCTTTGCCGTCCACTATCTCCGTCCTATACTTATTCGGGTCCAAATACTCCGCATCCCATCTCTTCGCGGCCAATTCCTTATACACCTCTTGTGTCCAGCCTTGAGCTCCGTGCCAGTTCGCCATATAATTCCTTAAAATTAATACGCGCGCTTGGTCGTCATCATTCTCTAGCTCGTCAATATCATCGTTTAAGCTTAATGCATTAAGGTCCAATAACGCCACCGGACTGACATCCTTAACCAAAGGACATAAACCCTTAAAATAAGGACCCAACCCTTCAATATCGCTCGCCGTAAAGCCCTCGCCCTTAACCGGCATTCGCCCTATTATCTCCATACCCCTATTATTCTCACCCCCCGGTGCCATAGTTAAGGATATTCGCTCACGTTCCATTAACGCTGCTATTTCACTGTTACTCATTGCGTCGAATTTGGCTTTCGCTTCTGCATAACCCAAATTAATGTCATATACGTTTGTTGTCATTTTTGTATTTGTTTCAGTAGTGTTTTGTATCGTTTTTGTACCTATCATTTGTCTGGATACTTTACATACTTTATATGTAAATTATTTCAATTAATTACCTTTTCCCCCTCATAAAAACATTCTGACATTGACCTTTTATCCTTGGAATAATTCCCCGTACATAATGTTTAAGCATTATATTTGACAACTCCATTGTATTTGCCTTATATTCACGCACCAATAATCCACTGCATTTTGACCCCTGTTTCTCTATAACAGTACTAACACCATACATCACCTGCGGATTAGAGAAATGTTTCAAGGCCACTTTTACTTTCCCATACAATTCATGATTAAACTCCACACAAATACTCTTCACCTGCTTACACATCTCATAATACTCATTTCTCACATCATCTTTATATGTTATCTTAAAATAATCACCACTCGTTTTTTGTAATTTTTTACTATCAAAATCATAAATTAGTACATTCTTACCGCACGATAAGTATACTTTATTTATAAATACACCATTAGTAATCAATCTGCCTTGTGCTTCTCCTCCAGCAACCTCATAAAACTTTTTAATTATTTCTTTTTCATTACTCGTTATCTTTCTAGTAGACACATTCATTAACATGTTATTACCCTGCAAAAAACGATAATTAGTTACCTTATTTGGTAACTCATATGTTGGACCAAAAATTGGCGTAATATGCGGATCACCCGATGATGAACCACTATTTGTTGCACCGACCAAATACGAAAACATTGCATTAATATACCAATAATTTGGATCTACCACATCTCTAGCCATATAACTTTCAGGATAACTTTCTTTCGTCACTTCGTTCATATTACCATCATCATCTACGTGATACAATGTTAATGTATCGTGCGGATGATAAATTTTTAATGGTATATACTTATGCTTCTTTTCAAATGAATCACTATAAATATCAAACTTATACCCATCTATCTTTATTATGTCCGTCGCATTATTCAAATTTTTCAACGTTTCTACCACATTATCATCGAATCCCATACTATCCAATTCATTTATATCCGTTAAACTTACCGAAATATAATCTAATTCTGGTGTCGTAATGTCTTCCACAAATATGTTAAATTTACTATCACCAGTACGGGTCATCTCCGTTCTAGTCACATTATTACATATTTCTTCTTGTCTATTCCTTATATTTACAGCTTTCACCAAGGGAATACCAAATTGATTCTTATTCATGTTTTTAATTCCACCCATAGCTATCAACCTAGTCATATCCTCTTTCGTCTTTTTTTCCAAAGCCCCATCATCCAACATTTTCTCCATGAATGACTTATCATCCTCATTTTCTATATCTCCACTGTCTCTTAATAATTCACCATTCAACTTAGGGCGAAAATTAATATTGTTTGCAGTATTAAAATCATCATTCACTAAATATTTTATAATCACGTCTTCTGCTTTATCGTAATACATATTCGCTTCAGTTGAAAATCGTATTGATGTTGTTCCGTATTTCTTTGCAATCAACTTTTGCTCAGCAACATTAAATTCTACTGAGTTTCCTTCAAATTCCATACGTATAGGTATATTTATCGATTTATTTGTACTTATGTTAACAACAGAATATGATAGTTTTGATGACAACCCAAGACTTAATGACCTATTGTCTACTTTTACGTTTATTTTTGGCTTCACCTTAGCACCTTCTATTTCTATTGTCTTATGTACCATATTATAATTATCTGTTTGCCCAAAAACAACTGTTAATCTAGCCACACCTATCCCTGTTATTTCAATCGTATTAGTTTTTTTATTTAATGAGAATACTTTATTTGGATCACTACCATATGGTTTGTAATAATCTGGTTTAACACCACTATTCGTTTTTGCTATTAACTTTATAGTAGACCCATACATATATTTTCCATTATTAAAACAAGATATGATTTGATTGCTCATAATATATATATATGATAATATATTTTTATAATTATTAAAACATATTATCCTTTAATTCTTAAAATATATCAAAAAATATATTTAATCTCTAAAATTCAATAAATCCCCCACGAAGTCTTAATACTAAATGTAAAGTTGCTTCTTTTTGAATATTATAATCTGATAATGTTCTTCCATCTTCCAATTGTTTGCCAGCGAAAATTAAACGCTGTTGATCCGGAGGAATACCCTCTTTATCTTGAATTTTTTGCTTCACATTCTCTATCGTGTCACTTGGCTCTACGTCCAAAGTAATTGTTTTACCAGTCAATGTTTTTACAAATATTTGCATATAACAATTATTATCGATTCTTTTTTATATTGTTTGTTAAATTATATTAAAAAAATAAATGTAAGTAGTACATTAGAAAATAATGTTTCACCTACCTAGAGCTATCATAAAGAAAATATTCGAATTCGATCCTACTTTCAGGCTTTGTTTCAACAAAGTTATCAAGGAATTGGAAGATTGTACTCCGTTTTTTAGAGTAGTAACACTTACAGACCTTGAAGATGAACAATTATGGCAACTACGTCATCATCAACCTATCTATCGCTACAATTTAACTTTTACCGGTGCAAAGAATCTAGCAAATTACTGGAATTTTGAATATTTATCCGATCCTAGCAAGGGTAAATGGTTTATAAAATGGAGCAAAAATTATAAACCACCACCAGAATTTTATAAATACATAGAATCAGAATTAGATATAAACTTAACAAAATTATTTCCAAGGATACTGTACAACATTAAAGCAAGTCGTTTCATAAATAAAAGAAAAATTAATTGATTTGAAAACTTATTATTTAAACATCGTTAATCAAAACAATCATGTTCCTACACGAAATATCACATATGGATATACCAAAAATAAAAGATTTAATGTATCAACACATTACATTTTCACGTTATTACGTCAACAAACTGCTTTATAAAGAACTGTTGCGCGATTTCACCAAATCACAATTGAAAACAATCATTTGCGATTTTGTTGATTCTCTTAAAAATAAAGAGTTCGGTAGCGAAAGAGCATTCCTAACATTCTATTATAAAGATCTTTGTTTTAAAACCGAATATCATCTAATACATCATCTAATTACATATCGCACCGCAAAACGACGAGTCGAAAAATTACTCAAAAAATATTCAAAAATTATGATTGAAAAAATATATGCACCAGGCGGAAATATATATAACAAACTACTGGATGCAAATAAAAAACACTTTAAAGAAGGACAATATTCATAAACATCCCATCATAAATAAAAATTATAATTAATACTTTTTATTTATTAAGTCACTTCAATCATTAACCAAACAACCTATTCATATTTATTACCTCTGGTTTGTTATCCGACTTTTCCAACAACCTATGAATTAAAGTATCACTACGCAATCTTATACTATAATCTTTTAATACATCTGAACGACCCACCCTTCCAAATGCTTGTATCATCTTTTCTTGTGTCATATTCTCCAAGTCTTTTGATATATAACCGTGGCAAAACTGATAATTTGTACCATAAATATAATCAGTTGATGCCAATATTACATACAATTTTTGTGCCTCTGCCAAACCTTTCATTATCGCCAAATAATTCACATCCACATTCTCATCTTTAATAAATACTCCAATGCCCAACATTAACAATATCTTATACTCATCCTTCACCTTTAATCCCATTATATCTGTTACCGTCTGCTCATCGATATCACACGTAAATGCATTAGCATACACCTTATCATGATATTTTCTCAAATGAGGCTTGCGATTTGGTATATATTCCTCATCCAACTCAATTTTGGTCAGTTGTCTTCTCAACTCTTCCTTTTGTTTCTGATATTTTTCTGCTTGTTTATACTCATCACTATTTATATTTGTATGATTCTTATCTAGTGCCTTATCACCCTTTGCTGCTTCCAACTTACACGTCCTTTCATATTCATCTTTCTCTATTTTATCTAGCTCATCATATAAACGATTGTTCTTTTCTATCTTTTTCTTCAATACCTCATATTCTATTTCTGGAATACCACAAGCTCGCAAATATATTTTCATTATCTTTTCCACATTATTCGTTAAATAAATAGTAGGCCCATCCGTTAATGTATAAGCATCACTAGTTGTTATTTTTATTGTACTATTATGCATTGGCTCTTTTTTTTCAGTAAAATGTGAATATAATTCTGCATAATGATCTTTCACAGCCTTCAATAACTTTAAATAATACAATTTTAAACCCATCACAGTCATTTCACTTATATTCTCAAAATATGTATCGAACTTATATCGGTCTCTCAAATAACTTTGTTTATTCACATACAATATAAATGTCACTATACCATTCACATCGAAATGCCTTAGAATTGTTTTATTTTCACTCACATAATTCAAACACTTCTTCAATTCTTTATATGTTGGATACACCAAATGAGGCAACACTACATTATTATCTTTATCTAATAATGGTATTGTCTTCTTACAATCATAACTATTAATATCATATACTCTCACGCCTTTGAATTTTGCCATATGACCCATTATACACGAAGATATTTCACTTTTGGTTGGTAACGTAGCTGATGACAACACTACATTTGGAATTTTGTTTTTCTTCCAGTTATCTTCCAATATCGAATGAAACTCATGTTCTTCGTAATCCAACGTAATGGTAGGTTCATCCCAAAACCATACCAAATCTTCTGGTTTATTAAATGCCATCATATAATTCATCGCCGGTAAATACGATTGAATATCACTTATAATTATCTCAACCTTATCACCTACACTGTTGTCCACACGAAATATATGACCTGTCCTACGATTTTTTACAAATTCCTTTGCTGCAAAGTAATGCAATCTAATATCACCCGGATCTTTACAACCAAATGCGATACCTATAGGTATTTCAAGTGATATACACGCCTTTGCTAATTGTAATCCTATATGTTTTGCTGCACATACGAAAATGATCCTATGTTTCTTAAGTAACCCTACTGGAGTCATTGTTTTTCCTGTACCTGTCGGTGCCTTATACAATACCAAACTAGATCCCGGAGCATTAATTGCGCTGAATATCTCTTTTTGATGATCATAAAGCTTAATATCCGCATATTTGTATAATAATTCATTGCGCTCAATTATATCGTGAGATTTTTTTATGAATTTTTCTCTACGAATATCGCTTTTTGATTTTTCAAGCACCAGGTTACAAAATTTGATTACATTTGTATTTAACAAATATATATTATGAGATAATAACTGTGTTAAAGTATAATAGTTAAAATGCAAATCTTTATTCTTTAAGATTTTTTTTGCTATATCCAATAATATAAACTCAAATATTTGCTCTTTATTATCGGATAGCTTTGACTCTGCATTTTCCATACGAATTTTGTCACTCGTTTTTATTTTCTTCAACTTCCTTGGTTTTTCATAATTAAAATTCACCTTGTACTTTTTACACATTTTCTCGATGATTTTTTTAAAGTATTTATCAAATTGATAATCAAAATAATACTCTATGTTATCACCTATCTTCATAAATGATAGCAAGCTCATCGTATAATTATCATTGAAATCAATATTATCAATACCACCTTGTATTAACTTTAAAATACGTTTTTCTTTATTAGATACGGGGATCTCTAAGATTTCCCATTCACGTTTAGTAAGTTTTGTTTGATGCAAGTCCATGTTATTATTAATTTATACAAAATCCTATTTATATTTATTCAATTAATTTAATTGATTTGTTTAAAATATTTAAAAAATATAAAATATATTATAAAATGGCATATATATTTTCTATCGAAGGCAATATCGCAGCGGGAAAAACAACCCTATTGAAAAAATTAAAAGAAAATTCAGAATTCCAAGGATATAAAATGATATTTATCGAGGAACCTGTCGAAGTATGGGAAACAATACAAGATAATAAAGGAAAAAATATTTTACAGCATTTCTATGATGATAATGTTAAGTATGCTTTTCCTTTCCAAATGATGGCTTACATTTCAAAAATACAATTATTAGTTAAGACTATCAAAGATAATCCAAAATCCATTATCATTCTTGATCGCTCCATATTCACCGATAAAAATATATTTGTAGAAATGTTGCACGATTCCGGAAAACTAAATGATATTGAATATAATATTTATTTAAAGTGGTTTGATGCATACAAAGAAGGCGTTAAGCTTGATGGTATAATATACTTAAAAGCTGATATAGAATATAGCTTGCAACGTATTGTTAGTAGAGGAAGACCGGGTGAGAAAAATATACCGAAAGAATACTTAGAATCTTGTTATAATTATCACGAAAAATGGCTGAATAATCTAGATGAGCAAGAAAATATCTTAGTATTAAATGGTAACAAAGATTTGAATGACGACTATGAAAATCACATATTTGTTATCAATGCTTTTATGCAAAAATTTATTGACGATGATATAGAAAAACATAATAGTGAAATGTTAAAAATTATTATGGATCATCCATTTATGTAATATACCATTTCAATCTATATTAGTTAACAAAAGCTTATTCAATTCACTACAGCCCTTATACCTTAATATATCTAATTCTTTTACTGTTGTAGGAAAAGCATCGTCTTCGTCACCATATACATCTTGCAATAGTAACCATTCAAATATTCCACCAGGATAAATAAAAACATTGTGAAAACCCAATTCCATTAACTGAACATATTTTTTTCTAACACTATCATCACAAGCATTTCTACCATATATTATTATGTATATCTGCTTATTATTTAAATGCTGATTAATGATCGATACTTCATCATGACACGATACCGTATTTTTAATCAAACAATTTTGTTCGTTTGTATGTAATGTATTTATCAGTAAATATTTATTTTTATTTTTTATTATTGATTGAACATCCTCAAAATTTACTTTTTTAACTGATTGTGTATTTCCCATATTAATCTAATATTTATTAAATATTTAATTAATATAATTTTAACTATTTATCTACCCAATATACTTTAATATATCCAAAATATGTTGGAAACCATTGGTTAAATTTCTTATTATCGTAACTACTTATATTTATTTTTTCCCCACCATCATTAAAGATACCAAAAAATGTTTTTCTTGTAAATATATCGCCGTTTTGTGTAAAATCATTGCTATCAACTAACATTTGTTTAAATTTATCTTTTGTCCAATGTTGAATTACTACATGAAAAAAATCCCAATGTGGAAAATTTGGATTTTCATATACATCTTTATATATAATATATGAATCTGTATTATAATCTATTTCGGTATAATAATCTAATCCCATAATAGTACTTAATTTCGAATCTTTTGGAAATGTTACATATGGTCTTCCACTAGCAAAATAACTATCATATCTTCCCGTATCATCATCTTTTAATGATAAAACCATATTTTTAAAATCATCCCAACAAGGTTTATAATTGTCGCTTAAATCTGGATGGTCTTTCATACTAGAAACAAAACTTTCTCTTCCACACATAACTACTGCCTGTTTATACGTTGAATAATTTTTAAATTTTAACTTTTCTCGCATATTAATATTATCATTGTATTTTTTAAGCTCACCTTCAACACTTCCTCTACTTTGTTTCTTCCAATTATCCATTCCCCAAAAATTTTTGTCAATATATGCCGTATTTGGGTCTTTTTTTTGATCTCGCCCAGTCATTTTATAATTCTTATTTAAAAATTGATAAACATAACCTTCTGGTTTATAACAATCTTTTTCTTTTGCAATTTGCTTCATACAATCTAATGATGTTGGATTATCATTGTATATATCAGCACAAGGATTAAAACTATTGTCTATATTTTCACTTCCTATACCAGCTTTTCCATATCCTCCAAATATACCATATTGTAAATTATTTTGACTACTATCAAGTATACCATCACTTACCGTAAAAATATTTTTGAAGAAGTTAAATACTTTTTCTTGGAATGAAAACGATGACGACCCTTCTTTTCTTTGCATCTTTCTTACTTGATCTATATTATTTATACTTCTACCGTGTATACCTGGCAAATTATTATTACAAATGTCTGTAACATGATTTAAATTATTAAAAATCGTTACATAATTGTCTGTTCTTTTATATTTTTGTTGTGAATTATTCCACAAGTCTTCGATGCATTTTTCACCCATTGGTTTCTTATTTAATTTATCCATTAAACACGGATTTTGTTGTGCAAAGGTTTTACACCCATCTTCTGTTAAATTTTGTATTTTATCTTTTACATATTCCCCATTTACTGTATTTAAATAATTACAAGTATTACCAAATGTTCTCCCCGGATAACTAGATACTTTATATTTTATTTTTCCATCATTTGTTTTTGGGTATAGCTGACCATCACCAGGACACCATCCACAAGTTTTTTGAACCTTATCAGAATGACTTACATGAAAACACATTTGTGTTGCATCACTACATAGTTTCTGCTCTTTTTGTCGGACACAATGATGATTTTTACTCACATCTGTATGTTCTTTTCCTATCCAATCACCAGGCGCACAAGGTATATAATCTTTTTTACCAGCATAATCAAAATGTATAGTACCACTACTATCTTCATAATAAAATTTCCCATCACTATTACAAAAACCACAATTGGCCAAATCTTGATTATCTGATGATGGACAAGTATCACCATTCAATGCTTTGCATTTATCTATTAATTCCTTAAAATCTTTGGTTTTTTTATTATATTTCGGGCTACTGTATTTTTTTTCTTCAACTACATAGTT
>Ga0163109_10004171_pt1 | contig 11008 bp, 11 predicted proteins | sample CRUFie1St13metaG_FD_108704 | JGI IMG/M metagenome (GOLD analysis project Ga0163109, IMG submission 108704) | Marine microbial communities from the Costa Rica Dome - CRUD Field 142mm St13 metaG | ecosystem: Environmental > Aquatic > Marine > Oceanic > Photic zone | place: Costa Rica: the Eastern... | reverse complement strand
CCTTTGTTATTTTTGTTTTTAATAATTTGTAAGCACTTTTTGGCTTTCCATTTTTGTAAAATTTCAAAAGATTTATCTGTTGAATTATCATCCACTACTAGAACTTCTAGGTTTGGCCAGTCTTGAGAAAATGCGCTTTCTAATGCATTTTCAATAGTATTTTCAGCATTGAAACATGTAATACCAATAGTTATTAATGGCGGCTGATTTTCTATATGTTTCTCTTGGAAATTATTATTTTGAAAGCGAATATTTTTCTGTTGCTTCATAATTTAAGTAAAACATTTGAAGTGCGATTTATAAGTTCCTCATCATTAAAATGATGAAAATCTCTGTGAATGTTTTTTCTTTTAATAGGCAATTTTGGCCACTTACCGAATGACTCATCTTTTATGGAGAATCCAACTTCTTTAAAAATTGAATGCATTAACTTAGCGGGTATTCTATTTGTATAAAAACCTGCATTTAAAAAAATTTTTGATTCCCATAAATCTTCTGAAAATCTTAAATTATTTAAAGAATGATTTAAATGATCCTGAAAATCTATATTGTGAGAAGCAAATCCTGAAGATTTTAAAATCCTTTTAAGTTCTCTTTGAATAGGAATAAAATCTTTTTTTTGAATGTGTTCTAAAACTGAGTGTGACCAAATAAGGTCTATGCTATTAGATGATATTGATTTTAAACTGGATAATCCATTAGATAAATAAGAAGTATTTGTTATTTTTAACAGATCTTCTAAAGATGAAAATTCTGATATATTAGGGGCTTTAAGACCCATTATTTTTAGCTTCATGACTAACTTTTTATAAAATTTAATATCCTTTGTTGCAAAATTGCCAACATCTACAAGAATAGTTTTTGAAACACCATAAGAAAAACCAATAATTGCAGATGCAATACTATCCCCTGGTCCAAGCTCTAGTAAGGTAATATTCTTAGGGAAATTATTTGGGTAGGCTCTTTTAAAATGTAAATTAAAAATTTTAATTGCATATTCACATGAGTCCATTTTCCCATGTTTAAAAAAACCAAATTTTTTCCAGAAAGAATATGGGATAGGTAATTGACTAATTATTATTTTTATAAAGATTTTAAAAAACCATTTCATTTTTTTAAATTACCAAAGATTAATCTTTGTTATTATGGAAAGATGCAAAATCATTGTTTATACCAATTGATCGAATAGATAATATCAAACGTTGAAATGTCTCTTTTGGATATCTAATTGATATTAATAATATCAGTAAAAACAACTTCAAAAAATTTCTTTTAGAAAAAAGATATTTAATTCTAAGCCATTTTTGACAGAATTTATAATTTCCATTTGCCTTTATAAAATATTTATACTTATCTAGTATTAATTCGAAAAACCTAAATTCAATTTCAATATTTTTGTCTTCTGATAAAGTCATTATTTGCTTAACTAGGGGAGTTCTTATTCCAACAAAGTGAGATCCCAATAAGGAATGTTTAATACAAAAATCAGTATCTTCTGATCTCCTAAATTTAGTATCAAATCCCCCTAAAATTTTGTATGAACTTGTTCTTGCCATCTGACTACATGTTGGACATGAGCCATAGCCATCATTAAGAGGTTTACCTAAAAGAATTCTTCTAGCTACAGATATACCGAATGGAGCTATTTTATCTAAATTTGTGCCTAAAGTTGGATGTATTTTTACCTTACCATTAGGATAATAAACTTTCCTACTGCTGTGACATATAACTGGCGCTTCAGGACTATATTTTTTTTCATATTCAATAATTCTTTTATATTGAAGTTCCAAACGATTTGAGAGACTTTCATCGTCATCATCAAAGAAAGCGATAAATTCTCCCCCAGCTTTACTTATTATTTTGTTTCTTACGTAACCTATTCCAAAGTTTTTCGAATTTCTAAATAAACTAATTTTATTATTATTATTTGATAATTTTTTCAAAAATTCATATGTTCCATCATTAGAAAAATCATCTACTACAATTATCTCAAAATTACCCCAACTTTGTTTGAGTGCTGAAGAAATTGAATTTTCAATAGTGTTAAGAGCATTAAAAGTTGCAATACCAATAGTAATTAGTGGAATATCCATTAAATCTTAAATTGTTTTTTTATATATAATTTCTTTTTGATAATTTCGCCTAAAAGGTGAGGTGCAAATATTAAAGATAATAACTTGTATATAAAACCTAAAATTATCTTTTTTTTGTTGAAATAAAAATTCGACTTCGCTATACATTTTGAAGCATTATAAAAACCCTTAGAGGTCAAGTATTTTTTATATTTTTCTCTTATTTTTAGGGAGTAAATTAAAGGAATTTTATTTGCTTTATCTGAGCCTTTAGTTTTATACATTTTTATAAGTGGTTTATTTACTGCAACAAAGTATGCACCTTGAAAAGCAGCCCTTATTGCAAAGTCCCATTCAGAAGATCTTCTAAATGATTCATCAAATTCTCCTAATTTATTAAATACATCTTTTTTAATCATTAAAGTACAGCTACCAAACATACCCCAATTTTTTAATGGAGAAACATTAAACCCAAAAATAAACTCTGCTACTTCTTCTCCAAAAGGTTCAGGAGCTTTTCGTCCGATTGCTAGTGCAACATGATCGCAAATATTAGATCCATTTCTATATATTTCACGGTTCGAATAGCATAATGTAAGATCATTTTTATATTTTTCTTCGCAAGAAAGAATTTTTTTGACTTGAGAAGAAACTCTATTTTTTTTATTTTCATCATCATCATCAAATATTGCTATGAATTCTCCTTTTGATTTTCTTATTCCTTTGTTTAATGATGCTGGATAACCCAAATTTATTGGATTCCTAAATAAAGATATTTTTGACTCCTTTAAATACAGACTTTCCAATAATTCATATGAACCATCCATGGAACAGTCATCAATTATTATTATTTCTGTATTTTGCCAGTCTTGAATTAAGGCACTATTAACCGTTCTTTCAATTGTATCTTTTGCGTTAAAGCAAGTGATTAGAATTGAAACTAGTTTCATATTTATTTTTTATAAATTGGATCGAATTTCGACATCCTTTCGGCTCGATTAAAGTCGCCGCTATCAAGTGCAGAACCTACCAAACGTAACTTCCAAGAAATTGTATAAAATCTTTGGGAAATGGGTTCAAGTACTGGTAGATCTAATTTGGAGCGGAAAAAAGAATTTTTCACATCAAGTAACCATCCTTTCCCAACTCCAATTAATTCATTATCAACTATGTAAACTTTTTGATCTTTACCTAATATTAAATTACTAAGCGAAAGGTCAGGGTGAGACAATCTTAATTGGATTTTGTAGTTAGTCTCTAAGTTTAATTTATTCCATTCTTCAACCAAATTCTCTACAGGTTCCCATTGACTCCAAGGCTTTAATCTTAAAAGTAAATAATCTTGTAAATAACAAAAAGAATTTTTATGGGTTTTTGCTACATCTAGAAAATATGGTTCATAATGTATTTTTTTTAAGAAATCGATTAATTTTGGGATGTATTTTTCTACTAAATTATTTTTTAATTTAGAGAAAGATTCTCCATCAATCCACTCCTCAACAATATAGTTATTATCATATGCAATTAATTTTGGGAATAAAATATTCTCATTTTTTAAGTAATCTCCAATTACTTTTCTAAGTTCAATTTGATTAGCATTAAAAGATTTATATACTTTAACTTTCAAACCTTCGTCAGTATTACCAATTAGAGATAATCTGCCTGCTTTTGTAAATGCAGGTTTGAACATACCTCCAAGAGGTTTAAGATTGCCAATATATAAATCACCCACCCTAATTTTAGATGGTATAAGAACCTTATCCTTTAGGTGTTTTGTTCTTAAAGCAGAAAATAAATTCAAATTAAAAATATTTAATTAAGGTTTAATCTCTTTTTCTCATGATTATACATAACTATCCAACAAAGTTTTAATTTGTACCATTCTAAACGACCTATCTTTTTTTTTCTTTCTATGCGCCTTTCTATAATTTTCTTTTTAATATTTTCCAAGTTCAAATTAGTTTTTTTTGCAATATTTAATAGTTCATTTTCAATTACATAAGAAATTCGATTTGTGTAGTGAAGGATAATTGGATTTCTTACTTTTCCCTTAAAATAATTAAGATCTGGGAAATAATTCCATTCAGAAGTTAATGGCAACACTCTAACTCTTGAAGCAAATAAGGACTCATTTAAACTAATTTGATCATAAGGAGAATTATGTCTTTTAAAAGATTCATTCCAAGTTTTAAAAAAATCTTTTGTTGATTGTGACTTCTTGAAAAAGAACATCCCCCCATTGAAATGGGGTAACTCTTTTACCTTGAACTTTTTGTTAAGAATTTGAACATCCCCCTTCCCAGGTTTTTTTTGGGTAACTGGATTGAATTTAAAACAAATATCAAAGTAATCTAAAAAATCCCAAGCTTTATCAAATTTATTTAAAACTATTGTGTCACTATCAATATAAGCAGCTTTTTCTGCTTCTACATATCTATCAATGTTAGTTTTATAGTTCCTATTTTTTGTTAATGATTCTGGAAAAACTAATATTTTATCCCGATTTTTATCCCAGTAATTAATCTTATTTAAATTAAAATTTATATTGGTAACTAATATGATTTTGGTAGAATTGTCAATTTTTCTTAAAGACTTTATTGAAAGTAATGCTTGTGCAATATATAAATCTCCGAAAGCCACATAGCAAATTGCCCGATTTTTTTTAACCTTATCCATATTTAGAAAATTCTTTTTATTGATAAAATACCATAATTTATTTTTTTTAATTTAGTAAGCAAATAGATAAGTTTAATCAATAAAAAATTAAATATTTATTACTTTACTCTAGATAATTTATTTTCTATTTCTAAAAACCTCAAATAAAAATATTTGAAATTGTTATGATATATTATTTACTAATTTAATTTATTAAAAATATTGAAAGGCATTATAAGTTTTGCTGTAACTTTATTAATGTATGGCTCGAGTGTTTTGGTTGCAGAAAATATGTGCGAGTATGCTAAAACCCGATTCTGTAAAACTATAAACTTTTTAGTATTTCCATCAAGAACAGTTTACTCAGGTATTGAAAACATTCGTTATATATTAAAAAATGATTATTCAATTTCTAGTCTTTTAAAACATGGATATGTTTCAGGGATGGTTGCAAGAAAAAGTAAGTTGCCCCTAGATCAAAGATTTAAAAATGAAAAAAGTGGATTTAATTTTTATTATAAAAAAGGCGAAAATAAAAATGAAGGATATCTACTTCTTTCAGGTGCAGATCCTTTTAAAAATGGATTTCCAAGAATTGAATTATGGGATTTAAATCAGCAGGAAATTGTTTATAAATGGAATTTAGATAACGCAATTAATTATTATTTGGATAATTCAAAAATGAAAACTTTTTATTTTTTGAACCCTTTAATTCTAGAAGATGGAAGTTTAGTTTTTAATACACAAAGTGGACATGATATTTTAATTAAAATTGATAGATTTGGGGAGATAAAAAATATAAATGAAGAGTTAGATTTTCATCATTCTCTTAATTTGGGTTCTAATGGTAATATATATGCCTGCTTTTCTGAGGGGGATAGAGAGGGGTATGCAATTCTTAATAAAGATTTAGAAATTATTGAGACTTTTTATATAGATGATATATATGACAAACATAATCTTTTATCGAGACTTTATTCAAGTAATTCTCCTGATCCATTTCATATTAATGATGTTGAACCAATCTTAAATTCTAAAATTAAAGGAAAGATTGAAGAATTAGTATTGATTAGTTTAAGAAGTACATCTTCAATAATTCTATACAATCAAAAAGATAAAAAAATTATTTCAATTTTTGATGGGATGGTTAGTCAACAGCATGATGTTGATGTTATCAGTCAAAACCCATTAGAAATATCCATATTCGATAATAATGTTTTAAATGAAAAGAAATCATTAGGAAATAAAGTTTTATTTTTAAAAAATATTAAAACAACACAAAATAAAGATAAAACTATAAATATATTTATGCCTAATTCTAAAACACTTAAATCGTCTAACATAACAAAATATCAAGTTGATTTTTTAGACCTTAAAGAAGAACAAAGACCTATTACAAAATCCTCAGGATTATCCGAATATAATAAAAAAAATAATTCCCTTGTTATTGAAGAAAGCAATTTTGGAAGAATTTTTAGTTATAGTTTGGAAAATAAATCAATTAATTGGACCTTTTTAAACTCAAGCAAAGATAAAAAAAATTTTTGGAGGATGAGTTGGAGTAGATTATATGAAAATAATCCAATTAACTTTTAAGAAGGTTTATCAATTTTAAAATTAAATTTTTTTAAATTTGAGTATATACACATTGATAAGTTTTTTAGCGAAGGATCTATATTTAGATCATTTATACCCTCATTAGATAATTTATTTTTTAAAATTAATTCATTTTTGTTGTTAATTTTAATTTGCAATAGATCATAAAGTTCTCTTAAATTATTATCTTCAAGACATAATTTTTCATAATTAATGAGCTTTACATTACTTTTTTTATAAAGTTTATTTGACAGAATCCAATTATAACAATTTATCCACTGCTGCAACCAAAAATTTATTGAGCTAGGTTTATATTTAATCATATTATTTGTATTTTTATAATGAAAAATTTTTAATCCTAACCCAAATTCTCGATGTCCAATTAAATTCATATACTCTAAAATATAAGGATCTTTTTCTTGTAATTTACAAAATCTTTTGTGAGTTTTTAATAATGAATAAGAGTGAAAAATTGGATTTCTAAAAATAATCAAGAAAATAGATTTTCTAAAGTAATTTGTTAAATATTTTATTCTAATATGATTATTATTATTTTTAATAATTATTCTTTTACCATCTTGTGAATTAGAGTAAGAAGTCAATAAATATTCATAACCATTTAGAAATGTTAAGTCTATTTTATCTTCAACATTTAAATTTTTTTTGTAATAATCTTTTTGTGACTTGATCCAAAATATTTCATCTAGACATTCTGGAGAAGCATAATTAATCATTAATCCATCTCCATGAAGTCTTTGCTTTTTAATCGTTTCTTTTTTTACTAAATTTGATGATATCTTAGCTAATCTAGGAGATAGGATAAAAGGCATATGCTTATATAGTAAAGAACTAAACTGTCGAGAATTATATAATTGGTTAAGAATAGCTGTTGTTCCTGCTCGAGCAAGTCCTGTAATAAATACGAAATTTTTGCTTGAAATATTATTTTTTTTAATATTCCCTTTTGATATTATCCTTTTATAAAAGTATTCTGAAAGTGAATTATTTCCAAGAAATTGTTTATTAAGAATCTTATCTAATTTTGTATAGTTATTCATACTTTTTCTTTATGTAAAAGAGGAGATAAAGAGTTGAAATAAATGCGATGCAAATCCAAAAGGATAAATTTAATAAGTTTGTTAAGAAATAAAATAGTGGAATTGAGGGTGCTAAATAAATAAAAAAATAAAATAATAATTTTGTGCCCGAGACAGTTATCTTATCTAAAGTATTAATATAAAATGCTTGACTTTGCTGTTTATTTAAATTTTTTATTTCTTGTAAATAAGTTTTAAAATATTTTTGAAGATCAATATTATTTGTTAATTTTTTTAAAATAAAATAAAAAAAATAGATACTTAGTAAAAACCAAATTAACATGATAAATTTTTTTAGATTTATATATTATTTTTTATTTTTGTTTGTTTTTTGTTTTTCTTTAGACTTCAATTTTCTTTTTACGTATCTTAAAAAACTTATGATTAAATTAAAAATTTTAATAATTAGGGAACTGAAGAAAGCAATTAATACAGTTAATGCTACTAATACAGCCCCAATTGCTACTCCTGGTCCTGCATAAGCATGAGCTGGTGGTATGAATATAGTAAGCATAAAAATACTTATAATATTTATTTTAAGAAAATTTCTCATAGTTATCACTTTAAGAACCTAGAGACTGTTTGGATTTATTTTAATAAATAATTAGATTGATTAAAAAAACTTTTTAAAAAATTCGATAAGTCTCATAACAATTCAATTTAAAATAGAACTAAAATTAGTTTTACAGTATTTTTGAGGCCATATTTTTAAATAGTTTATCTTTTACGGATAATTCTTTGAAAGTTCCTTCACTCCTAAGTTTACCTTCATTTAAATGATATATGAGATCACATTCTTTAATTGTAGATAATCTATGAGCAATTAAAATAATAGTTATCGAATTCTTTAATTTACTTATGGAATTCATCACCTGATGTTCCGTTAAGTTATCTAGTGAGCTTGTAGCCTCATCAAATATTAATATTTCAGGGTCCTTATATAGTGCTCTGGCTATTCCTAATCTTTGACGTTGTCCTCCAGATAATTTCACTCCCGCTTCACCAACTTTTGTAAAATATCGTTGAGGTAGTTCATTAGTTATAAATTGGTCTATATTAGCCAGTTTTGCTGCGTTTCTTACTTTTTCGTAATCAATAGCACTTTCTTCACTACCCAAGGCAATATTTTTTGCAATAGTATCGTCTGTAATGAAAATAGATTGAGGTACATAACCAATAAGACTTTGCCAGCTTTTAATATTTGATTTTTTAAGGGTTATGTCATCAATTTTTATGGATCCATTTTGAGGCTCAAGTAAACCTAAAATTAAATCTATAGTTGTTGATTTCCCTGATCCAGTAGATCCCACGAAAGCAACACAACTTTTAGCTTTTATATTCAAAGATAAATCTTTAATTACAGGCGACTTTGATTCAGGATATGAAAAAGTAATATTTTCAATACAAATTTCTTTTTTAAGAGATTTAATGATTTTTGAATTTTTATCTTTTTTATAAGGTTTATTTTTAATTATTTCTGTGTGTATAATTTTTAAAGCCGGTTTGCTAGATCTAATAGATGTTAAATTCTTAAAAATGCCTTGAACTACTGGCATTACCCTTAAACCTGCATAAGCATAAAGAGATACTAAAGGTATTATTTCAGTATAGTTACCTTCGTTTTTTGTAAGCAAAATCATAATAAAAATTAGAATGCCTCCACTTGCAGAAATTTGTATAAATAAATTTGGTATTAGTTTTGCTAAAGAAGTTTTAACTCTTATTTGATGGAATGTTTTTGAAGCTTTATTAAAGTTTTTTAAATAAATATGAGTAGCATCTCTTACTTTTATCTCTTTAATGCCAACTAAAGCTTCCTTTGAGATTAAAAAACGATTTTTATTAGCTTCTACTCTCTCAATTGCTTTTCTAAGTAAATATTGACGAATTACAAAGTAGATTATTCCATAACTTAAAGAAAATGTGAAGATTGAAATTGATGCTATAAAAGGATCTACTAAAAATAATGCAAAAAGTATAAAGGTAGATAAAATTACTCGTGATATCAGTTCTAATGCAGGGACTAGACTGCCCATACTAACTTCCTCAACCTCTGACAATATTGATTTACCCATTTCAGCACTATTTCTAGTTAAGAAATATACATAAGGTCTTTGGAGATATGAACTTAAGAGTCTATAACTGAGAGATTGATTAATGAATTGTGTGAATCGCAAAATAAAATGATTTAAAAATCCATTAAAAAGAGCTCTGGTAACAATAACTAGAAATACTACGCTCGTTAAAAGTATTAAAAATTTGTTTGTTGATTGAAAATTGAAATAGTTGTAGAAAAAATTTAAATATTTATTAGTTTCGATGATTGTCGGATTAGATATAACAGAAACTAAAGGAAAAATAGAAACAATTCCAAAAGTTTCTATTACCCCAAAAAATATCATTGAAATCATTAAAAATATTCCTTTTTTCCTCTCTCTTAATAAAATTAAGTCCCATAGTTTTTTATATACATTAAACATAAGCAATCAGTTATTGTTTCTTATTCCTTGAAAAATAATATACTTGAAAAGCTTTAAAAATAAGAAAAATATTTATTTATTTTAAAATAATAAATTTATTCACGTTAAGAGATTCAAATTTAAAATCAAAATATTAAAAAATTGATTATGTTATTTTTCAAAAAAAAATATCTAGTCTTTTGCAATTTCTAAAAGATATTTACTGTATTCATTTGTTGGCATTGTTTTTATTAATTCTAAGAATTGAAAAGGTTTAATTAAATTTAATCTTAAAGCTATTTCTTCTGGACAACAAATTTTAAGTCCTTGTCGACTGTTAACAAAATGAGCAAAAGTACTAGCTTCAATTAAAGAGTTATATGTTCCCATATCAAACCAGACTAGTCCTCTTCTAAGATTTTCTAAATGTACCTTATATTTTTTGATATAGAGATTAATTAAATCTGTGATTTCAAGCTCACCTCTCTTTGAGGCTTTAATACTTTTTGCTAATTTAATAGCCTTGGGATCGAAAAAGTACATACCTGTAATTGCCAAATTATTACTTGGGTTTAAGGGCTTTTCAATTATTCTTTCAATTTCTCCTTTTGAATTAAAATCAGGAATTCCATATCTTTCAGGATCATTAACGTGGTAGGAAAAAATTGTGGTCTCGTTTCTTGAATATGCAGAAGAAAGAATATCTCTTAAATTATTTCCATAAAATAGATTATCTCCTAGTATTAAAGTACAAGGATTTCCTCCTAAAAACTTTTCTCCAATTATAAGCCCATTTGCGATACCGTCTGGACTATCTTCAATTTCATATTTAATTGATAGCCCAAGTTGGTTTCCATTGCCAAGTAGCTTTTTAAAAAAAAGAAGATTCTCATTATTTGTAATTATTAGTATTTCTTTGATCCCAGCCAACATTAGAGTTGAAAGAGGATAATAAATCATCGGTTTGTCAAAAACATTAAGTAAATGTTTTGAAATCGTTTTTGTTAATGGGAATAATCTATTGCCTGAGCCTCCAGCCATAATGATTCCTTTTCTATCCATGAAATCTCAAAAATTGCTAAAATTATATTACCAGTTACTTAATATTGGTATTTTTGAAATAATGTTT
>Ga0163109_10004169_pt1 | contig 11013 bp, 17 predicted proteins | sample CRUFie1St13metaG_FD_108704 | JGI IMG/M metagenome (GOLD analysis project Ga0163109, IMG submission 108704) | Marine microbial communities from the Costa Rica Dome - CRUD Field 142mm St13 metaG | ecosystem: Environmental > Aquatic > Marine > Oceanic > Photic zone | place: Costa Rica: the Eastern... | reverse complement strand
TAGCTTCGGGCGGTATGTTCGTCAATCCAGCAACGATATCAAAAGCAACATTAGAGTTTGAAGGTCTCTTATAATAAAGCTCAGTTACTTTTAAATAAAGAGTGACGGAATTTGTATCATTTTCCACATAAGTTGAATATAGATCAAAAAAGTTATTTGTATTCATGCCATTTTCAGAAAAAGAAATCCTGGGACCGTCACCGGCTAAGAGAGTGTTCGCATTTCTTATATGAATCCAGTTTGTTACTGCTGGAAATTGTATAACACGAATAGTTGCGTCAGCGACAAGACCGCCTTTAAAGAATGGTTTACTTGAAACCTGATATGATCCAACATTGCCTAGCGCGGGGGGACCTGGGGTATAAATACTCATTATCCTATCCCTACCGACCCGGACCAGTTGTCCCTAATTGATGTAGTGGGTATTCCTGTTAAGCCAGCGATTACATCGACTTTATCCGAAGAGCCTGTTAAATAAATTCTGGTCATTTTTAATTCCATTCGAGGTGTTGTAGAATTTCTTCTTGCACCAGTTCCATTATAATCGTCAGAAATTCTAAAATATTCGCCTGTTGTAAATCCATTAGCAGAACCAGCAACTTTAATTATCTTTGAGTTATTATTTGAGTTACCACGATTTCTAACAATTATCCATCTTGTAACAGAGGGGAAAGTAATTTCTAGTGGTCCATTTATATGGGAGGAAAGATCAATATTCCCACTAACAAACGGCTTTCCCGATCCTTGATAAGAGCCAACGTGTCCTAGTCCTGGTGGTCCTGGATTATATGGCATTATCCTACTCCCAATGAACCCGACCAATTATCTTTAATTTCTTTAGTATCGATTCCAGTTAATCCTGCGATAACATCAACTTGGGTCGCTGCACCAGTGATGTATAGTCTTGATACTTTGAGTTCCATTCTTTGCGTCATCATGTTTGCACGATCATTTGTGTCACTAGATACTGTAAAAAAATTATTCGTATCAAAGCCGTTAGCTGAAAATGCAACGTCTACATCGTTACTTGTATCGTGATTTGTTAAGATAACCCACCTGGTAACTGACGGAAATGAAATTTCTAAAGGACCACGTGGTCCCGCCGTTGCCGTAGCTACATTAATTGAGCCACTAAGGAAAGGCTTCCCTGACACCTGATAAGAGCCTACACTTCCCAATCCCGGTGATTTAATATTATAAACTGCCATAATTTACCTCAATATTATAAATACTTATTATCTTTTATTTTCTTCTTTTTCTTTTCGCTTTTGCTTTTCAATCTCCGCCAAGCGACGAAAATATTCTTCACGAGCAATTTCAGATGGTTTTTTATAATACTGTCTTTCTCTGTATTCTTCAATAATTTTTAGTTTTTTAACTTTTCTTGTGAATCTTTTAATGAGTGCTTCATTTGATTCGTTATTTCTTCTTCTAACTTGCATGATTATTTTATTTGCTTCCAAGCTCCCCCTGCAATATTCATCAACCCTGTAATATCAACTCCAGGATCATTTGGGTCCATATCTCTTAACGCTCCATGACCGCCGCCACCACCTGACGGTGTTGGCGAACCACCAGAGGCAAGAGGTGAAACATTTTCAAAAATACCCTTCAGTCCCGTTGATTCTTGGAGTTGTCTTTTAGTTTCTTCAAGAGATTTTCTTGCTTCGATGACCGCTTGACTTGGTTGTGATGATTGGATTGTTTGTTTTTGTGGGGCAGTTTCCTGCACCGTAGAGTGTTGAGGAGCACCTTGAAGACCCTTTGCTACTTCTGTGATAATTCCAGATAGCGTTCCGTCTTCAAAGATTACTTCCTTTATACATTCTTTAATTAATGGTCTTAAGATCGTTTTTAGTTCGTTCTTTTTCACTATTCACCTATAATATTGTTTAAAAGATTATTAATTTTGTCTTTCTTTGTGAAAGATTTTGTTTTTGCTTCGTTCATCATCATAAAAGCACCTTGCGTTGAAGGTTCTGATACAATATCAAAACAAATGAGTTGAAAGTCTTCTTCAACGATGGTGCCTTGATTGCTCTCAGAGACAGAACCAAGACCACGCGATGAAATACCCAACTTTACGCCATCATTGATGAGCGATTCTAAAATTTTTCCTGCCGGTGTTGAAAGGACTTTAATTTTTCCTAGTAAATCATTTCCTTCCCACCAAAGAGATTTTACCATATGGCTTGCGTTTTTTAAATTAACAACAGAATCTTCTGGGTGATCTAACTCTCCACAAGCACGATTTTCTTTTACAGTGTCCATATAACTTTGGACTTCTCTGCGGAGAATCTTGCCTGGATAAATACGACCGTTTCCGTTCTTTTCGTCGCATCGTTGCATAACGCCGGAAAGATAGACAGCATTATTTTCTTTAATATCTGTTTTTTCTTCTTCGGTTAGAAGATCTTGGCAAACACCACCAGCACAAAGTTCATAGAACTCTCTAATCAAATACTTGCTACTCATCTGTGGTGTCCTCAATTTCTTTGATATTTTTTTGTGGCTCTTCCACAACACGTTCATCTTCTGGAACTTGTTCGTTTACAACGTTGATAATTTCTTCTTGAATGATTTGTTTTAGTTTTTCTTTAGAGACTTTCATTTAAACTTCCTTATTTTAATGCGGGCGCAACCCGCACGAGTATGCAACCTGCTTTACAACGCCTCGCTGGACGAAGCATCCGTTTTTTTGATGTCCAAATACCGTTAACCATTTTGGCTCCTTATGTTTATACCGGAATCTCCAAAGACCATATTAAGCACATATGAAGTTCCTGAACTCAAACACCCCAACAAAAATGCCGTAGCGGGCGAATAATCAAATATAAATAGTTCTGTGTGGTTATTGATTGCCCACAAAAATATCCCAACCCAGAAACCAATACACATAGGACAATGGAAGAAGTGATATTTTGGTCTAATTGAGTCAAAAATAGAACCATAGACCAAGATTTGGGTCATACCAAAGGCACAAAGAATAAAGTATAAAAATTCCATTAATAACTAAAATATCCGCCTAAATAATTGCGGACATAATATGGGGTAATAGAGCCTTTCTTTGGTTCTTCTGGTACTTCCCCAAGCTCTGTAGAGTCTTCAGGTGTTGGGTCGAGATATTCTTCTTCCAATTCATCTTCATAATCTTTTTCCATTTGCATATATCCCATTTCTTCTTTCATAAAGTTTTTTGTAGAAAGAAGAACAACATGTAAAGGGTTTGTTTCTTCATCAGGTGAATTTGGATAAGTTGCTTGCATACTTCCAAAAACATTACCCGCTTGAATAGAATCTCTTAAAATAACACCATCGGTTGATAGCTTTGAAAAAAATGCATTTTGTGTTTCATATGCATCTTCGCTCAGGTTTTGTTTTGGATAAGTAACAATTGTGCGTTTTTTTGGATCAATAACGATATCAACGTGAAGATGATCCATAATCATAATATTACCATCAAGAGTTTTTCTTGCTTCAAGGGCAATTTTGATAGCGTTAGGATCTACAATACTTATTTTAATTGACATCTTCTTGAATCTCTTTTACCAATGATTGAATAGAAATGACTTTTGTCAACATTTCTTCATTAGGAACCTGTGAAACAAAAGTGTTTAAGATTTCTGATACTTGTAATAGTTTTTGTTTTAGTATTTCGTTTTCTTGAATAATACTACTGGAGGAGCATTGTTGAACTTCCTCTTTTAATCTTCCGATTTCTTGGTCAAGATGAACCTTTAGTTCTAATCCGTTATCCTTAAATGAGGAAATATATTTTTCTAACAATGTCTTTTGTTCTTCAAGAAGCGAGTCAGAATATTGCTCATTAAATTTTTGAGTAAAGATTTTATAAGTCAAAGAATCGACTGGGAGCATCTCTTGTTTGTCTTCTTCTGTTTTTGACATTGCTCCAATAACTTCTTGTTCTAAAAGAACTCTTGATTTAATAGAAACAGAAGTGTTAAAGATTTGAGATACTGATGCCAAATCCTTATAGTTGGGAATAAAATTGGAGAAAAAGTTTGTTGACAAAGATTTATTAATCTTGTTAATAACTTTGTTTTGCTCGTTAAAGAGTTGCTTAGAGTCAATAGAAGATTTTTGTTTTTTTGCCTCTTCTAGTATCTTTGCCGCAGTATCTTGGGCAACATCTTTTGTTTCTGTGATTGCTTGATAGATTCTTAAGTCATTTAAGAGTGCGCTATCTTTCTTGAAATGCTCTTTAATAATGTTTTTAATATTTGATTGTGAATTTTTGTCGTTACCTAAAACTGCTTTTGTCAATTCAACAACAAGACATTCGTAAATAAAAGCGGTATTTCTTTTCTTATTATGTTTAAACTTTGTCATTATTGTTATCCTTCTTGTTTAATACTTCTATGATTTGGTTAATCTCTTCGTTATTTTTAAGTATAGAGTTCTCCTCTGTCATATAAGTAGTTTCTTTTTGCTCATAAATGCCTTTTCCTAAAGATGAGAGGTCAGAGAGACCTGGAAAAACATTTCTTTGGGTGTTTTTTCCTTTCTCGCGAGCCATTTGTCCATTCATATTTTGTTGACGCTTGTTCTTACGACCGTCATAATTTACGGCAGTGTACTTTTTTCCTTTTGCTCCTGGTGTAAGGTATGGTTGATTTCTGCTTCCAGGGGTAGAGATAAGAACAGAATCATCTTCGTCTGGCTCTGATCCTGAATCTGTTCCTTCTGCATCAGTGGCATCCTCTCCGGTGTCATCATCGGTAATATCATCTCCGCCGAGATCTGACATTCCACCCCCTGTTGCAACGGCATCTTCTGTGGCGGCAGTGGAGACTGCTTCAAGTGAAGCATCAAGTTTTCTATCAAAATACATCTCTCTCTGGTTGCGAACAATTTCATCATCAGACAAGCCAAATATATTTTGAGACACCCAAGCACGACTGAAGTATCCTTCAGTTGCAGCAGTTGCAATATCAAATTTGGTTCTCCAGTGTTCTAGTTCCTGTAATTCCGCAATCTTTGATGGCTGATTTAAACTTAACTTAAATGATAGTAAGTCTTTCCCACGGAAACCAAGAGTATAAAGGTGAATAACTGTGATTTTTTCTAACTCTGAAATAATATTTCTTTGTAATCTTGTGATAGTTCTTGCAAAGCGAATATCTTTTTGTGCAAGAGTTGTCTTGTCCTCTGTGGCTTCTTCGCCCTGTGTAAGATAAGAAGCTGGAATTTTAAGAGCAGAAAACAATTTATCACGCAAATACTTGACATCATCAATGTCTCCTGTATAAGTTCCACCTGGAAGTGATTCAATTCTTGTGCCCGCTTGTCCACCTCGAACAGGAATAAAATAATCTTCATCAGTGGACATTGGATTATAGCGTAAATCAACACGACCAGTGTCAGTATCAATTACTTGATTACGTTTCATTTGAGTAACAATACGTTGCATATGCTGTTCAACGTCAGACTCGGGAATCCCTCCCACATCAATGTAGAAAACTCTTCTTTCGGGGGAACGAACAACGCGATATGCCATCATCGCATCTTCCAAGAGAGTTAACTGTCTCCAAATACGACGTGCAGGTTCTAAAACTGAAGTTCCGTAAGGTGCGAACTTATCATTACCAAGAATTCTAAAGTGAGCAATTTGCCAATTTTCAAATGTTAAGCCACCACTATTCCATTGAAACTGAACGTAGTCTGGGTTTGTTTTATCTTCTCCCTCTAGTCTTTCGATTTCTTGTGGGGGTAGACCAATAATTGATTTAACACCAATATCCTCATCGATATCTAAATATAAAAAATAATCTCCATATTTACACATGGTTCGTGCCCATCCATATAAATTAAATTCTATATTCAACACACTGTAAAAAAGAGTGTGGATAATTGATTTAATTTCTTCATTAGGGCAAGTGATGTTAAGCATTTGCTGAAGTGGGGAAGAGGTTGTCATCTCATCTGCATAGATATCAAGTGCAGAAGCAATTTCTGGCGTGTATTCCATTTGATCAAAATCAACATACCTTTCCGATCTGGAAATACTTGCCATCGACTTTGAATAAACATTATCAAAAGGGCTATAAGCGGTTTTTTTAAAGCTTAATCCTGCTGGTGATGTAAACTTGTATTTGTCAAGTTGCCATCTTTTAAGTTTTCTTGGGTTTTGCCTTTGATATCTTGTAACAGGTCCTGATAGAAACTTTGTTAATGCTCTAAAAAGAGGCGAATCATTATTTTTGGGGTTGTTGCCTTGTTCACTCATTTTATTTATCCTTTTATTATCCAGCCGTAGTTTTTATAATTATCTCTTGCTTCTTTGATTTTATCAGATTTTTCTTGGTTTTTGTAGCCCTGCATTCCAGGAATTGTGGTATTTAACGAAGTTTTTGTAAAAATCATAGAGTTTAAGAATGTCTTTTTATAATTAACATCTCGTAAATTTTCTTGCATAACCGTGCTTCGGATCCAACATCCAATGGCAAGAGACATCACAAGATCATCATTATATCCTCTTTGAGCCTCTGGTCGTCCGTTTCTCCAAACAAAAGTCTTAAGCTCTTTATAAGATCTTTCAGAGTTTAAAACAATTATGTCATTTCTTATAAACTCTTCTAATTTTGCAATAACCAGTGGTCTGGTTTTTTGTGAGGTTGTAAATCCCGCTACTGAATTTGATATGTAATCTGCTTCATAGTGCTCAACAAACTCGTGACTTCCCTTAGTTGAATAATATATATTTGGATATTTTTGATCTATTAACTTTTCTAAAACAGAGAAGCCAATATTATTATTTTCTAAAACAATCATACAAGCACCATACTCCATCCCAGCATCATAAAGAATTCTGGAATAAATATCTAAAGTTGGCTTTCCGCGATATTCTGCAACTTGTTTCATTGTATCTGATTCAAAAACATGGAAGACAGAATAATCTTGTCCATCCCCACGTGCAGTATCGCCTACAAGAAAATATTTCTTTTCTTTATCATATTCCTCCCAGATCCAAAAATTCCTGTCAAATCCTGTTTGATGTTTAGGTTCGCAGAATATTTTATTTAACTTATCTAAGTCATCAGGATGTATTACAGTTTCACCCGAGGCGTTAAAACTACATTCATATTCTTGTGCGACTTTCCGACGAGATAGATTTCTTGTTGTCTCTTCAAACCACTTTTCATCTCTTTCAGGGTGAAGTGACCAATGAAGTGTTGTTGGATGAAAATCATTGTCACCTGCATCAGCAGCAATAAATGTTTTGTGAAACCAATTTCCAACACCGTTTGGAGAAGAAAGGGCAATACAGCGACCACCGGCTGCCATTGTAGGTTGAAGCGCTGTCCATAAACTATCAAATCCTTCAATATGTGCTGCCTCGTCGATCACAAGAAGTGAAAGAGCTTCAGAACGACCAGCGTCTGCTGAAGTTGACGAAGCTTTGATTTCTGAGCCGTTATTAAGAACAAATGAAGAGCGATTGTCGATTGCAATTTGTGCAAGTTGATCAAACCAAGGAGGCAAGTTTTTCATCATTGCTTTTACTTTTTTAACAAGGTTTGCTGCTGTGCTAAACTTTGTGGCAATAACAAGAATGTTTTTATCACGATGAAACAACATCATCCACGACACATAAGCAGCTGTCACAGTTGAGATGCCCATCTGTCTTGATTTTAGTATCACGTTGTTGCGATAATCGTTAAATTTTTGTAATAGTTCTTTTTGAAAATCCCAAGTCTTAAATGGAACTTGTCCACGAGTTGGGTGTGAGATTTTACAGTAATTATCAATAAAATAAGCGGGATCTTTACCGCACTTAACTATCTCTTTGACAAGATCTTTTTTGGAAAGATACTGGGACATACATAACCATTATTTTTTAGGTTCTTCGTCGCGCTTACCTTTTACATTTTTCGCCTTTTGAGCACCAGGAAAAACAGACTCATCGAAGCCGAGGAATTTTTTAAATGTATCATTTAGCCTCTCATCAACAGTCTTGCCCATTTGTGGTTGATCAGGAATACCACCAATTTTAAATTTTTGGTTTGCTTGAACCCAAGAGCGAATTCTTGACATGGACTGAACAAAAACGTCTGGCTCTTTGTCTTCTTTTGTTAACGTGAGAGCATCACCTGTTACTTTTTTATATTCTTTTTTAATATAGTTTGCAATGTCCTGCATTCTTTGTGCAATTTCATCTTCAAACTTTCCGCCGTGAACTTCCTTAAGATGAACTTCACCATGATACTTAATGATTAAGCTGTTTCCGTGAATACTTCCATTAAAGCCATCAATGATTCTTTTATCTAGCACCGGATCACCCTCTTCTCTACGAAGTCCAGCCTTGATAGGGTTTCCGTCCTCATCAAGAGCACCATCGTAAGTATTCGCCAATACTGTCGAAATACCACGAACGATTTCCAATACTTCAGCTGACATTATTTAGATTGTCCTTTTTGGGAAAGATTTCCAGATTGTAAAGATTTACCCAACTCCATCGCGTGTGCTTTAGCGCCAGCGATTCTTTTTGAAAAGTCTTCAAGAGATTTCTTAACTTCATCTGGAGCATTTTCAAGATCTTCGCCGAAAAGTGCTTCCATGTCACTTAAAAAATCAATCGATACAGAGTCAAGCTTCTTAGAAAAGCCGTTCACACGTGATGCAGCCATTTTAATTCCCTTCATAACTTCTGGTTTTGCTTTGAGTGCTCCGAGGTCACCACCTTGAGCTACTGCTTGTCCGACTTGACCAATATTTTTTGCTATTCCGCTAAGTTTTGAACCAGTCCCTTTTGCTTTTGCTAAGAGCCTATCTAGAAAACCTTCATCAATATCTTCTAGTTCTTCTCTGATAATTTGTCTGAGTTCTGCTTCTGTGAGTTTAGCCATTTTTCTTCTCTTCCTTCAACGTGCTTAATGTAGCAACGATAACAACATTTAAATTTAGTCAAATAAAGATCGTCTTGGCTATATCGAGTATAAACCTCGCAAACTGGACAAGTTCTTTTTGACTCTCTGTTAAATAGTTTCTTTGGCATTAAAATACCATTAACCTCTATTTTCTCTTTAGGTTTTTGGCTTTTATAAACCTTTTTTATTTGTTTGAGATATTCTTTTTCTTTTTCTTGATCCCAGTTTGCCTTCGGATTTTGGATAGCTTCGTCGCCATATTTTTCTTGAATGGCTTTTTCCACCTTAATCAGATGATTATCGTCTTTCATTTTGCTATCTCTGTCGCCGCATAAAAGATTGCGATTGATGTTCCTGCACCGATGAAGAAACCAATGGTTGTCCAAAGAGTTGTGTTGGATCCTTTTGCTAATTTACGTAAAGTTTCAATCTCCTCTTTTTGTGCGTCATAGATTAGCTTGTGTTTGTTTCGTTCAATTTCTAACTCATATTTAAGATATTTTGTATCTCTATCGCACCCTGCTTTTAGCATTGCTTTTTCATAATCTAGTTCAACTTTACATTTTTCTTGTTGATACTTTTTATCTGCAATTATCTTTGCTGTGGCGACAGGATCAAAAAGAGTTCCTTTAAAGGGTGCTCGGTCGCCTTTATCTACAAGGGTGAACTTGCCAGTCGTGCTTGTGGTTGTCTGTGCTAAACTTGTGGAAGAAAAAAATAAAATACTAATCAGAATCGCTGCGCTTCTTAGGGACATATGTCACTCCAAATAAATCAGAAATCTCTTTTGAGATCTTGTCTGGTTCATTATAGTGTTTTTTGACTATTTTTTTAATTTCTTTTTTCTTTTTGTTTTCTAATGTTTTATTTTGAATTTTGTGGATTGTGTTGATTGCATTTACTGCATCATTATACTCTTGTTCCACTTTTTGTTTCGCTTTTACTTTTTGCTCTGCTGCGTGTTCAATCGCGGCTTTTTCAACCTCATGTGTTTTCTTGGAAGCTTTTAGTATTTCATCTGTTGGGATTTTTTTGCCCTTTGTGAGCAAATATCCAATAGATGATACAATCATTACTAAAGGAATGTACCAATAGTTTTTAATAAACGACCATATTTTTTTTATCGTAATCATAGTTTTTTACCAAATACCTTATAGTCTTTTGCAATATCTTTTATTTTATTATCGATTGCCTTTTCAAGAACGTCCATCATTCTTTTATCAAACTCTTGAGCATCTTTAAATGAAAGGTTGCCCACCTTGGTTTGTCTTAACGCTTGTAAAAATTCTTTTTTTGCTAAATCTAAAGGCTTGTTTCTTGGTGATTTTTTTTGTTTTGAAACAGGAAGATCAGCATCTCCTCCATAAAACGAACTAGCTTCTTTCAATTTTTTAACATCGGCATCTTTTCTTTTTATTCTTATGACAACTTCGCCCTTCTTCTTTCGAGATTTTTCTTTTCTTCCACGGTTTTTTGAAACTGGAACACATTCAACTTCATCATTTTCTATACCGTTTGTGTGATGAAGCTCTGTTCCTTCTGGGCATTCTCCATATAATTTATCGTGCCTGCGTTTATCACGCTTACGTTTGTTTCTCTCCTCTTGTTCTTTTGAACCTGGTGCGTTATATTCTTTTGAATAATCACGAGGAGTTTTGGAGTTCTTGTTCGCCATTTTTATTTACCTGATTTACCGCCTGGTCTTGCTTTTTCAACCTCTTTCTTGCGTTTTTCGCCGTAATCTAAAGTTGCTCCACCTTCTTTACGAGCATCGGTGCAAATTTTTGCTGCTGCATCCTCCACAGTATCGCCAGCATCTGGCTTATAGTCATGCTTTTTAAATGATTTTTTAACAGAATTGATGCAATCGTGAAACGTATCATCTGCTTGTCCAGGTGATTGTCGTGGACTAAAATGCTTATCTGCTTTTCTTTCAGATACACTTTTAAAATATTGGACCTCTCTTTCTCGTTTCTCTGCTCCGCTGCGTGAAGGATAGCATCCAAGATTTCTTCCTTTTTTAGAATGAAGGCAAAATTTACCATCTTTCTTTTTGATGATCTCTTGTAGTTCTTCTTCTACAATCTCAAGAAGTTTTGCCTTTGTTAGTTTCATTTTTTCTTAC
>Ga0163109_10004167_pt1 | contig 11013 bp, 14 predicted proteins | sample CRUFie1St13metaG_FD_108704 | JGI IMG/M metagenome (GOLD analysis project Ga0163109, IMG submission 108704) | Marine microbial communities from the Costa Rica Dome - CRUD Field 142mm St13 metaG | ecosystem: Environmental > Aquatic > Marine > Oceanic > Photic zone | place: Costa Rica: the Eastern... | reverse complement strand
CATTTTAGACGATTGATGCAATCAAGACAAGAAAGAGAAGAAGAAGAAGAATTACAAGCAGCATTGTTGGCTAGTTTAGAAGATCAATACATGCCAGGAAATGAAAAAATTTCAAGTACTGAAATTAATTCAGAAAGTGATTTATCTAGTTCAGATGAAATGGATAATATTGATTAGATATCGTCAAAATCAAACTCATCATCATCACCCATCATATTATTATTTGAAGATACCTTTTTATTTGTGGCATCTTCAGTTATAGTAGTTAGATTTTCTTCTGTTTTCCAATCATGTTTAGATGTAATTTCAAACGCGCTTTCCTCATCATTTTTCTCAACAGAATCAGGTAGAATGGAATCTGATATAGTTACTTTTTGACGCAACTCGCTAATTTGTTCCGTCGAATAAACATATAGCAAATCTACCTTTTGCTTTTTATTGTCTGGAACAACTTCCCAAAGTCGTCGTCCCACCAACACCAAAGCGTCAAGTGCTATTGTATTATCACGTCTATTACGACCTTTAAAACGACGTCTAATGATAAGTAGCCGTGTCTTACCATCCTCGCATTTGACATCAGCCATGCCATTACCGTTCATTTTAATTACTTTCGCATATATTTCACCTTCCTCCTTAGCAATCCTAAGTCTTGCCTTTGCTTGTGGCACTTTGACGTTTTTACGCGCCATTTTCTTATGTCTGCTTCCGCCTGTTTTATTCTTTACCATGGTTGTATTATACTTGTACAATAAAAATTTTATATGGTTTTCAATTTTTTAATTTTAGTATACAGATATATTCATCTTATTATTTTTACATATCCCAATTAACCATTGTTTACCTATTTCTTTATTAATTTCTCCAATACTTTTTTCTTGCACTTCTATTGTTTGTTCATCTGGTTCATAATTATATGCTTCATAAAATGCTTCGTGATCATCATCATTTTTAAATGTCAATTCATATTTTTTATGATCAAGAATCCCATTATGTAACTTTATTCGTTTGTTCCATAAGGGAGTACTGTAGGCAAAATAGTCCCAATGTAGCCGCAATATATCCTTATAATCTTTCATTTTTGTATTATAGCGCTCCAATCGAAATGCTCCTATCAACGGTGATACTCGAAATAGTCTTTTATATGTCAACGTTTTATATAAAGGTTCTACAGAATCATCATTAAATTTCACTTCTTTTGTAAGTAGTGTATTATCTAACTTTTTAAAGATAGTTCTAATTTGAATATCTTCGCGATTCAAAGATAAATGACAAATTAACGCTAGTAAGATATGCTTCTTATCGGCATAATTAATACCATCCAATTTTTTTTGTTTCAAATATCCTTCCCTACCAGAGGAATTTTTTGCAAAATATTTTTTAATAGCGTTATATGTTTTTTGATAATCCGTTGTTCTATTGATGTAGAAAGCAATATTAGTCTTTTTATTATTGTGAATAGATCGAACTAATTTATTGTTTTCTTTACTTAATTCCAATTCTTTTAACCAAGAAGGTAGCCTTCCCAAGTAAGCATGTGACGGTGATTCGGGATTTATCATACGTAAAATAAATACATTGTAACATGGTTTAGCATAATACATAAGATTTAATAGGTATATAATATTTTTAAGTGAATCGGGTTCTTTTGATAATTTATTAATCTTTTTTTCATATTTTGGGTATTTAATTGCATAGAAGTCATAGTACATTTTCCAAATGTGTTCCCAAAGTAAGTCTTGAAATCCACTATAATAAATTTCAGCTGCCCAGAAAACAACTTCTTCCAAAGTACTTTTTTGAGCCTTGATTAAAGCAAACATAAGACTATATAAGCATTCATCTAGAAAGTATAAATACCGTGTAAGTTGTGGTGGCATATTTGTTTGTTGCGTTATATTTAGCCATTATAATATTCTTCAATTTTATTTTCTACAATTATATCATAATGGGAAACCCTTGGATGGATCATGTCAAAGACGTAAGAAGTAGAAATGCTGGTAAAAGCTTGAAAGAAATTTTGAAGATGGCTAAGAAAACATACAAAAAGAGCCCTGCTGCTCACAAAAAAGCTCATAAAAAAGCTCACAAAAAGCACCACAAAAAGAGCCACAAAAAGAGTCACAAAAAGAGCCACAAAAAGAGCCACAAAAAGAGCCACAAAAAGCGCCGTCACAAGACTCGCAGAAAGTCACGCCGCCACCGTAAATAAATAAATATTATTTTAACTAGTAAATAGTATTTATACTTCTACTCTTCGTGTTTTACGTGATAACATATTCATATATTTCTTATCAGCTTTAATTAAATCATCTACGGCACCTTTATTCTCTCCAATTTGTTTAATAATATCTTCAAAAACAGACTCTTTATCTACTTGCTCATTATACAAAAACAAATTAAATGATTTAATTGTATCTTGTATGCTTAACCTTCTTTTAGGGTTTGGATGAATGTTATTCAAACATAATTCAATAAAAAAACTAACAAATTCATTTTTAATAATCTTACCAGAATCATTTCGTATCAAATAATACAACAACTTAATATACAATAAAGACAGTGCATAATTGTCCCAAGTATACCAGTATTTTAATATACGTTGAATAATAGCATCACTATCCTTACCTATATATTTGCTAAGTTCATAGTAACACTCTGCCTCGAATTTTTTTTGAAAATGCGGTGAAAAAGCGCGCAATACGGTATTGTGACTAACATAATCTTTTGCTAATTTTTTCATATCTTTCTCTCCAAATTCACTATTTACATGTAAAATATAATTGACCAAATGTACTTCTAATGGCCAAATATAATACATAGGTTCATAAATATAAAAATAATTATATAATTCGTTTTGATTTAATGTTTCAAAATTAATAGACAAACCAAAATCAATCATAATAGGAATAGATTTTTCGGTATCATAAACTATATTTTGAGCTTTAATATCAAAATGACAAATTTTAATTTTTTCAAGCAAACTCAATGATTTTAATAAATGACTATAACTATAAGTAAATAGTAACATAATTAATGAACTATTTGTATTGTCAGTAATAAAACTGTCTAATTCTTTGTTGTCAATGTATCGAATTTTCATAAGAACAAAATCGCTATTTTGGTTTTTTTCAAATAAAGTACAACGTTCATGTTCATCCATTGTAAATCTACTAACATCAACTTTACAACTAGATATTACGGGTGCAAAATGATTTTGAAGAGGATTTTCTACCCACATTTTAAGCTTTGTGGTTAAAATTTTTCCTATATTAATTTCATTTTCAGCACTAAAATCTCTTTGCACTATTTTTGATAAAAAATTTTTATTATTGGTGTCTTTACCTTTACAATTAACTTCAGGATAAAATACACATCCGTATCCACCTTGTGCTAAGAATCCTCCACCATCCATATTCATTATATTAAATTATACAAATATTAAATTAATTTAGTTTTTTACCTTTTGATTTTTGCTGAATAAAATATCTATTTTTATAAGTCTTGCATATTTTTTTCTCAATTTCAACTTCTTCCAAATCATGTTCGTCTTGCAAGTCTTCTATAATACCATCCATCTTGCTAGAGTACTTATCATCCGAAACAAAGTTATTATAAGCATGAGCAGGTTTCAAATCTTGCTCAAAAGCAACTTCTGAGATATGTTTATCCATATCTGCTAGAAATGCTTTATCAATTGTTACATACTTTCTCCGTTTTTTGTGTTCTTTTTTTGCAGTGGATTTATTTTTAAAATAATATCGTGCACTCTTGTACATTTTTTCATCAATATTTTTATCATAACCTAGGGAAATAAGTCGATTCTTTTCTCTATCCAATTGCTCTTTGTTTTCAATAACAAAGAGATCCCACTCTTCTCTAAACTGAATTGGTTCATCGTATTTATGCAAAGCAGAGAATTCACCTATAAGAGTGTGAATATTCTCAGAAAATTTATAGCGAAAGATGTTGCTTTGTGCGATTGCTGACATGGTTTTTGTGTATATGCCTTATTTTTTTAGCATTATTAGCATTTCAATTTTATCTCTTACTACTATAATATGTACCAAATTACTAGTGAAGTTTATTTAGATAAATTCAATGAATGTTATAAAAACATACTTGTTATATACCCAAAACCTAAAGATGCTTCCTTGAATGCTATCACAAAACCAATTAGTCGTCAAAAACTTTCACCTTTTCAAGAATTTTCCCCTTGTTGTCCTTTAGATAGATGTATGTATGCTTTTGTTCATCCACATAATACATGCGAATTACTTTGCGTAAATGATATAGCTCTTTTATTTGGATACTTGACAACTAACGGATATACCATAAATACAGATGTAACTAAAATAATGCAAAAATCGGATGTTAAAATCAAAAATTTAATATGTTTTATAAGTTAATAAAAATTGAATAATGATATATAATATTATTATTCAATAAACAATGCCATATTCTGACGAACTAAAAGCGAAATATATTGCACAATTAAAACCGCGTGAAAAACACGCGTTAAAGATAGCCCAAGAACATTTAGGTTCTTCATTCAGTCTTGAGAAAAGTATTGGTTTCCAGAAATGGATAAAAAAAAATTCCCAGTAGTATATAAGTAGATGGCAACCAGAAAAAGAAAAAGAGTAAATCCAACAAATAAAACACGTAGAAATATAGAAAGACGTTTGCGAAATGTTGATTCTAGTGAGGAAGGCATACGAGCTTCTCAACTTGTATTAACAAAACAGCAACAAAGAGCAAGCGAAGTATTAGACGCAGCAGTAAATGCCACAGCAAACCAAATAAGAGTCGGTTCTAAAGCGCTTGCTAAAGTAGCACAAGATCCAGAAGCAATGAAAAGTTTGGCAGAAACAATTGAAGCTATTGGAAATGCTACTGCAAAGGTTGCTGAGAATTCAGGAGAAATCACAGCAGACATGGTAGAAAAATTTGGCCCAGCTTTTAAACAATGGGTTTTTGCTGGTAGTGATATGATTCAAGATACCCTTTTTGATGCAATAATGGGAATTGTAGGCGCAGTTCCTGTTGTAGGAGATGTAGCAGCTACAGCAGGACAAATTCTAGATTCTGGCAATGAAAACTTTTGGCGATCCTATTGGGCTGGATGGAGAGCATTTCCTCATGCAGTAAATATAGCAGGAAAATCAGTAAATAAATTTGGAGAAGCCGCGGAAGATTTTGGTAAGGTCGGTAAACCCGTAGAAAAACTAGCTAATAATATCGGAAAATTAGCAGATAATATTGATGCTGAAGTAGCAAAAGCAGGTAAATCAAAATCAAAAACTAGAAAGCAAGCTGGAGGTAGAAAACGTCGCCGAAAAAAAGGCACTAAAAAAAAGGCACGACACCGCAAACATTAAACTTCCTTATCTTTTTTATCTTCATTACTTTTCCACAATTTCCATGAACTAAATGACATTGAACTTGTGGTCGATTTTGCAACCTTTTCATTTTTCTTTCCAAAATTAGCTTCCTTTAATTTTCCACGATGAAGATATTTATTAGCTTCATCGCATACTATATCATTTTTTGTAATTTTTGTTTTCTCTTTTTGTACTTTATCTTTTGTACTTTGATTATAAGACTTAAAAGACGCAAACACATCCCCTGATTCTTCTTTTTCACTGGTTTCTTCTTCTTTCTTCTCTTCTGCTTTCTTTTTATTTTCTTCTATTTGCTCTTTTAAATTTTGTACCTTTTCTTTTAATAAACTAAATCTATCGATATATAACTCGCGACATGAAAAAACAGTAACATACTTTCTAGCCACAGTTTCTAAATATTTATAATCAATGCTTTTATCTGCCCAATATTCGAAACCTTCGTCTTCTTTGCAATAACGCATGTAAACCATTCCTTTCGGCGTATTTGAAAGTACTGTACAATTTTCAAATTCCCTATCTTTATCTTTTGAATTTCCTGCTTCATCAATAGGATACAGATATTCAAAGGGTACAGGTTCATCTGTAATATATTTACTTTCTTCTGCTAACTGCTTCACATATGGTTCATATATAAATTTGGCCACGACCCAACAAGGAAAACAAGCCAAAACCGGTAAAAATCCTAGAGTCATAAAAAATATTTGACCAAAGTTTAATTCAGGTGCTTCTATCATTTTATACTATAATCTAGATTCACATTTTTAAATCGTTTACTCATTTTTTTCTTTTTCATCTTCCGAACCCTCACTGTAACCATCGTCTTCATCATCAGAATCACTTACCATTTCTGGTGTGTAAGGAGCTAATTGTATATGACCAAATAATCTACTAAGATCAACATGACCAAAATTTTCTATCAAATAAATCAAGTACAATGCTCCTTGATGTATTATCAAACATTGGAGAATTCCCATTGCACAACCAAAGTAGTAAAACTTGTGAAGTGAATTGCTTGAAATTCTTCCCATGCCATAATATACAAATGCTACGAAAAGCAATATCAAAACAGAATCCCATGAAAGATATGTAGACTGGCTAGAAATAGTTCGTGATTGAGACATGATAGGAACAATAGTTAGCTGTGTTCTACATTTATTGAAGTTTCTTGACCTTCAATTTTTTCAACCATTGATTTCCGCAAATTCATCAAATCTTTAATCTCCTGTTTCAAATGCGGAACTTTCAGACGAATATACGATTTATTAGCATTATTTGGATGTAGACAAACAAGATACATCCCGACTACCTTCTCCCCATAATTCTTCTCAAGCATGTATTTATAAGTGTTTAATTGGAGAGAATAGTGCCAATAATTCGTATCTGGAAGATGATCAATACATGGAGTTATGGATGATTGAAAACGATTATCTTTTTTTATATTCTTACAACGCTTCCAATCATAAATCAAAAGTGTTCCATCTGGGTTTCTAAATACCATATCAATAGACCCCGCTAGTTTAAGTTCTTTGTCCCAAACCATCCATTCCGTGCGATAAGGTTCTAGTTTTGAGCCAATATCATTTTCAAATGCCATAAAATAGTCAAATTCTACGCAATCCTCGTCTATTTCGACCTCTTGGTCATTATAAAAGCATTCAATATCATAGTGCATTTTAGTACCAGCTTCTGATGCTTCTTTACCATTTTTGTCCCATAAGGCTTTAATTTCCTCTCGAGTTTGACCAAAATACTTACTATTGGGCCAATTTTTAGAATTCATCATTTTTGTAATAATCGCATCGGCGTCAAAATGCCCAAAATGTGAATGATTCCAAGTTGTTACAGACATAAAGTCGGAATCACCGTCGATGGTATAAATATGCGGTCCCTCGTCGAAATGAATATGGGAATCGCGTTCATGAGCGAATTTCTTTGCAAGATAAGTGGGTGGTTCCATATTGTTTATAATTTAATAATATGGAATACTTTTAATCAATTTTATTATATTACTGTTATTGTAGAGTTGATAGGTTTAATGATGGTGGTTGATTTGGAAAGTAAAACACACACGCGCAACCGGAAGTTCCTTTTGTGTCCGCCCCGGGGACTCCTCCTCCTCGACCATAAGTTTCTAGATCATCCTGTATATTTACCATTTCTTTAACTAAACCTACTTGGCGTTCCGTTCTCCCAACATAAAATCCAAAATGTAAGTCCCACCTATTATGGTAGGGTGGTTGTCCACCTTGCACCCAAGGAGAAGAGCCCGCCCCGACCCCTCCTCCCCCGAGAATCAAACCAGGATTGCCATTTGCCTTAACTTGAAGTGGATTATTGGCGGATGCGGCAATAATTTCAGTATAAAGTCCTCCTCCTACGCCTGGTTCGAAAGCTGTACCACCACTACCACCTTCTGCCGAATAAGAACTAGCTAAGTTAGGAGGCAGCGAACCGGCAGCAACACTGAATTTCGTGTTCCCCCCAATGCCACCATCAACACCAACACCAAGATTACCACCATCACCCACTGTAATATTATATTTAGTCATGGTTCCCACTGGTAACTCTACCAGAGTTAACTGACCCGCGCCTCCACCGAAACCTCCTGAAACCGCGCCACCTCCACCTCCAATTAATAAAATTCTTAAATAATTACACCAACTAGGGATATCAACGTTATTCTCACTCTGTGCAAAAAAACGATATTCTCCTAGTGCTCCTCCGTCATTTCCACCACCACTTGCTATAAAGCCTTCATTTAGTATATCTTTACCATTTATTTTATAACTGTTATTGCATGTTGTCACGCCTGCTCGTCCTGGAGTACCGTCAGTTACAATAGCGAGTCCCACACTGCTTATCATATAATGGTTTACAAAGTTACTAATTCCATAACCATTTCCAATAACCGATGTACGCTTGTGCGTAATTTCATCAAGATTAGTTGTAGTACCATTCGCTGCTTTAAACTTGAAGTCACTCAGATTCATTTATATATTAATTATTAGAAGATTGTTCTAAATTTTCTATACGTTTATTTAAATCTTTTACTGTTTCAATCAATACACCTATTATCTCCATATAAGCTACCGATTTATTTCCTTCTTCACCATTTACCATATCAGGAAATACCTTTTCTAATTCTTGAGCAATTACTCCATAATGTTTTTTATTATCTTTATCTGATTTTAAATTGTAAGAAACTCCTCTTAATAACGACATTTTTTCAGTGGCATTTAAAATTGTATTTATATTTTCTTTTTTATTTAAATCGGATGTTGAATTAAACGACGTAGCATTAATATTTCCATTCACAACTAATTTTTCAGAAGGGGAAGTTGTTCCAATTCCTACATTTCCGTTATAACTTACTTGGAATACCTTAGTTATATCTGGTTCGTCTGGTGTGGTGTTGGTGGCGGGTGTTATTTGAAACGCCGCATAACCGGAGCGTAAAGGTCCAATAAACCAGTTTGGAGCTTGCGACGCAGAATCTTTATCTTTGAAACGAATCATACCTGCCGTGGATTGTGAGTCACCGTTGCCTTCAATCATTAATTTTCCTACTGCAGTACTAGTGTTAGAAGTCCCAATGCCGACAAAGGAGCCGCTAGCATAGAAATGCGACCCAACTTCTATGTTTCCTGTTTGAATCAATGTGCACCCAATGGTTCCAGCAACATCTAATTTTCCTACTGGATTAGGTGTTCCAATTCCTACATTGCCGTTGAAAATATATGTGCCTGTTTGAGTTGGGTTACCAAATGTAAATCTTACATCATGGGAGGTTAGAGTCGCAAACTTTATACCATAAACAGAATTTCCGGGTGTTACTATATTATCAAACAAATTTAAATTACCAGTACCTGTCTGGAGCCAAAAAAAACTATTTGAATTGATTAAAAGATCTGTTGGAAATTTACAAAAAGGTCCATAATCAGTACCACCATTAATACCGTGATGCCACGACATAATGTTATTTAATTTCAAAGAATCAGGCGATCCATCCACAGAAGCAACTTGCAATCTAAATGTTGGAGAATTCGTCCCAATTCCTACTTTACCAGTGGGTATATAAAGAGCTGCTGATGCCGGATTATTATGGGCGCATTCAACCTGGCCTTGAAAAATACTAGTTCCTGCTGATGTATTAATTAGTGATACATTTAATTCACCAGATATACTCGCGTTACCACTCACTTCTAATTTTTCTGTTGGAGAATTCGTCCCAATCCCTACATTACCGTCGTTATAGTATAATTTGTCAGCATTTTTTAACCAATATGAACTTTGAGCATGACTTTCTGTCATAGCCCTCCAAGAAGGGTTACCAGAATTATCCATTTCACAACCATAAAATCTATAATTACCACTTCCATCTTTGAAAAAACTAAGACTACCAAGATTGTTATCTGGAGTATTGGATATTGTATTTATCTCATTGAATGCCAATTGTAAACCTCCACTTACATCTAATGCGGCCTCTAAAATTTGATTAGCAGAACCATCGGTTACTTTAGTACCAGGACATATATTAATTCCTAGTTTATTTGTTAAACATAAATTACCACTAGCATCAACATCTAACATTTTTGTTTTTTTACCTCGATGATAAATAAAATTTTCAGTAACATTTAATCTTTCTACATTAATTGATTTGGCATTTATATTAGACATTATATATTACTCATGTAATAAAAAAATGATTTTACTAAATAATATAAAAAATAATATTATTATAATATTTGCGACCTACAAGTTTGTAAGAGATTAGTTTTTTTGTATCTTTAATTTTCTTTAGCAAATGTAAATGGGATATCAGATAGACGTAGCTTTTGACATGCGCATTGTAGGGAGTATGACAAATCTTTATAACATGTTTGTAAAGAAAGCGGAAAAAAATAATTGTGAGATGCATTATATTAATTACGAAATGGACGGAATTGGCCGCACAATCGTCAGAAATCATTCTGTTATGACTTTTATTTTCCCTCCAGAAGAAGAGTATATAATTAAATTTGTTCGTTTTGTTAGAGAATTTCGCGATGCCAGAATTGAATCTATCACAACTGACGATATTAAATGTACTCTTATCTATGCATCTTCCAAATATCTCTCTATGATGGACAAAGGGCATGTCAAAAAATACAAAAAATCCCGACATTTATTATCAACTGAACATAAATCAATAATAAATGCAATGTAATTAGTTTCTACGTCTTCTTCTGTGTCGTCTCGTATGATGTCTTTTGTGATGACGCTTATGTTTATGAGTACGGCGTTTCTTATGGCGTCTTCGATGGTGATGTCTTTTTGTACGGTGTCCACTTGCAACACCTCTTGAATGATGGTGTCTGTGATGACGACGATGATGGTGTTTTCTCGTAAGAGATGCTATACGATGTTCTAAACTTTCACTACTAGAAGGACGACTAATTAATTTCATAATATCACTAGGTGTTAATTCAGTATATTTTGCCTTTCCATCACTAACTTCTACTATTTTAGCACCTTGTTTATTATCAAATTCACCCATAATACCTTGCTCATTTATTAATTTTCCATCTTTTAATACTTTTTGAATAGCGAATCCTTTTGCTGCAATCATTCT
>Ga0163109_10004166_pt1 | contig 11014 bp, 19 predicted proteins | sample CRUFie1St13metaG_FD_108704 | JGI IMG/M metagenome (GOLD analysis project Ga0163109, IMG submission 108704) | Marine microbial communities from the Costa Rica Dome - CRUD Field 142mm St13 metaG | ecosystem: Environmental > Aquatic > Marine > Oceanic > Photic zone | place: Costa Rica: the Eastern... | reverse complement strand
TTAACTATTTCATCAACATTATTATTGTTGTTTACATTTTGTCTTGGATTGTTATATCTTCTACTGATGGTATTTTGGATATTACTATTACCATTATCTATGAATCTACTTCCTCTTCTTCCTCTTACATATGCTATATTAGTATTTTCTCTACTGCTATTCCAAATTACATTGTAAGAAGGATTGTGCCAAGGGCCGTTATACCAACTATCCCAATGATAGAAAGGTCTGTTCCAACGATTCCAATATCCCCATCTATTCCAACTCCAACCATAACTAAAGGGATAATTGAAAGCCCAATCGTACCAATAGTTATGTCTATTCCAATAAACATCAAATGAGTTAAATGGTCTCCAATAAGAATATCTAAAGTTACTATTGTACCAACTGAGAGGTTGGTTCATCGCATATTGAGCAAAATTCCATCTGAAAGTATTATCAGTTCTAAGTTTCCATCTTAATTGTGAAAATGATAATGTATCTATCTTTACATCTGCAGGTACTGTTAACACAACCTCTTCTGGCCCATAGATTGGGTCATAGTGCATTGTAGATAATTTAAATGATGCACAACTATGCATTAAAAGGAGTACTATGATTCCTCCAATTAATCTAAATAAAGAGCTTGGGAGTTTCCTCATATACTATAAATATAGGATTTTAGTGTTTTATGTGTTGAACTCTCCACCTAACATCTTTTCTTCGTAACATTTTTTTGGTGGCTTTAACATTTTTTAACGAGTCATCAGCGAAGTAAACATCATCATAACCTTCATTATCAATCTTATCTTCAATCCAATCTGCTTTATCTTTTGGATTGTTAGATGCCAACGCGGTTACATAAATTTTACTCATATTAATACCGATATCTTTGAGGTATTGTCTAATCGGTTTGTATGCAGCTCGTGCGGTTAGGATATGAACACCATCACCTCCACTACTACTTACAATTCTTCGTAGAACCGAAGTTATCTTTTTTATTTCATTTGGATTCTGAACTTTTTCAAAATCTGTAAAATCAAATTCATCACCTGGTTTTTCTTTATAAACTGCATATTGACCAGGAGTAAGTTTTCTTGTCTTACCTTTATTGGTAACATAAATAAATGATGTGGTCTTTACCAAAGTATCATCAAAATCGAATACTCTGAGTTTTTTAGATTCCACAAATAAATTTCTACTAATCATATACTATAAATATTTTATCCTTCGTGATACCAAAATTCATCGATTGCTATTTTTTCCAATCGTTTCCATTCGGTTCGAAGTTCTTCAACACTCCATTCAGAGTAGTTTATACCACGAGGTCTTACACCAAATGCCTCTTTGTATAAATCACTCATACATTGTAAAAATTGTTCTTTAGTCCAAGTATCTATCATATAAATAATTTGTAATCTTTTTCGAAACTAATAGCTTCCTTCTCATATGGGTGAGTTACATAATCATGACCCATATTGTAATATCTTTTAAACCAAGTTGGTGATTGTAGGTAGTGAATATATTCGTGAATCAAAGTTTGAATCACCATCTTTTTATTTTTCATATTCGGATAGTAGATACTGATTTCATTCATCATAGAACAATACTCAGCGTGACAACTATCTTCATCACCACTAGCACCTTCCTCACCACTATACTTTTCATAGATGTTTTTGTGAAGTTCGACATATGGAGTACATTCTTGAAACTTAGAAAATCCATAATGTTTCTCTATCTTTGGAAACACTTCATCGACAATATTTTGAACTTTTTCTTTAATCATATATCACTTATTTACATAGTAAATATACGAAAAATATTTGAATTATCCAAATTTTTTGGTGATTATTTTGATAAATATTTTGATAAATATCCAGCGATTCTACCAGCTTTTATCTGAAAATGTTCCCACTGGTCTTTGGTAAGTTTTTTCTTTTTTGTAACATAATCTATACCGATTGTTCCGATATATTTATCATCTAATGTAAATAGTGGTACTAAGAATGAAGATTTTGTACCAACTGATTGTGCCGCTTCTTTTAATCCATAGGTTGCAACTTTCGGGTCTTTGTAATCTGGTATAAATATTCCTTTTTGGTCATCATTTAACATATGGTCAAATGCTTTTGGATATAATGAACAAGGTATATTGTTAAATGTATGAGCTACACTTGAAACACCAGTTTTTGTTACTTCATAAAATATTGAGAATTTTTGAATTGATTTACCTGTTGGGTAAAAGTTACCTCCATTATGAAATTGAGAAATCCAAACTCTATCTGATTTGAATTCATCTCTTATCTCTTCCAACTCATCTGTAATTAAAGTTGAATCAACTATTGTTTCTTTTACTTTATCCCTTTTCTTTTCAGATTGTTTGGCAAGATATTTACTAATCACCAAATAAAGTATTGGTCCGACTACACCGGTAAGAAATGCTCCTAATAATTCCATAGCGTTTGATTCCATTTATTTATCATACTCATCAAAATCTCTCATATAATCTGCAACTGTTTGTAGATAATCCGATGATTTTGTCAACTTCTCTTGTACCCACCCTTCGAGTTCTTTTAAATCTCTCTTTTTGATTTCATCGTAAATGATTTTGGCGGAACGAACAGAAGTTTTTAGAGATGATAATCCCATACCAACTTCGTGGTCATCTTCTTCTTTTATTTGTGTTGGAGTTTTAAACGCTGGATAATCCTTGAATGTAATTACTTTACCAAGTTCTACCTCAGCGTTTCCCCATTTAATTTCGCTAAGAATTTCTTTTAGTTTCATTTTTTATTTTTTTACTGTGTTTTGAAACTTAAACTTCTCACCTGTAATAGATAACTTTTCGATAACTTCAGATTGAATATCTCTCAGTAGTTTCTCTAACTTATCTTTTTCGGTAACCATAGCGGATACTTTATCTTCTAATGCTTCATTCTTAGCTTTTAGTGCCTCTACCTCTTCAGGATTTTTACCTATAAAAGTATAGATAACAACTGATAATGAACCAACCAACATACCAACAATTACTTTGAATATATCGTTATTAGTCTCAGGTATTTCAAAAAATGCTAAAAATAATAGAAGTCCCATCACAAGTATGAATACTGTTGCGGCTCCTAAATATCCTCTTAATTCCTTATCTTCTAACATTACTTACTCCTCTTTCTTTTTTGTTATTTTATTTTTTTACCTCTCTTAACATCTCTTTGTAAATCCATCAGAGCGTTAATTTGGTCTTGTATTGCAGATTCTATATCTACATTTCTATATTTAGCTTGTTTTCTAACTGCCAACATAGCTATTCTTTTTTCTTCAGTAGAAGGCCCTTCGTTAATTGATTCGTTTTTCTTCTTACCTTTTTTACCTTTTGCCTTATATCCACTTGCAAATGCTGCTCTTCTCTGTGCATCTGATGCGAATCCTTCTTCTACTTCTTCTTCATCATCTTTTTTTACTGGTTTGATGTAAGGGTCCATTTCGTTTACTGATTCGAACTTATCTGATAATCCAACATTTTTCATCTTTGATGATACTGCAACATCCATTTCGTTTTCTAATCTTTTCTTTTCTTGATTAAGTTTTTTTAGACCACTAATTGCTTTTTTATACTGACTACTTTCTTTATTATCTTTTACCTTTTTATATAGTTCTAACGCCTTTGCAATACCATCTGCAACTTTTTGTTGTTGTTTTGCAATGGCATTAATACTTCTTTCTTGAACTATTTTTCTTACTTCAGTTTTAAATTCAGATAATTTCATAATACTTTCTCGTTTCTTTCTTCCGGCACAATGAGCTTTTTGTGAAAATCCCTTTGGATTGTTACAATCAATACTTTTTTTATACTTCTTGCTCCATGCCATCTTACATATAAGTATAAAAAAATTAAACTATAATTATATTTTCGTTTTAATATATGAGTACATACTACTACCCAATGATTCTCCTACTTTGGAATCCGATGGATAATGTGCTCTTCCTATATTTCTACTATATGATATATCTTTCGCCTCTTTCATGAATTCACTTCCTGCAGAGGGATATTTAGTTGCGAGAACTTTTCCTATTAACATTGCTTGTGTAGAATGACCTGAAGGGAATGAAGGTGTTTTCATAGATTCCATAACCATTTGGTCTGTTAGTTTTATACCATATTCTTTTGCAAGTTGAATTGGTCTCGGTCTATTATGATGCCATTTTAAATCTAATATGATTCCTGCAGAACCTTTTATTAATTTTTCAATCAGTTCTTTTGGAAATTCAATACCATTGTTTTTACAAACAGTTTCAAAACACTTTTCAATATCATCCTTTTCTTTTACAAATTTTTCATCTATTGGAAGTGCCTTTAATGTTTTCAATTCATAATAGGTTTGAATTGATTCATTAGTAGGTCTCTTCATGAATTTAAAATTAGAATAATCATAATCCTTAAACAAACCATCTTTGATTTTTCCAATCTTTTTCAGATGTTTTTCTTTAGGTTCGCCTGGATATTTGAGTGCCTTTATGTTTGCTATGTTCTCAAAAGTGTATATCATAGTATCTATAAATATTAACCTTTAAGTTTATTCCATAAATCTAAGGCAGTTGAAGTGAGTTTTTCAGTTGCTTTACCAACTTTTTTTGCAACTTGTTTTGCTATTGGTTTTGGTAAAAACTTTTCAAGTTTGTTTTTAGTTTTACTTTTTGCAACTAAACCAGAACCTTTTTCGATAATCTTTTCTTTTAGTTTTCCCATTTACCTCTCCGAATTAGTTCTCTTTTGATTACTTCTTTTTTTCTTTTATAAGAATCATTTTTATAAAGTTTCTGTAGTTCTTCGGTAGATGTATTTGAAACTGTATAATGTTTCCATACCCATTTATTGGTCATCTTACCACGAGCATCTCGGATGTAATCTTTAGTACTTGGTTTTATCTTTACGGGCATTTATTTACTTATCCATGTATTTAAAAAACCTATTCATAACAAACCAGAATATTATGAATAATCCGATTGCTTGGAATAGGTCTATTATCATTTCCATATATAAGTATATTTAAATACTTCTAAAGATTAATTTAGAAGATACCCATATGGAGTCGCATCTATATCTATACCGATTGGGAAGTTTTCAAGTTTCATAGATACTGACATCGCTCTTTGAATGTAAGGGTTATAGAACTCACCTTCAGCAGTCAAACAAATCAAACCACTATGTGCTCCACCTAATTGACCTGCATCTTGTACTATCACTTCGTTCCAAATAACATACTCACCATCACCTGGTATCTCTACACCAGCAAATTTATCATCTGGTGATTCCCAAGTGTAAGTACCAACATCCAACAATTCACCATCATCATTAGCATCGTGGTCTAATGTATATAGTGCAAAGTGTTGTCTATCTAATCTTGGTTCTCCATCATCTATCTGTAGATAAAGAATAAATATTTTTTTTAGTTTACCATCAACCCACTTTGAACCACCAAAAGTTTCTATTTTAGCGTATCTTTCATATGGGTCAAATGATTGGCCATCTAAACTAATCTCAAAAAGAGGTTCTAAAACTACCTCTTCTTCTTTTGAACATCCTAATAATAGGAATAATGTTAATATGTATAATAATTTTTTCATTTTAATTATCCGCGGTTACCTCTCCTTTTTTTTCTATCTGCAAGAATCTTTTGCCATTCTTGTTTTGTATAAACTTTTGTTGTTTTCTTCTTAGTACAAGTATTATTTTTTGTAACATGAACTTTTCCTTGTTTTTCAACTACAGTTGTTGTTATACATTTTTGACCTCTTTGCTCTCTTTGTTGTGCGTTTACTGATACACTTAAGAAAAGAAGTACTAAGATAATTAGGTTTCTCATTTTATTTTAAAATTTATCCGCGGTTTTCACCTCTTCTATTGCTTCTTGTAACTCTTCTAAATCAACAGGACATTCTAAATCTAATCCTGCTTTCCAAGAATCTTCTTTTATACCTTTATTAAATACGATGATAGTTGGTGCCATTCTAATTCGATACTTCTTTTTAGCCTCTGGTGATTTTGCAATATCTACTCTATAATATTTTACACCTTGAACTTTATCCCAATCTTGGAATGCATTTACATCGTTAAACTTTGCCCAAAACTCTACAACAACTATATTTTGGTCATCATCACCAAACGCGTGTTTTTCGTTTATCTTTGTTTCAAAGTTACTATCATCTATAAACTCTTGACCGAAACTATTAAAACTACTTACTAATAGAAGTGTAAATAGTATTGATATAAAATTTGTTTTCATACATCTTACCTATTCTTTTGTAACTCGTATAACCTTTCATCAATCTTTTCCAATTCTTCCAAGATTTTATCAACATCATCTTGGGTGTCCATGATTGTCTGACGAATTAACTCGTCTTTCAAGTCATACTCTGTCCTATCAATGACAGGATGTGGCAATTCTTTAGCTTCCTCAATATCAGCCTGTAAAGTAAACCACATACCTATTACGGTTGCGATTCCCACAAGTAACATTCCGATTGTTTTTAAACTAATCGAAAAATCTGATTTTCCATCTCCATCGATATCGATACCCATGCCGGTATCTTCTGAAAGTTCTCTTACTTTTCTTCGTGCCATCTTATCTAAATGTATAATTTATACCAAATGTTGAATTAAAAATTTTCGTATCCCAAAACTTAGTGTATTCACCATCTATGAATATTCCTAAATTTTTTCCAACTTTCCAGCCAAAGTTAATACCTGCTTGGTAATCTTCCCACTGCTCAGGTTCTGAATCTTTTACTAATCCACCTTTACCCCAATTATTTCTGTTCATATAGCTAAAATCTACATCACCAGAAATATATTTGTGATAACCTGGTAGCCAGTTTGCATATGCATGAACCCAAAAGTTATTTTTGTAGTGATAGAAATCTGCTCCAACTACAGGTGAAAGTACTGCAAATGCATCTAATTCATCCCATATCTCGTTATTGTAGCGATTCATCAGGTCACCAAATACACCATTTCTGAAGTCAATATCAGAATAAGCTACGATTGTTCCATCTGCATCTCTCCAAATATAGTCAAACATTTCTTCACCAGTTGTTTCATCAACATAAGTTGTTGGATGGTCTGAGTATCCATACTCATATCCTAGCGAGTACCACGGGTTTGCTGGATATTCTATAACTTCACCTGTTTGTGGATTTGTCCATTCTTCAGTTTCGTTTAACCAAATCTCGACTGGATTGTATCCATAGGCAGTTTCATGTGTTCTTGCCATTAAACCTGCTGATATTGAGAACTTTTTACCGATTGGTAATCTTCCTCTTACTTCTGCTGATGAATATTGGAATCCTACATTACCTTGTTCTCTTGATTCAATTTTAACGATATGATATTTACCTGTGTGTCTTAAGAAGTATCTTTTGTTTGTGAATGTTTCATCTCTTAATCTTTGTTTTTCCCAATGAAATAAATATTCAAACCCTTTTACTGCTGAAGTGGGTGCAGATAATGCTCCTTGTTTTTCAATAAGTTGATTACCAGTCCAAAAGTTTCCTGGTTTAACTTCGTAATCAAACCTTGCTAACTTTCTGATACCAAATCCTATACGGTAATCAAAATCGTAATATTCTGTTACATCGATTACTCTTGGGATAGCATATATGTCACCATCGGCTGGTCTTGCAACAAAGTAATCTTTACGAGAATTTTCATATGCGTTTCTAATATCCCCTGCCGCATAAACAGTTCCATACTTTAAGAAATCCTCGTAAATTTCCTTAAAGAATTGTGCATTTGTAGTATTAACAACAAAGAATGTCATTAATATCATAAGTAGTTTTTTCATAAATAGAGCTCCCCTAAAATATAATATTCTTTTGTATATAAGTATAAAGATATGCGGGAAAAAAATATGTTTAAACTAACTTTTCTAACTCGATAGGAAAATTTGATTGTGCGATTTTGAGGAATTCATCTTTTCTACTAATAGATGCTAATCGGTTTGTTATATGTTGGTTGAATCTAAACTTATAGTTTTCACATATAACAAGGTTTTTGATTTTATATTGTTGGCCAAATTGAAGTTTTTCACATGCCCACATTAAGAATGTATCTTCCATCCCATAGTGACCAAACGATTCTGGTACTGTTATTTTATCTAAAATACTCTTATGAATACAAGTAAACCATCCTCCTGCAAACTTCATTGTAGGATGGTTTGGCCAGTTACAAACAACAGTTTCTACTGAAATATCTCCTTTGATTCCACAATCCACAAATGGATTATTATTTTTTTGATAATCTGTTGGTTCATTTAAGAACTTTTCATTTACTAAACAATCCCAACTATTATCCCATACTTTTACAATTTCTGGTGTGATGATTGGACTGGGATGTTTTAGTTGATTTGCAATATTATCGATGTATGTTAAAGTTCTTTCATCAAATATAATATCTGTATCTAACCAAATGTGATAATCAACATCTTTATGGTCTAACCAAGTTTGTCTCCTTTTAGATACACATCCTTGAACAGCATCTTCAGATAATCTAAAGAACTTATTCTTTGCCCACCAACATCTATTTTGTAAGATTATGAATTTATCTTTGAAGTAATCTACAGATAGTTCTGAATTGTTCCATAATACAAGATTTGGTGATACTCCTAATGTTACATCTAAAATAAAATTATCAGAATCCACATATTGAAATGCTTTACCTAATTGATGTAAGGTTAATTCTAAATCATCAATTTCATGTGGAAGTGCAAATATGGATATGCAATATTTCATTAAGATAATAGTTTAGTTACATACTCATTAATCTCAGGCACTCTATCGTATTGATGAATGATTACAAAATCTTCTTTTTTATGAAACTGTTTTCCAATTAGATTTTCATTATCAAGTGTACCAAGTTGTAGTGCCCAATCCTCTTCAATGCCTGTAATCTGAACTGCATCTTTTGCAATACTATTATGTATTATGAAGTTAAAAGAACTTTGGTCTGTAAAATGTTCTGTATTTCCTGCTTGAGATACTAAGTAGTTTAGTAACAGTAAATCTCTCATACTCTGATACTTACCCGCTAACACACCAACATTACAACTTTGGTTGTTTCTATATCTATCCCACAAAAGCTCGTTATATCCCTCTAAAATGTTCTTCTTGCCCCATGATTCATGTTCATATAATACATTCTCTGTAGAAACTAATATATCTTTTTCTAATTTGTTTTCTAACCAATCAGATGGATTCCATTGAAAGATAACATCTCTCACATCAGTTGTAATCATGTATCTATAATCTCTGTTTAATTGTTTAAGAACCCAATACATTGTGATTAATCTATGCATATGAATATGTCCCTCAAGTTCTGCTTTAAATAATTCCCAACCATTATCTTTTAGATAATCAATAGTTTCATCATTGACATCATAAATCACCATAATCTTATCACCAGTAAATCCACATCTATTTATGGATTCTACATAATTGTACAACTGGTCTTTTGTATACCTTGTTGTTGCGGATATTATTAAATCTTTTTTATCGGCCATATTTTCCTTCGTCTAAATGTTTAAATAGTCCTTCACCATGAGCAACTTTAAAATCTTGTTTTGCCCACCACTTTGAAATGTTACCCTCTAAAGCGATGCCTTCACCTGCGAACTGTTCTACTGTTTTTAAGTAAAAATCTTTTTTATACAGAGTTGGATTGTTAGTCCAATTACCCCATCTTGATGTTGTTACAAAATACTCACCCTCCTTTTGGATTTTATCTGAAAACTTTTTATCTGGGTCACACCAATGAACTGAGTCTAAGAGGTGTGGTGAAGTGCATTCAATCTCTTCATCATAATAATCTAATTCTCTTCCTCTGTATTTGAATGAAAAATGTGGATTGCCTGGGTCTATCCTATGTCTATATCTTACTGCACTGAAACCATTGTTTAGTAAATCAATTCCACTCTTCAATCTTTTAGAAGTTGTTTCTTTACTTTCAATCAATTTCCAATCGTGTTCTAAAATCAAAACATTATCGGTTTTTGCTTGTTCTGTTAATTCTATAAACCCTTTACCTATTCCAATGTTAGAATCTTTTGCTATATAAGGAATGTTAAAGTGTTCTGCAATTTGTTTATCTTGTTCTGATACTTCTTGAAATAAAATACATACATCATTTACTTGATGCAAAAATTCTCTATCAAAGTAAGTTTGTAAAGTGTTAACAAGAGTTTGTCCACTTTTCCAAGATAGGATACCAATGCTTAGTGGGAGTTTACTCATTAAATCTAAATTTAAAATATTCTATTTCTTCTCCATAGAGTTTTTCTACTTTCTTTCTCATATCGCCAGTATACCAATCCCAATAGTTTCCACTCTTTCTTCTTTGTCTGTCTCTTCCTAATGGAGTTTCTTTTCCTATGCCTGTTTTTTCACAAATGGTTTCCCAATTTTTATCTAATTCAGTTAGATTAAAAATATCATCAAAATGATTTTCACCATCTACCCACAACCAAGTAGATAATGGTTCTACGCTTCTTTGAATTTGTTCTATATCTTTTTGAGATTCTAAAATAAAATCTAAATTATGTATAAACTTTTCAAAAGTGTCAATTTCATTTTCTTTACAAAAGGTATTATATAAATAATCTCCTCCTGCTTTGTTATGACCCCAAAGAGATGCTAATCGATTCCATGTATTTCTTACTATACTAAACTTATAATACTCTTCAAAACTCTGATTTGATAAATGTGTTTTTGTTTCTGACATAAATGAGTGGTCTTGTTTTCCCCAACCCGATTTATTAAATGTGGTTAGGTAACCAATCTTATTAAGTACAGATGTTCCTCCACATTTTGGAACATGAATGTAAATAAATTTATTGGAAAAACTTATCATACTTGAATACCTTTACCTATTTCTGTATTATAAAACTTTTTATATGATACTTGTGAACCTCCCTCATCATCTCTTTGATGGTTGATGCCTGATTTAGGATAAGTAAGTTCATGTACCAATGGAAAAGATAAAACTCTA
>Ga0163109_10004165_pt1 | contig 11014 bp, 8 predicted proteins | sample CRUFie1St13metaG_FD_108704 | JGI IMG/M metagenome (GOLD analysis project Ga0163109, IMG submission 108704) | Marine microbial communities from the Costa Rica Dome - CRUD Field 142mm St13 metaG | ecosystem: Environmental > Aquatic > Marine > Oceanic > Photic zone | place: Costa Rica: the Eastern... | reverse complement strand
CTGCTCGGGATCGGCTGCCGAAGCTGGTCCTGCCGCGGGGCCGCCGGTGTTGTTCACGAGGATGTGAACGGGACCGCGCTCGGCGCGATCGGCCACCGCCTGTTCGACCGCGGCGAGATCGCCGGAGTCAGCCAGCATGAAGTCGTGTCCGGAGCCCGGGAGACCGGCGATCGTCTCTTCAAGACGACCTCGATCCCGACCGGCCACCGTCACCGATGCCCCGGCCTCCGCGAACGCCTCGACGATCGCACGCCCGATTCCACGAGTCCCGCCGCCGACCACGGCATGTCGCCCTGTCAGATTGAATTCGATGCTCATGATGCAGATGCTACAGTCACCAGCGCCATGATCGCACTCACGAGAGCCATCAGTTCCGGAATCGGGGCCTGTGAACTGACCCATCTCGATCGCACCCCGATCGATCTCGATCGTGCCCGGGAGCAGCACCGCGCCTACGCCGCCTGCCTCGCGAGCCTCGGCTGCGAGGTCCGGACTCTGGATCAGGATCCGGATCTCCCGGACTGCGTCTTCATCGAGGACACCGCCCTCGTGCTGCCGGAAATCGCGGTGATGACCCGACCCGGTGCGCCTTCGCGTCGTGGCGAGGGCTCGGCGGTGGCGACCGCCCTCCAACCACTGCGGCCGCTGACGAGGATCGAGAGTCCGGGGACGCTCGACGGCGGTGATGTGCTCAGAATCGACAGAACCCTCTGGGTCGGTGCAGGACCTCGCAGCAGTCAGGAAGGGCACCGGCAGCTGTCCGAGATCCTGGCCCCGCTTGGATACGAGGTCAGGACCGCCTCCTACACCGGATGCCTCCACTTCAAGTCCGGATGCGCCCAGGCGGCGCGGGGCGTGGTCCTGCTCAATCCCGACTGGGTGGACCCCGCACTCTTCGACGGCTTCGAGGTGATCGAGGTCGATCCCGCGGAACCGATGGCAGCGAACGTGCTCCTGGTCGGTGATCAGCTGATCGTCGACGGTTCGTTTCCCGAAACCAACCGGCGACTTCGTGCACACGGGATCGAGGTTCATGAAGTGGACAACTCCGAACTCGCCCGGGCGGAGGGCGGCCTGACCTGCGGATGCCTGCTGATCGACTGATCGATGCTGACACGCTCCGTCGAGCCGCTACCATCAGGCCATGAAGATCATCTCAGTGAACACCTCTCCCGGCGGCATCCCCAAGCTTCCGCGCGAACGACTCCGGGTCACGACGAGCGGGCTCGAGGGTGACGGACACGATCACGAGTCCCATCGTTCACCGACCCAGGCGGTCTGCATGATCGATGTGGAGATCCTTCGATCGATGAAGGACGAGGGGTTCGATCTCGAACCCGGCGCCCTCGGCGAGAACCTCACCCTTGAAGGGGTCCGCATCCAGGACTGCGCACTCGGTGACCTGATCCGCTTCTCCGGTGGCCTGGAGCTCGAGATCACGAAGGTCCGAACGCCGTGCTACGTGCTCGATTCGATCTCACCGGAGTTGAAGCGCATTCTCTGGAACCGTTCCGGCATGTACGGCCGGGTGCTGGTCGAGGGCACCGTCGAGGCCGGAGACACCCTGACCATCGAACGTGCGGGCACCGGTGAACGTCCGGCGCTGCGCAAGGTCCCGAAGGGATCGATCGACGGCGCCTCGATGCTCCCCTGGTCATGATCCGAACCGCACAACCGCGTGCCGATGTCTGTGCCGCCATCCTGTGTGGTGGAGCGAGTCGCCGCATGGGGGTTCCCAAGGCGGGACTGCTCCTTCCGGATGGTCGAAGCATGATCGAGACCATCCGCGACGCTCTGGAGGCGATCTGCGAACAGGTGGTGCTGGTCGGCAATCCCCACGGGCTTCGTGGTCACCGGGTGGTCGAGGACGAACAGCCGGAGAGCGGACCTCTCGCGGGTATCGAGGCCCTCCTGCGCAGCGGCGCGGCGGAACGGTATCTGGTGGTGCCCTGCGATATGCCCGCGATCGCCCCCGGAACGCTCCGCAGGCTGATGGACGAGCAAGGGGACCCCGTGGTTCACTTCGAAGGGCAACCACTCCCCTGCCTGGTCGAATCGGTCCTGTCGGAAACGACCACCGGGATGCTGGCAGATGGTGTGCGCGCGCTTCGGGACTGGCAGAGGAAGGTCGATGCCCGACAGCTCGAGCCCGGCGGGATCCTCTTCGAGGATGCCGACACGCCCGAGGAGTTCATCAGGCTGTGGCGTCAGTTCATGGAGCGTGCCCGGGATCGATGAAGCGAACCCTTCGGATCAGACCGCGCGTATCCGAACTCGGACGTTCTTGAAGGCGGGCGTCTTCGACGCACCGTCCAGCGTCCGGGGCACCAGGATGTTCGCTTCGGGGTAGTACATCGCCGCACCACCGCGGGCGATCTCGAAGGGGCGGACCAGCGCCCGGAGTGATCCGGTCCCGTTCGACACCTCGACGAGCTGATCCCGGACGAGTCCGCGCTCGCGCAGATCATCCGGGTTCATGAGGATCACGTCGCGACGTTCCTGACCACGGTAGAGATCCTCCTCCTCGTAGACCACGGTGTTGAACTGCCCTTCACTTCGAACGGTCATGAGGATCAGTTCATCGGAATCGAGCGTGCTGGAGGGCACATCCACCACGTGAAAACGGGCCCGACCCGATTCGGTCGGAAAACTCGGCTCGTGGAAGATGCGCCCGTCGATGGTGAACTCGCGCCTGTGCTTCCCCACCTCCGTGATGCCGCCATACCCGGGCACCACTTCGGCGATGAGATCGCGGACCGCATCGTGATCGCGCATCGCGTTCCAGTCCAGCGGCTCGTTTCCGACCACCCGATCGCCGATTTCGCAGACGATATCGACCTCGCCACGCGGACCTTCGTGACGAGCAGGGCCGCCGTCCGAGACGCGAACGAAGTTGAACATCGACTCCTGAGTCGTCAACTGCGACTCCTCGTCACGCGCACGAACCGGAAGCACCAGCGTCTCTCGTCCGAGTCCGCAACAGTGACCGGTGTTCGTGGTCGTCGAAAGCTGGACCACGAGCCCGATCTTGCGGAGCGCCCGACTGGCGAACGCGGAGTCGGGATTGGACCCGAAGAGGTTGCCCCCGAGACAGACGGCGACGTCGATCTCACCACGATCAGCCGCCTCCATGCATGCCATGGTGTCGAGACCCGGGGTGCGTGGCATCCGATGCGAGAGCTTCCGCTCCAGTCCCGCGAGGATCGGTGGCTTGAGAACCGGCGTCACGCCGACCGACCCGACCCCCTGCACGTTGGAATGACCGCGCAACGGCAGCAGACCGGCGCCCGGCCGCCCGAGCATTCCGCGAAGCATCGCCAGGCCACCGATCGACTGGACGTTGGCGACCCCGTGTTCGTGGTGGGTGATGCCCATCGTCCAGGCGAAGATCGTGCGCTCACTGGCCGCGTAGAGGGCCGCGACACGCTCCAGATCGGCCCTGGACACGCCGCAGGCGGCTTCCAGATCCGTCCAGGCGAGATCCTCGACCCAGTTTCGCCAGGCCGCCCACCCCTCGCAGTGCTCGGTGACGAACCCCTCGGCATGGGCGCCGAGATCGATCGTGGCCTTGGCGATCCCCGCCATGACCGCGATGTCGCTGCCGATGCGCGGCATGAGGTACTCGTCAGCGATGTCGGTACCGAAGAACAGACTGCGCACGTCGCTCGGCACCTTGAAGCGGACCAGCCCGAGCTCCTTCATCGGATTGATGACGATGACCTTGCCCCGGCGACGCTTGAGTTCCATCAGAGAACGCATGAAGCGCGGATGGTTGCTGGCGGGATTCCCGCCGATCAGGAAGAGCAGGTCGCACTGATCGACATCCTCGAGGGTGATCGTCGCGGTGCCCGATCCGGTCACGCTGGCGAGACCGACGCCCGAGGCCTGGTGGCAGTAGTAGGAGCAGTTGTTGACGTTGTTGGTGCCGTAGAGCCTGGCGAAGAGCTGGTGCAGGAATGCAGCCTCGTTCGAGCTCCTGCCGCTGAAGTAGAAGAACGTCCGGTCGGGCGAGGTCCCGCGCAGCCGATCGACGAGCATGTCCATCGCGTCCGACCAGACGATCGGCCGGTACCTGTCGTCGAGGGGACCGGCATGAAGAGGTTCGACGAGACGTCCAAGACCCTCGAGCTCCCGTGGTGACAGTCGACGCAGCTCCTCGAATCCGTGCTCGGACCAGAACGTGGAGGGGATCGCACCGCCCATGTCGGCGGCCATCGCCTGCAGGGACTTCTTGCACACCTCGGGGAAGTGCCCGCTTTCGTTGACCATTCCCCCGCGCTGGCCGCCCATCCCGAGCGCGCAGGTCTTGCAGGCGTTGCGGGTCCGCATGGCCCGCCACATGCGCAGGAGACCTCCGGCCTCCCGGCTCTTCGCGAGTGTGTACAGGATTGCTGGCCAGCCGCCACCGGCTCTGGGACGTCTCATCAATGCAGCATAGGCGAGTGGAGTGAACCGGCGAAACCGGCGAAACCGGCCCGTGAGACCGTTTCGCAACGGCCAACGTCCGGATTGATTATCTCCGCAAACCGAGGAGGAGAAGACGCTAACGACCATGCGGAAGAGTGAAAAACCCCTGTATTCCAATTGAACTGCGAATCAGGTAGGATGTCTGCGCGTCCTGAGAAACGGCGCACTTCATCGACTTGCCTCATGTCACAGGTGGCATCGATTCAGATCACTGACTGTGACAGGTACAGATTCGGTAGAAACAGATGAACATTTACGTGGGCAACCTGCCCTGGTCCGCTGGTGACCAAGAACTCGAAGACCTCTTTTCCCAGTTCGGAAGCGTGCAGCGTGCACGCGTCATCCTCGATCGCGAGACCGGTCGCTCCCGCGGCTTCGGCTTCGTTGAGATGGACGACGACGGCGCCCGCAAGGCCATCGACGAACTCAACGGTCACGAGATGGACGGACGTGCACTTCGCATCAACGAAGCGCAGGAACGTCAGCCTCGTCGCTGAGCGACGACCACGGACCCATCGGGGGGGCCGTTCGTCGAACAACGAATGCATGAAAGCAAGCACACCGTGGTCATGACGGCCGCGGTGTTTTCTTGACCACGCGGGGACCGGACGGCACGCCGGGTACGACGGGTACGACGGGTACGACGGGACGATCATGCGTCTTCCGAGCCTCAGGAAACTCAGTCCGGTCTTCACGCTCGTCGTGTTCGGCTTCGCGATCTATGCGATCACCCTCGAACTGAAGCGATTCTCCCTCGCCCAGATCTCCGAGTCGTTCCTGGCGATCGAACCGTGGAAGCTGCTGGTCGCGGGTGCACTGGTCCTGCCCGGACTCTGTGCTCTGGCCTCCTACGACCTCGTCGCGGCCGGGTTCCTTCGGCTCGGGATCGGTCGTCTGAAGCCCGTGTTCACGGGACTGCTCGGGTACAGCATCACCAACACCACCGGGCACGCCGTCCTCGTCGGGGCCATGCTCCGTCTTCGCATCTACCCCAGATGGGGCGTGACCGGGGCCCAGGTCGGTGAGGTGGTCTCCTTCGGAGTGATCACCTACTACATGGGACTCTCGTTCGTGACCTCCGCCGCGTTCCTCCTCGAAGGAGCCCAGTTGCAAACGCTTCTGGGGGAACTTCCGCGGGTCGGACCACTGCTCGGTCGTTCGTGGATGGAATTCGGTGTTCCCGCGGTCCTGCTGGGTGGAATCATCGCGTGGTTCACGCTGATCAGCCTCAGGAAGCGCCCCTTCAGGATCGGTGAAAGAGAGGTACGCCTGCCGGGTCCCCGCATCGGCCTCCTCCAGCTCTTCGCCTCGGTGGCCGATCTCGTGATCGCTTCGAGCATCCTCTACGTGCTCCTCCCCGGACACGACGGCCTCAGCTGGATCGGTTTCGTCGGGATCTTCTCCGTGGTTCAGTTCGTCGCCCTCATGTCCGCGGTACCGGGAGGAATCGGGGTCTTCACCGCGATCATGCTCGTGGTGCTCGAGCCCGGCGGCGCCAGCAAGCCGGACCTGGTGGCATCGCTCCTGACCTTCCGGGTGATCTACTACCTGATCCCCTTCATGATCGGCGGGACGACCTTCCTCGGAGTGATCGCCAGACAGGGCGCACGGCGGAACGATCCGGGGGTCGCGAACTGAACCCGGGCCAGACCTTTCTCAAGATGACCGACATCGCCTAGGATCTTGTCGCACGGCCGGACCGGCACGCCGGATCCGCCGCCCTCCCTGGAGGTCCGCATTGCGCTTCACACCCTTCATCGCGTTGAACGCCTTCGTGGTCCTCGGGCTGGGCGTCCCGGGGTTCGCGATCCAGTCCGAGACGGGTACGGAACGGTTCAAGCAGGAGGCACGTGACAGTCTCGGCCGTGCCCTCGAACCCCGCGAGGACCGCAACAACTCGGCCCTCCTCTACAGGGAGATCTTCGGTGCGATGATCGAGGCGGGCGACGCCGATGACGAGGACTGGGAGCTGTTCTGGTCGGAACGGGAGCGACGCCCCGGTCCGTCCTCCTACCGTTCGGAGGCCGCGGAGCGACTGCTGGAGCGCAATGCGGAGATCCTCCGCATGGCTCACGACGCCACGCGCAGGCGGTACACGGACTTCGGCCTCAACATCGAAGACGGTTTCCTGACCCCGCTCCCTCACCTGGGCCCGATGCGCCAGCTCTCCAGACTGATGGAGCTGGAAGCCAACAACCACCGGGCGAACGGTCGTCTGGCCCGATCCGCGGAGGCTCTCTCGTCCCTGCTGAGACTGAGCTCACAGACCGCGAGCGACGGCATGACGATCAATTCGCTCGTCGGAATCGCGACGATGAACAGCGCCTTCGACTCGCTCGAGGAAGCCCTGGCCCGCGGAGAGTTCGACGCTGCGGGGGCCACGATCATGCTTGATGGGTTCGACGCGGAGGACCCCGATCCCTTCAACATCGGGATCGCCGTCGCGAGTGAGTTCGAACACCTCGAGCGCACCATCGTGGGCATGGAAGAAACGGGCACGGAATTCGCGGAGATGTTCGACTGGTCGGGCGACACCGCGGAGGATTCGGGTGTCGGTGGCGTGCGGGACATGGACCGGGATGCGATCCTCGCCGGACTCGACGCATGCGAGGAGGGGTTCCGACTCGGGGTGCAGGCGATGGAGGAAGGCGATCCTGAGCGGGCGCGTCGGCTGGTGCGTGAACTTGAGGACGGGATCGATGACGGGCGATACGGCCCGCTCGCCTCGCTGGTGATGCCGTCCTACGGACTGTTGCTCGAGACCAAGATCAGGGCGAACGAGCATCGGATCCGCTACGACGGCATCCTGAGGCAGATCGCCTCCGGAACGGACCCGGGATCGTTCGGCAACGCCGCCCTGCTGTACGAGGAGGCCTTCCCCCTCCTTGAACGGATCGAGCGGGAGAAGCAGGAACTGATCGACATGATCCGGGACATCGTGACCGTGACCGGCTCGTGCGACGCGATCCCGGAACAGATGATGCGCGACCTCCGCGCGCACCTCGAGAACTCGGCGGGGGTGATCGATCTCCTCCGGAAGGCGGCAAGGCTGCGACGCTGCGAGTGGAGGGAGGACGAGAACGCGCGACGCAACGGAGTGATCATCCCCCACGGGAGGTGGGTGCGCCCGATGCGGGCCGGCATCCGCCTCCTGCTGTCCAACGCTGGCATGCTCGCCTGTCTGGCGGACTCGGACGACGATCACGCGGACCTGGACTCGATGGTCGCGTGTTTGATCGCCGACGCGCTGTCGATCGCGATGCACCTCGGTGACGGATCCCACCTGATGTCCTCGGCCGCCGCTGCGGCATCGATGTCCGAGGTGGTCGACTTCGCGGAAAGCGTCCTGCGGGAACGAGACATCGATGTCGACGCCGTCGAACTCCTCGAGGGTCGCTTCGCGCGGTTCGATGCCGCCGATCCTCTCGGCTGGCGTTCCGCCCGGGAGGCGATGCTGCGGCGGGAGTTCCACGCGATCCTCATGCGACACGGCATGAGGAGGCGCACGGATGCCGTGAATCTCGCCCGAAACTGGAACTCCGAGCGACTGGCAGCGGTGGCCTTCTACCGTTCCATGCAGGAACCCGCGAAGGGCGGTCTGCCGGGGATCGTGCCCACCGAATCAGGTGATCTGTTCGACATGGAGGACGTCCTGTTCCTCGACGAGGCGAAGCTGAAGATCCTCGCGAGACCGCACCGCCGGTTGATCGAACTGCTCGAGATGGTGGACAGCACCGAGCCGGTGCCGACCAGCCGTCTCCAGGCCGTCGGGACGGGCTCGCTGGACAGGATGTCGGAGCTGATCGATGCGCTCGCGGACCCGGTCCGTGAGGACCGGTGAGCCGTTCTCAGCGAATGAACCGGAGCTGTCCGAAATCCGGGACCATCGACCTGCCTCCCTCCCAGAGGGGGAGCGTCGAGGGGAAGTAGACGCTGAACGCCTTGCCGATCAGGAGTCGTCGGGGGACCACGAAGGGCGTGTCGTCACCAGCGTAGTTGACGGCCAGTGGGTGCGGTCTTCCCCAGATCCGGCCGTCGCGGCTGGCGGCGCTGTTGTCCCCGAAGAGAACGAACTGGTCAGCCTCGATGCGACCCGGGTTCAGGATGTCGGTTCCGAAACCGAGCCCGTTGATGGTGCGCCCGTTCTCGGGGTACTGATTGATCGGATCGAGGATCGTGGGTCGGTAGTAGAGGTCCCGGTCCAGCCTGACGTCGCTCAGGGCGAAGGGTCCGGAATCGAAGGACCACGAGAGGGCCGGGGGCTCCGGCCGGGCGAGGAGCGGATCGCGGAGGAAACCGTCGAGACGGGTGCCGGGGAAGCTGGCGGCGAACCTTTCCACCGTGGTCCAGTCGTCGAAGGGCAGCTGGAGATGCAGCACACCGTCGACGAAGAGCCACATCTGCTGGTCGACGTGCCAGAAGTCGACCTCGAATGCCCGAGTCGGGACGGTGAAGTCCACGGAGGCGGAGGCGATCTCGCTCCCGTCAGCGATTCGGGTCATGCTGACCTCGAGTGCATCCCGCGCAACCGTCCACCGGAAACCGATTCCCCGCGACTCCATGACCAGTGCGGTCTCCCTGAAGTCGGCGACGTCCTCGGGTGCGATGGCGCCCGTGACGCGCAGGTCGCTCAACGCATAAGGCTTCCGATCGAGGGGGTGGGTGACCGAGGAGTACCCCCGCTAGATGTTGTACATGTTGAAGTCTGTGACCGGCCACGTCGCATCGTCGTAGCGGAGGGTCGTGCCACCAGACCCCCTCGAGCGCCAGACGCGATCGGTCCCGATCTCCCAGTCCGCGTCGTCTCCTTCGGGCGACCAGGGTGCGTTCCACCATGAGCGACCGGATTCCTGCCGCCACCGGGCGAGATCGGTTGGCTGGTAGTTCGAGTCGTAGACCGGCTGCCATACCGCACGCTGCACGAACTCGGGCTTGCGGGCGATCTGCAGCGCATCGGACGGACCGTCGAGCGGACCCGAGAAGATGTCGCCGTCGACGGTGACCAGCTGCTCGGAAGGCAGGCCGACCAGACGCTTGATGAAGTTCTGAGTTGGGCCGACCGGATCGGTCGGGTTCTTGAACACGACCACGTCGTAGCGGTCGGGTTCGAGGAACGGGTAGAGGGTCTTGAGAACCAGGACCCGGTCCCCGCCACGCTTCTGGGGCCTGGCGCGGGGAGGCGCCTGCTGGACGGGTGCGTCGAGACCGAACATCGGATCCCAGCGAGCGATCATCGCGCGTCGCGCTCCTTCGAGCCGTTCACGCTTTGCTGCCTCGGGAGAGCGGGCGGATCGGGCCCGCTTCTCGGCGTCGACCATCTGACGTGCCGCACGCGAGAAGGCCTCGATGGTGGCGCCGGCGTCCATCGCATAGGACCAGCCGGTCTGGGGGGACTGCCAGCGGACGTGCTCGCCCATCAGGGTGGGGGCCATCGAACCGGTCGGGATCACGAACCCCTCGAGGACGAATCCCCGCGCCATCATCGCGATCACGAAGGCGAAGATCAGGGCCTGAAGGGTGTCGGGGATGCTGCTCTGGCGATCCGGTCCCTGGGGCGTGCTCTTTGATCGGGGGTCGTCATTCATGCGGAGATAGGGTACCGCGCATCAGTCGCCTGATGACGCGTCCCCGTCGTTCTTTTCGGATCCGCCACCCGCATGAAGACGATCACCGCGGCGCCGACGAGTGGTCAGCCCTCGTCGTCGGGGCCGAATTCATGACCTCGGTGTTCGCCGCCCTTCAGGGCGGAGAGGGACATCCGGCTCCGTTCGGTGATGATCAGCCGGATCGGGACCTCCGAGAAGGGAAGGCTGTCGCGAAGCCGGTTGAGCAGGAACCTCCGGTAGCCGTCGGTGAAGAGATCGGGCTTGTTGACGACCATCACCAGGGTGGGCGGATTGATGCCCACCTGGGTCGCGTAGAGGATCTTGGCCTTGGTGCCGAGCTTGGAGGAGGGCCCTCGTTCGGCGAGGATCTCCTGGATCAGCTTGTTGACCTGCCCGGTGGTCTCGCGGTGGGACGACTGTCGATCGAGATTGGAGACCAGCTTGACCACGTCCTCGAGACCCTGGCCTTCCTTCGCGCTGATGAAGGTCAGAGGGGCGTAGCTGAGACCTCGGAGTTCCTGGGTGAGGTAGTCGACGTACTGCTGGGGCTGGATCTCATGCTCGACGAGATCGAACTTGTTGACCGCGATCACCGTCGGCTTGAACTGCTTCTGCAGCTCGAGCGACAGCTTCTTCTCGACCTGGGAGATCTCCTTGGTCGCGTCGACCAGGAGGATGCACACGTCACTGCGGCGGATCGCGTCGGTGGCCCGGGAATGGGAGTAGTACTCGATGTCGTCGGCCCACGACTTCTTCTTCCGGACCCCGGCGGTGTCGATCGCGAGGAAGCTCCTTCCCTCGATCTCGAAGCGGACGTCGACGGAGTCCCGGGTGGTGCCGGCGATCTCGGAGACGATGACGCGAGGACGTCCGGCGAGGGCGTTGATGAGCGTGGACTTGCCGGCGTTCCGTGCACCGACGATCGCGAACTGAGTCGACGG
>Ga0163109_10004164_pt1 | contig 11018 bp, 14 predicted proteins | sample CRUFie1St13metaG_FD_108704 | JGI IMG/M metagenome (GOLD analysis project Ga0163109, IMG submission 108704) | Marine microbial communities from the Costa Rica Dome - CRUD Field 142mm St13 metaG | ecosystem: Environmental > Aquatic > Marine > Oceanic > Photic zone | place: Costa Rica: the Eastern... | reverse complement strand
CTGTACCTTTTTGCTATATCGTCTCTAGGAGTTTATGGTATAATAATGTCAGGATGGTCTAGTAATTCTAAATATGCTTTTTTAGGAGCACTTAGATCTGCGGCACAGATGGTTTCTTATGAAGTTTCTATCGGCTTTATAATGGTGACAATTATAGTATGTTGTGGTTCGTTTAATCTTCAAACAATTATTGAATCGCAAAAAAATGTATGGTTTGTTATACCATTTTTTCCTCTATTTTTAATGTTTTTTGTGTCAGCTTTAGCTGAAACAAATAGACACCCTTTTGATCTACCTGAAGCTGAAGCTGAACTTGTTTCGGGTTATAATGTAGAATACTCAGCAATGGGATTTGCATTATTCTCATTAGGAGAATATGCTAATATGCTAATGATGAGTTCTATAAATGTTATTTTGTTTTTTGGGGGTTGGCTACCACCATTATCTATACTTGGCTTTATTCCTGGATCAGTTTGGTTTGGTATAAAAGTTTGCTTCTTCGTGATACTTTATGTATGGATGAGAGCTGCTTTACCAAGGTATCGATATGATCAACTTATGGGACTTGGATGGAAAGTGTTTTTACCTATTTCTTTAGGATATTTAATGCTGACTTTTACAATACTAGTTTCATTCAATATGCTACCTTACTAAAGATTGCTGAAAATAATATTTGGTTATCTTAGTAAAAAAAAGAAAAACAAAAATAGTTAATTCCAATAGAATACTTAAAAAAAATAGAATTATTAATTGACTATAAACGTCAGGAGGACTCAAGAGTGTTGCAAACACTATATTTAACAATATAAAGAGTTTCTTCCACTTTAATAAACTAGATGCTCCAAATTTCATTAAAAGAAAAAAGAGGAACAAGAACAACGATAAAAAGGAGTTAGCTATAAAAGTAAAATCAAGTAAAAATCTTAAATATTCTTCTATTTTTAACTCTGAAGAAAAAGATAATAATCCTACATTATCACTAGAAAAATTAAAATTTTCAAAAAATATTCATATTTTAGGGAAAAGAATAAAGTTAATCAAAATGTTTGAAGCATAGAAGAAAAACAAAAGAAAAACAGATATTTTTCTTATTTTTTTATATTCAAATTCAAACAAGCTTGATTTAAAAAATTCTAAACAATTCCAAATCAAAAAGGGTACTATAAAAAAGAATGAAAAAAGAACAATACTATAAAGTTGGACTTTTATAAGTTCAGTCGGGTTTGTATAGATAAAATTACCAAACTTCTCTGAAGAATTTATTAAAGAGATGCTTACAATTGAAATTAACGAATCCTTATAGTTAAATAAAAAAGATAATAAAATAATAAAAGATAGAATCACATATTTTAATCTTAGGAACAATTCACTTAAATAAAACATAAAATTATATGAATTTAAAATATCAAATTAAAATTAAATCTCTTCACAAAGACTCTGTAAAATTGTATATAAATTTCTTGCAGAAAATGTTGAGAAAGATAAAAGTAAACTTTAGCATAATAGCTCTTCCTGAGAAGAAAAATAGAGTAACTCTTTTAAAATCTCCTCACGTAAATAAGAGTGCTAGAGAACAATTTGAAATAAGATACTATCGCACACTTTTGAAAATTAAAAGCGATATCGACCATAAAACACTTGAATTATTGCTAATAAACAAGCCAAAAAGTGTCACTGTTAGTGTTAAGGCTTATTAATCAAAGGAGAATAGTTTAATGGTAAAGCGTTGGTCTCCAAAACCAAAACTATGGGTTCGAGTCCCATTTTTCCTGGATATTTTACTTATTTTTATTGAAAAAAGAATCTTTAAAACTTTTTATATTTGAAAAAAGTTTTTTTGTATCGCCAAAAATTAAAAATAGTAAAAAAATAACGACAAGTATTTGAAAAAAACTGATATTATACATAAAAAAAAATAAACGTGGGCTTGTAGTTTAATGGTAGAACATACCGCTCATAACGGTAAAAATGTAGGTTCAAATCCTGCCAAGCCCAAACTTTAATTTAAATAAAAAAGTAGAAACTAAAATATTTTTATAAAATTTTTATATGCTATTACAAGCTGCACAAAAAATTGGAGCAGGATTATCAACTTTCGGACTAGCAGGTGCTGGGATCGGAATTGGAATGATTTTTGCATCATTAGTAATTGGAGTTTCAAGAAACCCAAATCTAAAAGATGACTTATTCAGATATGCAATTCTAGGATTCGCATTAACTGAAGCAATTGCTCTATTCGCTTTAATGATCGCATTTTTAATTCTATTCGTATAGTATTAAAGTTGCAAACGAAAACGGATAATACCACAAAATTCTAATTTAAAGACAATTTAAATTAGGATTTTGTGGTATTATTTGCCGACGATATTTGTAAACACTTCATTACTAAAAGTGTAGGTAAAAATATAGAATTTAAAGTATTAAATAAATTTAAATTAGATATAGAAGCAATTTTTTTAGAATTGTTTTCTTTTAAAGCAACAACGTCGGCATTAATAAAAATTATATTGTTGTCTTTTTTTTTTGAATCATCTTCAAGGTGCTTGATTAAATCTGAATGTGATTTGAAAAAGTTAATAGTAAGCGGAAATTTTAAAAAATCAGGATCAATATGATTGGACAATCTTATGTTTTTTGCTAAAATTTTTGTTAAAGTTTTACTCAATGCAATATTTTTTGATTTCCTATTAGGCAGATTCTTTTCTAAAGTAAAGAATTTAAACGGTTTTTTTAGCTGATTTAATTCAGCCAGCAAAAGTGTTGTTTTTATTTTATTTAATTTCATATTTTGATTAAGAATTTTTAGACGGCTTGCTTAAATTGAAAACTTTTTGAGATAAAAAAATAAAACTTAATCTTGTAGTAAGTTTCTGGTCAGAAAAATAAAAATAAGCACCAGTTCTACCCCACCAATGTGGCAATTTTAATCCAAAATAGGACTTAATAAAGGATTTTTTACTTAAAACGTAATTTAGATTACTAAATATTTCTTTTTTATCACTACCGCTCTTTAAAGATAATAACGATAATGATACTAAAAAGTCTCCTTGTTTTCTAGGTAAAAAACCAATTACACCAGACGAATAGCAATTAAACCCTCCTTTAACAGGATTTAAAAAAATTAGAGAATTTGATGACTCGTTGGTCACAATTTCTAACAAATTATAAAAAGACCTTGCTGAAGAAAAAGATGTTGCTTCGTTATTCATAGTAAAAGACTTAAATTGTATTGAACCATTAAACTTATTCTTGTATGAAGAAACATTAATATTTAAGTAATTTCCTATAGAATCTTTTTTTAGATAACTATTTAGTTTATCTAAATCTTCTGATGAAATATTATAAAAAGTACTATTATTGTCTAAAATATTAAAACTAGAACTTCCTAATAAATGACTTCGTGCAATAAATTTATTATAGACGTGTTTACTTAACACTTTTTTTTCGTGTGATAAATTATTAACTTTTTTTTTATTCTCAGAATAAATTTTTTTTAATATCATAAATTTTTAATTGTAAATGATTTTTGTTTTAAACGGCAATCTTCTTTGAGCAAGCTTTAAAGCTTTAATACAAATAGAAGTAAATTTTGTTTCTATCTCATAAATAATAATACCTGCTTTAACTTTGAAAATATGATGATCCACATTACCCTTACCTTTCCCCATTCTTACTTCTACAGGTTTTTTTGATACAGGTGTATGTGGAAAAACGTTTATTTTTAACCTTCCTATTTTTTTAATTTTTTTATTTATAACTTGTCGTACAGATTGCATCTGCTTGGCAGTTAATCTACCGGATTCTATGGATTTTAAGCCAATTTCACCAAAAATTAGATTTTTTGTGTTTTTTGATTTTACTGATATTCTATTTATAGATTTTCCTTTTTGCTGTTTTCTATATTTAAAATTTCGTGGTGATAATAACATACTAATTTTTTAATTTTTTGTAGATCCAAATTTTAAAACCAAAAACACCATAAAGTGTATAAACATGCAGTTTAGAAAAATCAACATCTTTGTTTAAACTTTGGGATGGAACTGATCCCACTTGTATACAGGTTGTACTAGATCTGGGTTTACCTTTTATTTTTCCACTTACTATTAATTTAATACCTAAAATGGATTTTTTATTTTTCCCCTCAAAATCTTTTGAAGCTAGTATAAGATTTTTAAAAATAAGTTTCAAAAAGACCAGAAATCGGCCATGCTTAGATTTAGGCAGTATTCGAAAAATTTGACCTAATAAATAGAGATAAACTTTGGTAGATACGTAGGAATGTAAAAATAATGAATTAATTTTTACAAAATCAATAAATAAGTTAAAACGTCTATTAAAAAAAATTCCTACAAATCTTTTAAAATTTTTATAAAACAAATTTAAAGAATTTTGATCTAAGAAATTGTTCAAATTTTTAATTCGTATACATAGTAAATTATTATCCAATTTTCTAAACTGCTTAAAAAACAAATTTTTAATATCATTGTTTAGTTTTTCCTCTAAATTTGAGAATCCTTTTTTTCTATAAAAAAGAGTTTTATTAGAAGAAAAAAATAAGGATATATTTAAAAACATTCTATTTGATTCAAAATTTAATTCTTTTTTATCAATAATAACGTTTTTTTTAGACAACAACCTTTCAAAATTTTTTAAAAATACGAAACTTTTTAAAAAAGTTCTGGGACTCTGTGTTATCAGGTTCAAATTTTTTGACTTACTTTGAAGGGTAATTAAATTAGATTTTTGACCCATATTATAATTATTTTTTCTTTAAAGTTTTGGTTTTAACGTTGTACTTTCTGGTAACTGAAAATTCTCCGAATTTAAATCCTACTTTTTCTCTTGTAACTGTAACATTTTTAAACTCTTTACCATTATGAACTAAGACAGTTTTGTTTATCATAAATTCAGGTATTACTGAATTTCTTGACCAAATTTTGAAATTCTTAGTTTTGGATTGAAATTTTTTTATAACAGAAGATGCAACATAAGGCCCTTTCCACATTGATCTTGACATATTTTAGTTATTTTTTTTTAACAGTAGGTTTACCTTTTGTAGGTTTACCCCATGGAGTTACAGAAGGTCTACCTCCATTAGTTCTTCCACCATGAGGGTGGTCTACAGGATTCATGGCCACTCCTCTAACAGTAGGACGGATTCCTTTTAATCTGTTTCTACCCGCCTTTCCGACGTTAACCAGATTTTGTTGAGAATTTGATATTGACCCTAAGGTAGCCAAGGAATTAATCGGAACTGATATTACAGATCCAGAAGGGAGTTTTACCTTACACGAATTTACTTGTTTTTGAATTATTTGACAATATGTACCTGCTGAACGAGCGAAAAATATTTTAGAACTTCCTGAACCAACGGTTAATGAATGAACAATTGAACCAGGAGGTATACTTTCAATAGATGTTCTATCTCCTAAAAATAGATCCTTTTTGTTCAAATCGTTGGATATAATAGATCCAGAATAAACGTTCATTGTAGACAAATTTTGAAAAAACTTTCTACTTTCCAAATCAAAGTTTAAAGAAATAAAAGAAGTTCGTTTAGGGTCATACATAGTACAAATAACGACGCTACTAGAAGTGTTTTTAGGAGAAGATAATAATCTTACATTTGATTTACACCCCCCACCTTTATGCCAAACAGTAATTCTACCATTTGTAGTACTTCTTCCAGCGTTTTTTTTAGAACCTGAAACAAAACTTTTTATTATTTTATTATTTTTTGATAAAAGACTTTTTTTTAGATTCAACTGGTGTCTGGTTCCTCCAGTAACAGGTTTTAGTTTTACTAATTTCATAGTCAAATATATGTATAATTTTTATTAATGCATTCAAGTAAAATATTTTTGTCTAAAGGTGGATTTGAACCACCGACACATGGATTTTCAGTCCATTGCTCTACCCCTGAGCTATTCAGACAGAAGATATTATATTTTATGCAACCTACAGGATTCGAACCTGTAACCTGCAGCTTAGAAGGCTGTTGCTCTAGCCATTGAGCTAAGGTAGCTTTTAATCTAAAATTTCAACTTTTGCTCTACATGTTTAACTTTTTTATACTAAAAATATTACATATTATTAATGTTACATGAGTACTAAGGTTTTCAAACAAAATTATTTATTTACCATAACTATATATATCTATATATATATATATATATATATGTATAACGATATATTCATTATAAAAATATTTTATTACAAAAATGTTTAATATTTAGAGAAAAAGTATTATTAACCGAAGTGGTGAAATCTGGTAGACACGTTAGGTTTAGGTTCTAATTTCGTAAGAAGTAGGGGTTCAAATCCCCTCTTCGGTAATAATGCGTTTATTAAGTGTATAGCTCAGGGGTAGAGCAATGGACTTTTAATCCGGGGGTCCTGGGTTCAAATCCCAGTACACTTAAAAATTTTTAAGACGAAATTGCTTAATAATTAGAGACACCCTTAAAAATATGTTTCCTTTAATTTAATTATGAATACAAATTTGATAAAACTTCTTCTACAATTGAAAAATGCTTCACTAGTCAAAAAAGAACACATAAACATTAAGTGTAATTTATCTGGTTTAAATCTAATCAAACTATTGTATAAACAAGGTTTTATACAATCTTTTAATGTAGATTTTAATGTAGAGTCAAATCAAAAAAAAGAGTTTGATACTAAAGTTTTTTTGAGATATTTTTACAATAAATCGATTTTTAAAAAATTAAAAATAGTTTCGACACCTTCTTATAGTAAATATTTAACTTATAAGGATATCTCAAAAATAAAGGATAAAAAAGACGTCCTTTTTTTATCTACAAATAAAGGATTTTTGACTGGATTAGACTGTAAAAAGAATAAGACAGGGGGTGTTCTCCTGTTTGTATTGTAGTTACAAATTTTTATTATTATGACTAAAAAAATATACTTGCCTTTAAAGATTGATTTTCTTTTTGTTATTATAAACGATTCTAGACTTCTTCTTTTGAATATACCTTCTTATAAAAAAATATATGTTTCTATACCAAAAGGTATAAAAGTAATTAAAAAAGAAAACAATCTAATACTTAGTTGCAAAAGCAATTTTGATAAAAATTTATTTGAAAGATTTTTTACTTTTTTGTCGAATTGGCTGAAAAATTTAGAAAAACCTTTTAAAAAACAGTTGCTACTCAAGGGTTTAGGATTTAAAGCTGAAGTTTTGAATAACTCATCTCTCTTAGAGTTAAAATTAGGCTTCAGTTCACTTGTTAAGATAAAGATTCCAAAAAAGGAAGTTCTTGTTAATGTAAATAATAATATACTAACTCTTGAAGGGTTTGATCCTGTAGCAGTTGGTAATTTTGCAAATAAAATTAGGATGTTAAAAGTACCTGATGCTTATAAAGGAAAAGGGTTTTGGTATAAAAATGAAGTTCGATCTTTAAAAGAAATTAAAAAAACATAGATATGATAAAATTAAAAAAAAATAAATTGTTATTATTAAAAGGTATTGTAGATTCTGACTTTTTAATTCTTAACAAAAACGTTAATTATAACTCTCGTTTTTTAACCTCTCGTTTAAACTTGAATGGGATAAGGGTCAATTATTTAGATTCATTAGAAACAATTAAGACTTTAAAGCAATTCATAAGACTTTTACAACATTCTCAACTTGAAAGCAAGAATCTTATTCACCTTGTTCTAAAAAATAAACAATTTGTAAAAATTTCCGAATCGTTTTTTAAAAACAAATCTTTCAATATAAAGACCAATTCTTCCTTGAATATAAAAGATTTTTCTTCAGAAAATCAAATACTTATTCTCTTTGATTACATAAATAATAATCAATTAATTCTCAAAAAATTGTTTGATAAAAATATTTTTCTCATAAACAAAATAAATACAAAGTTTGAACAAAACAATTGGGGATCTTATAAAATATTTAATGAGTTAGATGATTTTAAAAAATTTATATTTTTTATTATTTTAATTGAGCTAACTTTAAATAAAAACTAAAATATGCGTCGAGTAAAAAAATACAAGAAATATTCTGAAATTAAAGAATTTTCCCCTTATATTCCTACTAGAATTCTTAAATTTAAACGTCCAAAATGGAAGTTCTTTCAAAAAAAATTGGAATTTATTAAAAAGCCTGCTGATTCTTTTATTAATCCTTTGATAAAAAAAACTTCTAGTAAAAATTGGGAAAAAACCACAGATTACTTTAAAAATGAAGTTGTATTAAAGAGATCTTTAATTAATAGTTTTGACTCTTCAATTAAATTCTCTTCATTAAAAAAAGGAATTAAAAAATCCTCTAAAAGAATTACTAAAGAACTTTTGTTAAATTATTTAATAAAACCTTTATTTAGATTAGATATTCTTTTAAGTAGGCTTTATTTTTTTTCAAGTTGCTATCATGCCAGACAGTTTATACAAAGTGGTTATGTTCAAGTAAACGATAAGAAAGTAAAAAATAATGTTTTATTAAAAAAAGGAGATATTATTTCGTTTAATCTTTCGAAAAATCAAAAAAATTTTGACCTTTCTAATTTATTTACTATTCATTTAAACAACAATTTATTCTACTCTTTTGTAGAAGTTGATCATTATACTAAAACTCTAATAATATTAAAAGATTTGAACGAAGTGAGTGTTGATGATTTAAGTTTATTAATTACTGATTTTTTTGATGTGTATAAAGTAAACTAGCACAGCGGGTATAGATTAATGGTAGATTCTCTGCCTTCCAAGCAGATTGTATGAGTTCGAATCTCATTGCCCGCAAATTCTTTCTGGGGATATAACTCAATTGGTAGAGTGTATGCTTTGCATGCATAAAGTTATCGGTTCAAATCCGATTATTTCCATTTAATTTTTAGTTTTAGCGATATAGCTCAATTGGTAGAGTGGCGGAATCATAATCCGTGTGTTGTGGGTTCGAGTCCCGCTTTCGCTAGGATAATTCGGAATGTAGCGCAGCTGGTAGCGTGTCTGTTTTGGGAATAGAAGGTCATGTGTTCAAATCACATCATTCCGATTATATATTTTTTGAGAGTTATTATGATTTCTTTACATTATTTTTTTATAACTATTTTATTATTAAGTAGTCTATTCGTATTAATTTCACAAAACCCTGTTCATTCTGTATTATTTTTAATACTAGCATTTTGTAATGCGTCAGGTATTTTATTTTTGTTTAATGCAGAATTTTTAGGGTTAGTGTTTATTATTATATATGTTGGTGCGATTGCTATTTTGTTCCTTTTCGTTGTAATGATGCTGAATGTAAAAATTTATTCTTCATCTAATAATTTTTACTTACCTTTTTTATCTTTAGGTGTATTGATTTTGATGTTACAAACATTTTTAGTTTTGGAAAAAGTTTTTTCAAATTCAACTTTTTGGACCACAAATTTACCCTATAGTTTTAACAACTATCTCGACAACCTAACAAGCATTGACGTTATAGGTCAAAGTCTTTATAATTATTATTTAGTTTGTTTTTTACTAGCAGGTCTTATATTGCTTGTTTCGATGGTGGGTGCTATTGTTTTAACTCTAAATTTTAGTAGTCAACGAAGAAACGAATTGGTGGCTAGACAATTGTCTCGTTCTGATAATTTTCTTGCTTTTTTTAAATAATACGCTAATGGTTGGGTGACTAGTTCAATGGTAGAGCATCTCCCTTACAAGGAGAAAGTTAGTGGTTCGAATCCACTGTTGCCCAGCCTTTAACGTGTTATTGTAATAAAGAGAAAGTAGCTCAGTGGTTAGAGTGTTAGCCTGTCACGCTAAATGTCGCGGGTTCAAATCCCGTCTTTCTCGTGTTTTTTCGAATTTTATATTTGTTTTTTAGTATTTAAATTTTTTCGTATATGTTCATGTTAAGTAACATATATTATTTTTCATCTCGTTGGTTGTTTTCAACCAATCATAAAGACATAGGTATTTTATACCTAATGTTTGGAGCCTTCTCTGGAGTTTTAGGTACTACTATGTCTGTATTAATTCGTATGGAATTATCACAACCTGGAAGTCAAATTCTAGCAGGTAACCATCAACTTTATAATGTTTTAGTTACAGGTCACGCAATTTTAATGATTTTCTTCATGGTAATGCCTACTTTAATTGGAGGTTTTGGAAATGTTTTCGTACCTCTGATGATTGGTGCACCAGATATGGCGTTTCCTCGTATGAATAACATTAGTTTTTGGTTACTTCCTCCATCATTATTTTTAATTGTTGCATCTACTTTAGTAGAAGCGGGTGCAGGTACTGGTTGGACCGTATACCCACCTTTGAGTAGTGTTCAAGCTCACTCAGGACCTTCTGTTGATTTAGCAATTTTTAGTCTTCACTTATCTGGGGCAGCTTCTATTTTAGGTGCTATTAACTTTATTACTACTATTTTTAATATGAGAGCACCAGGTATGACTATGCATAGATTACCTTTATATGTTTGGTCTATTTTGATTACTTCTTTTTTATTATTATTATCATTACCAGTATTAGCAGGTGCTATTACAATGCTTTTAACTGATAGAAACTTTAATACTACTTTCTTTGATCCTGCAGGAGGGGGTGATCCAGTATTATATCAACATTTATTTTGGTTTTTTGGACATCCTGAAGTTTATATTTTAATATTACCTGGATTTGGAATGGTTAGTCAAATCGTTTCTACTTTTTCTAGAAAGCCTGTTTTTGGTTATTTAGGAATGGTTTATGCTATGGTTTCTATTGGTGTTTTAGGTTTCGTTGTTTGGGCTCACCACATGTATACAGTAGGTTTGGATGTTGATACAAGAGCATATTTTACTGCTGCAACAATGATCATTGCTGTACCAACAGGTATTAAAATCTTTAGTTGGTTAGCTACTATGTGGGGTGGTTCTCTTCGTTTAAATACTCCAATGCTGTTTACCTTAGGTTTTATCTTTTTATTTACTGTAGGAGGTTTAACTGGGGTAATTTTAGCTAATTCTGGATTAAGTGCAGTTATGCATGATACCTATTATGTTGTTGCGCATTTT
>Ga0163109_10004163_pt1 | contig 11020 bp, 10 predicted proteins | sample CRUFie1St13metaG_FD_108704 | JGI IMG/M metagenome (GOLD analysis project Ga0163109, IMG submission 108704) | Marine microbial communities from the Costa Rica Dome - CRUD Field 142mm St13 metaG | ecosystem: Environmental > Aquatic > Marine > Oceanic > Photic zone | place: Costa Rica: the Eastern... | reverse complement strand
TCTCGGGGGTTTTTTGTTTGATAAGGAAATCAGTAGGTTCTTACGATTACGATATTAACACCTACCTTGGATAAATCGCAAAGGTATCAGCGTATTCGGCTAATGTATTGTATTGACTTCTAACATAGCCGTATTGTGGCTTACTCGTTCCACGATACCTAATTCTATAATTACCAGTCATCATCATTTCTCTAATAACTGGATTAAATCTAAATCTCATAGGAATACCTTTGTAAAGAGCTACTTCACCAGGAGTAGTATTGTTGTAATTTTCAATATTTAATCTTGGTTGATTTTGATTAGCTTCATACAATTCCATAGGATTGTGTGCATATTGATAATGAGTAATAGTAAATGTTCCATTTTCTACATACTCACCAGCATCATTATAATACCCATAATTATTTGGGATTTCTCTCGTTACCAAAGTATCTTGGTAATCTCTCATATAAATACCTTCGGTATCAGTCGTTATTGTTTCATTATTTTCAATCATATTTTTTCCTTTATCAATTAACTTACACTATAATATACAAATACTATTTGTAAAAGTCAAGCTTTTTTTTAATTATTCTTCGTCGTTTTCGTGGTTATCTCTTTCGTAAACTTCTTCTTCACAATCATCACAAAGGAAAAAGCCGCCGGTTTCAACACCACATTCTTCACATATTATCTCATCAATCATATTATAATATACAAATAAAAAATGACAATGTCAAGTAAAAACTTCTAAAAAACTTCGAAAAAGATATGACTTTAACCCAACACTTTTTTCAATTTCCTTATATTTATTACTGAAGTAATACAATTATAGGAGAAAAAAAGTGGCAGATTTTATCGACCCAAATGAAATATTTTTTACACCATTTGAACCTAAATTATCTAATAGGTTTATTATGGAGATTGACGGAATACCATCATTTATGGTTCAGTCTTTCGCAAGACCAACTATTGAATTTGAAGAAATTACAATACCGCATATTAATGTAAAAAGATATGTAAAAGGTAGACCAACTTGGTCAGATGTAGAAGTAAAACTATATGACCCAATCGTTCCAAGTGGAGCACAAGCAGTTATGGAGTGGGTTAGATTACACCACGAATCAGTAACAGGTCGTGATGGATATTCTGACTTCTATAAAAAAGACATTACATTTAATGTATTAGGGCCAGTCGGAGATAAAGTTGAGGAGTGGACACTAAAAGGTGCATTTATTAAAAGTGCTAACTTTAGTGATTTCGGATTTGATGCGGCTAACATAGCAGACATCACACTTACTTTAAGATACGACTACGCCGTATTACAATTCTAAGGAGAGAGTTATGTGGGCAATATTTAAAGACAACAACGAATACAACGAGAAATCAATAATTGGTTTCGGTGCATTTACAATAATGGTTTTATTTGCATTTGCAGATGTTGTTACTGGACTTATGGGTAAAGATTTAGTTATCAATGATGTAGTATACAATTCATTTCTATTCACTACATTAGGTAGCTTCGGTATCGCAGGTGCAGAAAAAGTCTTAAAAAAATAATAGTTATTAATTCAGTATTAATCAAGGAGTAAATAATGGCTGAAAATCAGTACGGTTTTCCTACTGAAGTTCTATCTTTACCTTCACAGGGATTGTTATATCCCGAAGATAGTCCTTTGCGTAATGGAACCATAGATGTCAAATATATGACAGCAAAAGAGGAAGATATCTTAACTTCCGCAAACTTAATTCAACAAGGTGTAGTTTTAGATAGACTATTGGAAAGTATAATTGCAGATAAAAATATCAAATTAAATGATTTACTTATCGGTGATAAAAATGCACTTCTATTAGGAACTCGTATATTGGGATACGGAAAAGAGTACAAATGTACCATTACAGACCCAGATACAGAGGAACAAGTAGAACAGACAATAGATTTATCATCATTACAACACAAAAAAATAGACGAAAAGATATATCAAAGTGGAAATCTTTTTTCATTTGAATTACCTAATTCTAAAAGAGTCGTAGAGTTTAAAATACTAACTCACGGAGACGAAAAAGAATTAGTCAAAATAAATGAAACTTTTGAAAACGCAAAAAAGATAACAGGTATTGACCACTCTATGACAAATAGAATGAAATATCAAATCGTATCAGTAGACGGAAACAAAGACCAAAAGTTTATTGATAATTTTGTTGATAATGAGTTCTTGGCATTAGATTCAAGAGCATTTAGATTATATCGTGATAAAATAAATCCAGATGTCGAAATGGTGTTTGATTACACAAGTCAAACAGGTAAAACACACAAAGTTGATTTACCTATAAATGTAGAATTTTTTTGGCCAGCCGCCGAGTAATAGGGCGGCTATCCACGAAGAACTCTTCAACATAGCTTATTACGGCAACGGATTTAACCACGATGAATTATACAATATGCCGGTATTTTTGAGAAAGTTTTATGCTCAAAAATTAATTGATGCCAAGAAAAAAGAATCTGAACTAATCAAAGAAGCAGAACAAGGTAAAAGACGAACACCAAACTTCCAAAAATCTTAAAACTTGATATTTATTATTGATGAAGAAAACACTTACAAAAGAACAAAAAATCAATGAGTTTATCGGTAAAGCACTTCAAATGTTTTTAAGTAAAAAAGCTAGTAAAACTCTTGATAAACTTCAACGACAAGACCCAAGACTAAATCAACTTGTTGATGATATGGACGCTCGTGCACAAAGACTACGAGATTATATAAAGAAAAAAGGCTACTAAAGCCATATACTGTATTTTTGTTTTTTTTAATCACTATCATATAAAATAAAAAACTATGGCAAAAACCAGACAAAATAATATAGATTCTGCATTTCAATCTACTGAAAAACTACAAAGCATAATAGATAAACTTGCTGACTCATTAGATAAACTTGATACAAGTTTAGCAAAAGCGGTCGTTGGTAAATCACAGGCCGACATAGAGAGAGAACGAGCAGAAAAACAAAAAGCAGATGCGGAAAAGAAAAAAGCAGAAATTGCAGAAAAAGAAGCAAAAGAAGCACAAACAAGAAAAGACAACCAAGATGACTTAACAGAATTCATCAACACATCTATAAAAAATACAAAAACAGGTATTACCAAAGTTTCAAAATATGTAGGTGGTGACTTTATGGAAAACTTTCAAAAAGTATTAAAAAATGAGTTAAAGTTAGATTCTGAAAGTTTAGCAATTGATAAAAAAATAACTGGTGAAATTGGTGATATATTTGAAAATATAGAAAACGTCGGAACAGATAAATTTAAAGCTATGGATATAGACGCTTTAAAAGAAAAAAGAAAACAATTTGAAGAAGCAGGTGCAAGTGAAGCGTTTTTAGAATTATTTGACCAAGGAATAGATGCCGCAGAAACGATGAATATTCAAATGGAAAATGTTGATAAAACTATGAAAGGAATTTCAGATTTAGGAGACGAGATAGTTGGCCCTTTGAAAGAAATACCAGTTATTGGCCCTATGATTTCGGGAACATTAGATAAAGCATTAGATAATGTGAAAAAAAGTTTAAAAGAAAAGTTAATTAAACAAGTTCTGGCAGGTAAAGCAGGAACCAAAGGAATAGGAAAAGGATTTTTAGGAACAATTCCACCTATCAATATGATGGGAATGAGTATTCACATAGCCACAGCAGGAGTTACTTTATTAATTGGACTTTTAGTAGCGGCTGCCGCAGCACTAATCGGAATGGCAAAACGAGCAAGAGATTTTGCTGGTGAAGCAAATATAGCATTCGGACAATCACTTAAACTACAAAAATCAATATTGGCTGCTGATGTTATGTTGGTTGGAACTGGTAAAAACGCAAAAGATATTGCAAAACAAATGATTGAAAACTATGGAACATTAGCAAATGTTAATGCAAATAGTATAAAACAAATAGGACAAATGTCCGTAAGATTTGGTGTCGCAACAGACGACTTAATTAAATTCCAAAAAGGATTTACAGATGTTACAGGAGCATCAGCAGATGTTGCTAACGATGTTGTTAGGGCAGTTGGTGAAATGGCATCAGGAGCAGGTGTAGCTGCAGGTACAGTAATAAAAGATATAGCAAGTAATATGGAAGCATTTGCCAGATTCTCTACTGAGGGTGCTATGGGTATGGCTAAAGCTGCAGTTGAAGCAGCTAAAATCGGTTCAAGTTTAGGTGAAGTTGTTAAAGTTGCAGATTCATTATTGAACTTTGAACAAAGTATCACAGCAGAATTTGAAGCACAAGTTTTAACAGGTAAAAATTTAAATCTTGAACGAGCAAGAGCAGCGGCACTTCAAGGAGATTTCGCTACACTAACGGCAGAAATACAACAACAAGTTGGTGGATTGGGTAATTTACAAGCGATGAATGTTATTCAAAAGGATGCGATTGCAGGAGCACTTGGAATTACCGTTGCAGAACTAACAAAGATTGCTCGTGGTGAAGCAATAGAAGATGAAGATTCACCAGAATTAAAAGAACAAAAACGAACAAATCAAATCTTAATTGACGGATTTACAGGAAACAAAGAAGCATTAGACAACATCGGTAAGAAATCATCAGAAAGTTCCGGTGGTATGTTTGGGGATTTTTTATAGGATAAATTATGGCACTTATTGAATTAAAATCAAACTTAGCAGCAGACCCAGATTACAATAAACAAAGTTTAGAGGATGCCAAAAGGGATAATGCCAAACTAAACCACAAAAAGTTTAGACCAGATGAAGACCAATTAATTCATAGAGAGATTGGAGACGGATATCGTAGTACAAAACTTGACGGTGGATTTGTTCGTGGTGGGGCAGGACTTCAAGCAGAACGAACCGTAGAAGATACAAAAAGAATTGGTAAGTTTTTATTTTCACCAAAAGGAGCTTTGTTTACATTAAAACAATCCGTTTTACAAAATCAAAACAAACAAAGAAATGCAAATATTTATGACCCAACATCAATTTTAAAAAACCTACCTTCCATAGCACACTTTCAACGACACGTTAATGAAGATTTATTTTCAGAAGGATTATCTTTAAGGGGTATAGCACAACAATTAATCGGTGGAGACGCTGATAATCAGTATGTTAAATTTGTTAAAGCTAAAGGAGATAAGTTCGGTTCAGAATATGAAGATTTTGTAGATTCAGTAACTTACTTTCAACAAAAAGGAAAGAAAAAATTACAAGTTGAGTACGGAGATATGGAAGAATCAAAACTTCCAAAAGATTTTATTAAATTTAGAATTAGAGATTTGGTAAATGGTAAGTGGATTATATTCCCTGCATTTTTAACCGCAGATATCGTTGATAATTCACAAGCAAGTTATGAAGAAATAAATTATATTGGACGACCAGACGCTGTTCATATTTATAAAAATATGAAACGTTCATTTAGTGTTTCATTTAAAGTTGTTGCTACAAACAAAGATGAAATTCCACTAATTTGGAAAAAAATAGATAGATTAAAAGGGTTAGCAAATCCTGCATATAAACCATTTTTAAACACTACAAACAAAGCAACAGGACAATCAGAAACCGACATATTTACAAGACCAACTGCACCTATGATTTCGTTAACAATCGGAGATGTATTTAAAAACACGGTTGGTTATTTTGAGTCAGTTAGTGTAACGATACCACAAGCAAGTAATACTTGGGAACTTGAAGACGGAAGACAATTCCCACAAATTTGTGATGTAGCATTAAACTTCATACATATTGGAAATGTAACACCAACAATAGATAGTCCAAATTATGGTAGTCAAGATTCATCAGATAAAGAAGATATATTCATACCTGAAACAAAAAACAACACAGCAGCTTCACCAGAAGTAGAAAAAGATAAAGAAGTTTCACAACAAAATTCAAAACCAGGGAATCAATAAGTTATGGGTAGATATGATAAATCAAAAGTATTTAGGGACAATACAGGAACTCGTTATTTAAACAGAATACAATATCCTAAAATTGAAATTAGTGATACTGATGTAACGATTGTAGGTTTGTATGGTCAAAGATTAGAAAACTTAGCACATAAGTTTTATGGAAACACAGAACTTTGGTGGATAATTGCCAGAGCAAACGGACAACTTGATGGTTCTACTTATATGGTGCCGGGAAAAGAATATCGTATTCCACAAGATATCGCCCGTATCATAGAGGACTTTGAAGAGTTGAATAGATAATGAGTGCTTTTGAAAGTTCTCACATAACCGCTAGAGTTCAAAAAGCATTATTCAAAAGAATGCTTGCAGTCAACAGATTAGTTCCTAATAGTGTTGAAGAACCAGGAGTCGGTTCAGCAGATAATCTAAAACAAAGTTTACTAACAGGACAAGCATTTACACCAAGAGATATTATTGGAGACAACAATCCATTTGAACAACAAATACTTCGTAGTGTTTTTTGTAAAATATCAGCAGATGTAGTGGATAATAATACAAAAGATATAATGAGTTTATCAAGTTATATTACTGGTGGACCTGGTGGAAAAGGTGAAGCACTACAAGCAAATCGTCCAATTTCATATAAAGAACCAATCACGCCCGATACTAAAAACTATCGTGGAGATACAGGTATCACAAGTGTATCAATAGCACAAAAATCATATTTTTTAAACGAGATAACTATCAACTGGGTTTGTCCAGACCCTATGGATTTTGAATCAAGAATACAACCAATCTTTTTGAAACACGGAAGAATGATTTTTGTAGAGTTTGGTTTTGGTGTAAACAATATGGAGTTTCAACAACTTACAAGAATCGGAACTAAATCAGTAGAAGAACTTGATACAGAGATTACACAAATTAATGAGTCATCTCCTGAAAAATACCAAGTATTTAGAGGACAAGTAACTAAATATGATTTTAAAATAACAGACTATGGTGGTTATACAGGAACGATTACCGTTATGTCCAAAGGAAAAAATATATTGGAAACACCAATACAAAAAGGAACACAACAAAACGCATCTTCATCAGACACCGAACCTAATGTTCAAGATTATAAAAACAAATATAGGGAAAAAATAGAAAAAGAAAAAGAAGGTAGTGCTACGGACGAAAAAGAAGGAACAAGTCAAACTGAAAAAGATTTACAAGAAGATTTTAAACAAACCGAAATAGGTTTCAAAGCAGCAATTGAAAGATTACCAGAGGTTATCGAATTGTATGTAGCAGATACGGAAGAAACTTCAGTAAAAGTTACAACAGAAGATAACCAAGAAGAAGATGACGCACTTCTACCACCACAACAAAGATTAAATTACAGATATAAAAATGGTGCTATGTATTATTATTATGGTCAAGATGTTAGTATAAATCCAGACAATAACCCCATACTCGATAAAGCTATTGAAGGTCTCAAAGATAGAAGAGCAAATGCAAGAGAGAAAATGAAAAATGCAAAGATAGGTGAAAATGGTGGTCTTTTTGTAAAAGCTTTCCAAGGAATACGAATAGCTGGTAATTATATTGCAGAAGGTGGAAGCAGACTTGTAAGAGGAATGTCAAAGGGAATTAAAATAGCAGGCGAAAAATTGTTAGAAACTGCTATCAACGATAGAGAAAATAAATCTCAACACTTAGTTACTTGGGGTTGGTTTGAAGACCACATATTAAATTCATTTTTCCAAGTAGAAGCACAAACAGCAAATTCAAAAAGCAAAGTATTACAACAAATTCGTAGTGTTCATCAACCTTACAACTATGAAGTAGAGCAAACTTTTGAGATTGATAAAGTGAAAAAAGTAAACTTTACAGATGATAAAGAATTAGTAGAAACTGAAATTGATAAAATTGATACAACAGACTCAATAGAACTTGCAAAAATGGGTGTAAAGCTCGCACAAGAAAGAATGTCAATCAATACAGATGTTGACTATCTCGTAAGTAATCGTTGTGCAAATAGTCCATCATTACAAAGTGTTGGATTGGATAGTGTTGTAATTCCAGGACAAAATGATAAGTTTTTTGAGGAAGAACTCATTAGTGGTAGTCAAGCAGAACCAAGAGGACAGACAGACTTTGGTCAGGCAGCAGTTGCTGGTGGAACAGCTTTAGCGGTAGGATTAGGTGTGGTAAATCCAGCTGGACTTGTAGCTGCAGGAACTTATTTATATGTAAAAAGAAAAGGTAAAGTTGAAGAACAAATAGTTAGAAAATTATATAAAGAAATAGACGGAACATTTCCAAATTTCTATATAGACGATAGTAGAGAAACAGGATACATTAGAAACTTAGTGTTTGACGCAAAATATCTACAAGATAGTTTTAAAGATATTACAAGTTTAAAACAAGGACTTAGAGATTTTTGGGCAAAAGTAAAAACCGATATGTTTGATTACAACGGATTTCAAATCACACAAGATTTAAATCACGACGGAAGAATCGGTATATCAGATTCTAAATATCAAAATCCATTAGAAACAGCAAAAGATTTACTATCACAAAAACAACAATCAAAACCTGAGGACTTTGCAGATGAAAGAAAACTTCAAAACAAAATGTTTTTCTTACCAGTTTATACAAAAAATTCAATCGTTAGAAGTTTTTCAGTTGGTTTAAAATTAACAGACAAAGCAGCTTCTATGGCAGCTCTTGGTTCAAGTACCGCTACGGGTGATGAAGGTTCTACATATCATTATGATGTCGGAATTAAATCATTTGCACAAGCGACTCAATTACAAAGTGGAAAAGACCCTGAATCAGAAATAAAAAAAGATTTTTATGTAACAAAAGAACAAGAAGAACGAGAACAAAAATTAAAGGATTTAATTGTTACTGAATTACGAACTCTTTATAGTGGAAAGGGAGATAAAGGAGCAGGTGTAGAGGGAGAGTTCTTTACTGAAAAAGGAAAGACAAGTATAATTCAAGATAATTTAGGAATTAAGTTTGATGATGCTGAGGGAGTAGCAACAACCATAGATGAAATCACAGATAAAATTGATAGTGAAAACAATACTGGTAAAGAAGAGGGAGATGATAAAGATACAACAACTTCAACAGGAGCAATCTACGATAAATTCGGAAGAATGAGAAAAAAATATAAAGAGTATTTATCATCATTATTGAATAAAAGTAAAGGCACAAATCCTAAACAAGAAGGACATTATAATTTAAACAAAACCATAATACCAATAGAATTATCACTTACATTAGACGGAATAGGTGGTTTACGAGTGGGTAATATGTTTAAAACAGATTACTTACCAGAACTATATAGAAAGTATTCTTATTTTATCATTACAGAAGTTTCACATGCGATTGGAATGGGTGGTTGGACTACTGATATTACTGCTATGATGAAGTTGGATAGAGTTAAAATGATAGACGATGGACTTATTGCAAAAAGAGGTGGTGGAGAAAAAACTAAAAAATCAAATGAAGAGCTTCAAGCAGAAGCAGAAGAAAAAGGAGCATCAACATTTGTAAATAACGAGGGTAAAAATATTATTCTTCAAAGACAAACAGATGATTCTATTGAACCAAAAGATGAAGTCGGTGTAGAACCAGTAGATTCAACCGAAGCAGAAGTTGAAGAAACAAAGAAAAAAGAAAATGGTATATCCACACAAGACGGAAAAGTTCTTTATCCTGGTGATGAGGGATATGACAAAGCATTACAAGATAAAAACAATGACAAAGTAAGACGAGAAGGTCAAGCCACGAAGACGATTATACCGGACCCGACTCAACCTTCATCATACAATACACGATAAATAAATTACATTTTGATTAATTAAATCAATACTTATAATAAATGGTTATAGTAAATACAGATATTCTATTCAACCAACTTAAACAACACATACAATCAAAACCATTTGTATTATTGCAAATGTATTCAGATGTTCAAAAACATCCACAAGAAAATCGTATTAGTTGTTATTGGGTTGACTTTCAGTTCGAACAATATATTGTTCCAGTTTATCATACGGAAAAATTTCGAGATAATTTACCTATGATAGAAACCGAACAAACAATTTATGTTCAAGACTTAAAACAATATCGACACAACACATTAGTATTCGGTAAAGATATTAGAGATTTAAATTGGTCTTACTATCAACAAACAAACCAACCATACGATACGGACCAACATTTAACCAACGCACATCACCATCAATATAGATTACACTATGACAAACAAAACATTAATGATGTTGTTCCTTTGGTTAAACACGCAGAATACTTTCAACCAATATCAAAAGAATTGTATAAGTCCTATGAACAACACGACCAAACCATACTGGAAACACTATACGAAATAGAAAGAAATGGACTAAAGACTTACGAGAAAATCATATACTCAGAATATAATCCATACACATCAACCGGAAGACCAAGTAATCGTTTCGGTGGATTGAACTTCGCAGCACTAAACAAATCAGACGGAAGTAGAAAACAATTTATTAGTCGTTATAATAATGGGGTGTTGGTAGAAATGGACTTTGACGGATACCATTTAAGATTAATTGGAGAGATTGTGGGTTATGACTTCCCACAAGGTTCAGTTCACGAACATATGGCAAAACTTTATGGATTACCTTATGATGAAGCAAAAGCACTTTCATTTAAATATTTGTATGGTGGTATCACAGATGAGGTATCGGATAACCCATTTTTCTCAAAAGTAAATGATTATATTAAATTACTTTGGCAGGACTATAAAACTAACAATTTTGTTCAATCTTATATTTATAATAGAAAGATACATAGAAAAAATCTACACGATATGAATCCAAATAAGTTGTTCAATTATATGATACAATTAATGGAAACAGAAAATAATGTGAAGATTTTAAATAAATTACAACCTAAATTACAACAATACAATAGTAAATTGATATTGTATAATTATGATGCTTTCTTATTTGACTTTGATACCAAAGACGGATTAGAGTTTTTAAAAATGGTAAAAGAAACCATAGAAAGTGGTGGGAAGTATCCGGTTAAAACCAGTAGAGGTGTTAACTATCACGATATGGACGACATAACGGAGAAATTTAAATG
>Ga0163109_10004161_pt1 | contig 11024 bp, 8 predicted proteins | sample CRUFie1St13metaG_FD_108704 | JGI IMG/M metagenome (GOLD analysis project Ga0163109, IMG submission 108704) | Marine microbial communities from the Costa Rica Dome - CRUD Field 142mm St13 metaG | ecosystem: Environmental > Aquatic > Marine > Oceanic > Photic zone | place: Costa Rica: the Eastern... | reverse complement strand
TACAGCGCAATTTTGTGCTGTAAGTATTCGGCCCATATCGAGGTGACAATTTCTCCTGCAGGCAGAATTTGATCCATATAGCCACTTACTTGCCCAATCTCAAGTTCTCCTTCTTGGAGATCACCTAATTTCATTCCTTTTTTAGAGCGGCCCTTCCCAAGAAGTTGCTCGAGCTCTTCGGGACTTGCTCCGCGCTCTTCGGCTTCTTTGACCTGTTCTTGGAATTTGCTTTTTAATAGCCTTACCGGCGTCACGGCTTTTAGCCTTAACTCAGTATCTCCTTCATTAGCATTACAGACCGCTTGCTTAAAATTCATGTGCGCGCTTGACTCTTCGCTTAAGACAAACCGCGAACCAATTTGAACGCCACTGGCTCCTAGAGCCATGGCGGCAAGCATGCCTCGCCCACAACGTATTCCTCCAGCGGATACCACAGGAATATTTACTGCATCGGCCACAGCAGGTGTTAAGACAAAGGTGGTCGTTTCCTCTCGTCCATTGTGTCCTCCCGCTTCAAATCCTTCTGCTACAATGGCATCGACCCCAGCCGCTTCCGCTTTGAGCGCAAACCGCACACTGCTCACAACATGGATGACTTTGATTCCGTGAGATTGCAGCTTTTTTGTCCAAGTTCTGGGGTTCCCCGCTGAGGTAATTACAATCGGCACTTTGTAGTTGATTATATGCTGAACATGCTGTTCAATATCGGGGTAGAGTAGAGGAAGGTTAACTGCAAAGGGCATCTGAGTAGCTTTAGTACAGGCCTTGAGGTTTTCTTCAAGTTCATCCGGATACATACCCCCAGAACCAATAACACCTAAACCTCCCGCATTGGATACCGATGCGGCAAGGGGCCAATCCGAGCACCAAATCATTCCGGCTTGTATGATAGGATACTTGATGTTCAATAATTGAGTCAAGGAATTTTCCATAGAATAGTGCTTGATTTATCTTGCGAGAGGGTCTTTTTCTAAGGTATGGCTTTCTATGGACTTGCCTCATTTTTTGAGAGGGCATGACCGACAACATTTTAAAACACTAAGGCGTTTTATCTTGGAATGATAACAGGAGACGTGGGTTTATGAAAGGGTGGGGATTATGGATATTGGGACTGCTATGTATTGGCCAAGGGTGCGCCTTTAATGCACAAGGGGAAGACATGGTCTATGCGGTTAAAAAGGATAAGTCAAACAAAGAAATTATGGAGTCAGCGAAAGCATTAGATACAGCAACATTTGGAGGAGGTTGTTTTTGGTGTACGGAGGCAATCTTTCAGTCGATTGAGGGTGTAGAGCAAGTAATCTCTGGGTACAGTGGTGGACGCTCAGAGAATCCCTCGTATGAAGCAGTGTGCAGTGGCATGACAGGGCACGCCGAGGTGATTCAAATAGTCTTTGATCCATCTGTTATTCGTTATGAGAAACTCTTAGAAGTTTTTTTTGAAACCCATGATCCCACCACACTGAATCAACAAGGAGCCGATAAAGGAACACAGTATAGATCGGTGGTATTTTACCATAGTGAAGATCAGAAGCTTGCTACCGAATCGGTGATCCAAAAGTTAACAGAGGAAGTGATATGGCCTAATCCGATTGTTACCGAAGTCAGTCCCATAAATACATTCTACAAAGCTGAACCCTATCATCAAGATTATTATCGCTTAAATGGAGAATCTAATGGGTATTGTCAAATTGTAATTAACCCCAAATTGGCAAAATTTAGAAAGGTATTTAGTGATATCATAAAGGAGTAATGTTAACACCGCCCATTTATTAGGCTTTTTGATAGAGTAGTCCTATCTTCTGAGCTAATCAATTGGGAAGTGGTACTCGAAGGGAGTCGAATTAAAACATTAACAACACTTGAGCTTAAGAAGGGTTTTGGTCGTAATTTCTATTCAGACCTATCCTTAGCATCAAAATATCTTGACGGTATTCTTCATCAACTCAAGGATCCCAAGGATGCTTTCACAATTTCAGAGCTTCGGTATAACGAAGCATCCTACCACATGATGGCCTTTGATTTTAAAGCGTCGAACAAGGCTTCTCTTCAGGCATTGGATTATGCTTTAAAAGATGGTGACAAGGAGATGATAGGGATGTGTTATGGCCTCAGAGGCAGTCTTTTGCGCTATTTAAATCTAATTGGCCTCTCTATATCATCGTATAATCAAAGTTTGACTTATGCTCAATCCCACCGTAGAAAGGCTTCTTCTTTAAATGGCTTAGGCGTGGTTTGGACCGTTTTGGGCGATCACAAAAAAGCAGAGGAAAAGTATAAGGAGACGCTTGACGTATTGGAGAAGAATGGAGAAGAATGGAGTCCATACTACATTTTGTGTGCCTTTAATCTCGCCCACCATTACTTAGATCAAGGGCAAGGCACAGCATTTGCCGAAAAGGTAAGGCAACATTATATGGAGATGATTAATCTCGATGCATCGAACATTCACACCTTTGCGCGTTTCTATCATTTAGTGGCCAAAATTTGCATGTATAATGAAGAATGGCAGGACGCGATTACCTATGCTGAAAGTGCTCTTCATCTTGTTGAAGAGGGCAACATGCCATGGGATAATACAAGGTTTAGGTTGCTTATGGGCAAGGCTGCTATGGCATTGGGTGATATTGATTTTGTACAAAGGACACTTGTGCCGGTGCATGGGCGTCAGGAAACCGCCCTACCACACTTTCACTTAGACTACCTCAAGCTCTCGATGTTTTGTGGTTTTTCTGAAGAAGAAATTTCATCGGGACTGAGCGAAGCAAAATACCAATTGCAGTTGATTCAGAGCGAAGTCTTAGAAACAAGTCAAGCTTTACCGATGGCCCTATCTGTTTCGAGTGAAAGTCAGCCTACGGCCTTCAAAAAATCAGAAGATCTCAAAGTCAACGTTTCCTTTTTAGATACGCACTTTTTAAGCAATGCCCTAGCGTCGGTTCAGCATTACATTTTGAAGTCCGACTCTATTACTGGAGGAGTATATGTAGGTCAGTTCAGTGATTATATCCGTCAGTTGATGTATGCCGCAAGGGATGCAGAAATTTATGTAGAGCAGGAGATTGCTCTAATTGAGGCCTACCTTAATCTAGAGGCGCAGCGCCTCGGCTTTACTTACAAGATACATGTCAAAGACGAACAGGAAAGTTTTGCCACACGATATATACCGAGTCTTGTTGTCCATCCCATTGTAGAGAATGCCATTAAGCATGCGATGGGTCCCAATGGTGGAAATCATATCGACGTGCACTTTAGAACGTGTAATAATCGTTCTCTATATGTGCACGTTCTAGATAATGGCCCTGGTCTAAGTAAGCTTAGTTTGGAAATTTACGATCAGAGTCGCGGAGTGGGTAATGAGCTGATTCGCGAAAGAATTCAAATCTATGAAGAACATGGCTCTTGGAATGTTTCCTTACGCCGAAGAGAACGGGAACAAGGACTACACGTAACCTTCAACTTTAATAAAATCTAAACCCAACTTGGAAGAAAGCCTAAAAATATTTGTTGTCGAAGACTCAAGAGAAGCTGCGGAGTCGTTGGAGATTTTGTCAAAAGTTATCGAAGAAAATATCCAGTTTGTCTATCATGCCATGTCGATTCGAGAGGCCCTCCAAGAGATACCCAAGCAGTCGTTCAATGTGCTTGTTCTTGACGTTACCCTACCAGATGGATCGGGTTTTGAATTGCTAGAGCAACTAGGTCCTGTATACTATCCTGTGATCATTATGACAGGTGATGATACTTCAGCCATTAAGGCCATCCGACATCAGGTTTTTGACTATTGGGTAAAGCCCGTAAAAATTGATGATTTAAGGCAAACCTATCAAAAGCTCAATGATGTTCTCTTTTTAAATCCCATGAAGGGAAAGCTTTTAGTCAAGCAAAAAGGGTTAAGCGAAATCATTCCATTCCAGGATATTCTTTACGTCAAAGCGGAAAGCAATTATGCTAGAATAGTATTGAATTCAGGCAAAGAAATTCTAGTGACTCGTACTCTTAAATCCATTGAATCAAGCCTCCCAAGTCACGCGTTTTTTCGCACGCACAACAGCTATATTATTGCAACAGCATCAATTAAGCGCTTCCATTCTGTGGAATCCAAGGTAGAGCTGACAAAGGGAGTTGTTCTTCCTGTCAGTCGAAGCCGCAAGAAGTCTTTGCTTGAGGTATTTAAGCGCTTAAAGGCGTAGTTTTTTATACTCTACATTTTTATGGTTGCCCTGCTTTTGGGGTTTTGAGAGTTATTTAGAATTTATCTATAAATAGTGTAACGAATGCCAAGAATTTACGTATACCCTTTTTTATAATGTGTTTGACTTATGGCAAATTTGCTTAAAACCCATAAAAACAAAGCATTGCTCGATCGATTACGAGACGAGGTAGAGACCGTTATTGTTTCCGACCAAGAAGAAGGCCTTAAGAAGAGCAAGGCCTACCACAATGCTGCGGAAGAAGCTGGGGATAGGATGCATCAAACCATCGCCTTGAAGTATATAGCCTTTTGCTTTTTTCATTTACGTGAATTTGAGAAGGCCATTGAAAAATGTAAAGAGGCGCTAGAGGTTGTTGGAGAATACTTTGAATTAAAGAATTCGCTTTTGATGACAATCGGTACTTGTCATAGAAATCTTGGACATGAGGAATTGGCTTTAGATTCCTATTTTGATGTTATTGAGTCTGATTTCCTAGATAATTCTTTAGCAGCTGCCACATACAATAATATTGCAGTCATCTACGATAACCGAAAAGATTATGAGAAAGCTTTAAAGTTTTATTCTAAGGCATTAGATTCAGGTAAAGGAATTCAGGCAGTCACATCAGAGTTAAGTATTAAGGCTAACCGATTGAGATGCCTTGCTTATATAAACTCTGAGCATGAGGCAAGGGAAGGTTTAAAACAGCTTACTGAGGAAGCAAAGGCCCACGGCATATCTATGCCTAGGATAAGCCACTACCTGGGCCTCGTTGAATATAGGCTTAACAACTTTAAATCGGCCATAGAGCACTTTGAAACATCTCTCGCAGAACAGGAACGAACGGGAGCCAAACTGACTAGCCTAAGGTTGAGATTTCACCTTTCTGAAGCTTATGAAAAGATTGGAAACATAAGTCAAGCTGAGATGCATATAAAACACTGTCTGGCCACTTCAAGCAAATTCCAACCGATACATCGTGAATTGATCCTCAAAAGAGCACTTGATTTTTATCAAAACCAGGGGAAATCCGTGATTGCTTTGGATCATGCTAAATGCTTATTGGAAATTGTAGGTGCTCGAGAAATTGATAAGCGTGAACGGCGAATTTCTGAACTTCAAATGCAATTTGAATCCAAGGAAAAAGATCGTGAGATTGAAACGTTACAGCGTGAGCGAGCTCACCAAGAAGCCTTGCTCGCTCAAGCCCGCCTCACCGAAGAAGCGAATATTAAATTGGAAAAGGCTAACGAGGAGTTGCGTCAATTTACTTATGCCGTATCTCATGACTTAAAGGAGCCCATCCGTCAGGTCAAAAACTATGCGCACATTGCATTAACGCCAATTAAAGATAAACTTTCCCCTAAAGAGGCTACCATGGTACAGTTTGTCCTAGAGGGTTCTCATCGTGCCCACCAAATGATTGATGATTTGTATTCCTTTGCTACAGTCGGCGAAGGGGAGCAACAAAAAGAAGATGTCGATCTTCTGGCGCTCGCACAGGATAGCCTGGTGGACTTGGCCGACAAGATAAAAGAAAAAGGTGCGGAAATAAATTTAGTGGACTTGCCCACTGTATATGGTTATCAGAGCATGCTTCGTCAACTCTTTTTAAACCTTATATCCAATGCGCTGAAGTTTACGCATCCCGATCGAAGACTTAGGATAAATATATCTACAGATGCCGACGGTTCCGTAGTTATTGAGGATAATGGGCAGGGCATACCTGTAGAGGCCCAAAACAAGATTTTTTCTCTATTTCAGCAAGTCGATCGCCAAAAAGAGGGTAGCGGCATAGGTTTAGCCTTGTGCGCAAAAATTATGCAAAAGCATAATGGACGTATCGCTGTGACCAGTGACGGCCACAGCGGAACGTCGTTTGAGTTAAGTTTTAGCGATTACTTAGGGTAAATGAAACAGTAGGAGCATCAATAACCTCAATTGTTGAAATCCCCTTAGCGATCTGCTTAGTTGTTTTTGCAGTAGGAGCATCAATAACCTCAATAGTCGTTTTTCCACCTTTTAACGCTTTTGACGCTTGATCATTTAACGGAATGAATGTGTTCTTTTTCATAATTTCTAGTTTTCAACATAAATATATATAAAATAAATTAATATGTAAACCATTGATAAACAATGATTTAAAATCCAATAACTTTGAGTTATCCACATTTTTACTCAAAAAATCAATTCTGTATCTTAGGTAAATGGTAAAAAGGCTCAGTGGCGTACTTATCGGATTGATAAGCATAATGTGTCTACTTTCTAAAGATGCATTGGCTCAAGATGTATCCGTGTCGAGGGAAATTCGATTAAACACCAAAATGCCTCGGTTTAAACTTTTAGGCAAGACAAATGCGGGCTATGCCGCCCTCCGTTATGGAGAAAGTCAATTGGTTTTTGACCTGTATAACCAGCGACTCAATCTACAAGAATCTCATTCGATAAAACTCAACCAATCCTATTATGAAGAGGCCTTTGTAGATGCCCAAGGAGGATGGGTTTTATTACACAAGCCGGCAAAAGATTACTCCGTGCTTGCCGCTATTCGCTTAAATGCCCAACTGGAAGCACAGTATAGCACGACCATCCAATTGGATTCTGTAGCTCAGGGTCGACGACGACCTGATGCGCGGTATAAGATTTATCAATCTGAATATGGCAATGCCTATGTATTGTTGCGAAGTGCTAGTAATAGCAGTCAGTTGGAGCATGTGACCATCTATGATGATAAGTTTACGCCGAAAACTTCCTATGATTTTTCGCTGGACAAACAGGATGTTTTTAATCAAATTCTATTTACTCAATCAGGGGATCTATATCTTTTGTTCACAGAAAATGGGGAAAAACCAAGCCCATATATTTTGCATTTGTGTCAAGAACCTCAAGTTATGCCCATTAGGTATAATGTGCCGATGATTCAATTTCCATACCATACAGGAAAGATTAAATTCGATGAGATGCAAGGCAAGTTGATTTTTGCTAGTCTTGTTTCCGACCGAAAGGAGGATGAAAATTACGGGGCTACAGGACTGATTCATGGATACTTGGACGGTGATCGCTGGCAACTTGCCCAAGAGGATTTCTCCAATAACCTTCTCACTGATCTAACAGGACAAGCGCTTCGTCAAAGTGATAATCGGTTGAAGACGTATTATGTAAATCGAATAATACCTAGCGCGCAGGATACTTCCTACACGCTGATTATGGAGTCGTTTTACTCAGAGGAGGAGCAGGTCTTTGTGCCTTCTGTCTTTGCGACAACGACTTTATCGAACTACCGAACGGTCGAGTTGTATTACTACAATGATATTATTGCACTTCAGCGATCTCCTCTGCAAGAGATAAGCACCTACAATATTTTGCGCAAGAGCCAGATCTCAGAAAATGATAATGGTCGCTACTCGGGAATTTTTCTTATGAATCGACGCAAGGAACTCAGCCTTCTTTATGCAGATGCCATAACACTTGAGGGAAACTATAATCGCTTCGTGTTAAAAGGAAGTGACCTCCAAAAGGAGAGTTTGTTTAATCTCGGACAAAAAGAAGTCCTCCCCCTAACCAAGCTTGCTCAACAAACCGCGGTCAATGAATGTATTATTCCAAGTTATGTGAATAATAAGATGAAGCTTTTAAAAATTGCTTGGTTTTGATTTTTCAATCGTTCAAAAAAGCAGATACTAGTCGACCTTTACTGATTTTATTTGTAGGTAAGATTTTATATGCTCTAACCGCTGTTTTTGGTGAGAATCAATGGATGGACTGGTCATTTCAGGGCTTTACAACTCATGATTTAAGTCACATATGGTGGCTATCTTTTTTTATAGCCACCCTTATGCAGATGGTAATTATGTGGCGACTCGATGAATGGATGTATTCTATTGGCTGCTACCAAACAGCTCGTCATACGGCACTTTGGTTCGCATTTCTTTGCCTCCATGCCCACCCTGCCCTCTCCCATGCTAGTATCCATCTATGTCTAATCTTGTTTATGATGCTTTTTTTGGAAGGAAACTTCACCCTCGGGAAAAAAGAAATCAAGTTGAGTTATACGGCAAATCATGGTATCACTTTAGGGATAATATCTTGGGTGAATATTTTGATTGCGTTACCCATGCTCATAGGTTACGGGCCAAGACTACAGGATAGTAGAGATGTTTTTCGGCACAGTATTGTATTGTTATTTTTTTGGGGCCTTGTGTGGGGTGCTATGGAATGGATTCCATATGCAATGGACTGGTCCTCTAGTTGGAATGATGTTTTGGATAATGGATTGCCGCTAGCCCATCTCTTCGAAGAAAAGGCCCAACTGATTACGCCTTCGTTGTTGGTCATGGTAGGTACAATTATGTTAGCAACCATAGCCCTTGTGCTTTTAGAAGTACCCAAACAACGCTTACGTCATATTATGAGGAACTTCATTTTGGTGTATCTCGTATTAGGGCTTTTAATCGCACTAAATTTTGAACAAGAGTTTTCTTTAATATTGCTTGGCGTACCCTTGGGCGTAGTGCTTCTTGTGCGTGGATTTGAGCAGCTGCATAATCGCTGGCTTTTTGAGTTGATTAGCATTCTTTGCTTTGGAACCATCTTACTTGATTTATTGGGGGTTTTTGTACTTTTCGACTTATAAAAAATTAAGTATTGTGCGAATAGGTGTTGTAGTTTTTCCAGGTTCTAATTGTGATCGTGATGCAGCCCACGCTATGGAGCAATTGGGTCATGAAGTAGTAATGCTTTGGCACAAGGATGCAGCAATTGCAAACTTTACTCCAGAGGATTGTATTATCCTTCCCGGCGGATTTAGTTTTGGAGACTACCTTCGTTCTGGAGCTATTGCAAGATTTTCTCCAATAGTTGATGCGATTAAACAGCACGCAGAGGCTGGGGGAAAGGTCCTTGGAATATGCAATGGTTTTCAAGTATTATGCGAAATGGGTCTTTTACCAGGCGCACTAGCACGAAATAATAATCAGCGTTTCTCATGTAAGGATGTCTATCTAAGGGTCGAATCAACGACTTCCACACTAACGCTTGGTTTGTCTGGAGGAGAGGTTTTAAAAATCCCAATAGCTCATGCAGAGGGCCGGTATGTGATTTCTGAGGCGGGTCTTCGTGATCTTCAAAGTAATAACCAAATAGTAGTGCGTTATTGCAACGCCGAAGGTCAAATCAACGATACCTCGAATCCCAATGGATCTATGGATGACATTGCAGGCATCTCTAATAAACAAGGGAATGTGGTAGGCCTAATGCCCCATCCGGAGCGCGCCGCGGAAAATGTGTTGGGGAACGCTGATGGAAAGGTTTTGCTAGAATGCCTATCCAAATCGCTTGATGTAATACACGTATAGATATGAGGATAACAAAGATTAGACAAGGGCTTTTATGGTGCTTTATCTTCTGCATTGGGCAGCTCTATGCTCAGTTTGGGGATAATCCGGTGACTTGGGAAGTTGAGGTTGTTCAGGGGGAAGGTGATGCCTATGAAATTCGATTTGAAGCTTCCATAGCGGAAGGTTGGTATATCTATAGCCAAGACAACGATCCTAATGCCGGACCCATTCCAACTACCATCCAGATTGATGAAAACTCTGATATTGTGCTTAAAGGGGAGGTCCAAGAAATATCGACGCATTTAAAAGAAGGTCTTGATCCGATATGGAATCAGGTGATTAAAAAATACAGTGAGGATGTCACCTTTGTCCAGGCATTCAACGTGCTTGATCCGACGGCAATTAAGGGATACTACGAGTACATGACCTGTAATGATGAGTCTTGTATGCCTCCTGATTATGTTGAGTTTGGGTTTGAGGTAGCCCAATCCGGAGAAGTATTGAATTCAGAAGAAAAAAAAACTTCGGATCAAGTAAATGATGAAAACAAGGCATCGAGTAGCCCGAAATCTTCTTCAAAAGATTATGAATTAGATATTGAGAAGGATTTTCTATCAAGGTATCAATTAGATCTCGGACCCAAAGGAGAGGAAAACAAAGAAAAGGAAAAGAAGAATAGCGGGATTTGGACCTTATTTCTATTAGGTTTTGGTGGGGGATTGTTGGCGTTGTTAACTCCCTGCGTTTTCCCTATGATTCCCTTAACGGTCACCTTCTTTACTAAAGGTGACGGTAGCAGTGGGTCAGGGTGGAGGCAAGCAGCCCTTTATGGCTTTTTTATCACCCTTGTCTATGTGCTAATTAGCTTACCATTTCATCTCATTGATGGGCTCAATCCCAACATTCTTAATGAAATTTCTACTAGCCCTGCATTAAACATCTTCTTTTTTGTGGTCTTTGTCTTTTTCGCTATATCCTTCTTTGGAGCGTTTGAAATCACCTTGCCACCATCTCTTGCCAATCGTGTGAGTAATGCTGAACAATTTGGAGGTGTTATTGGGACCTTTTTCATGGCGCTTACGCTCTGTATTGTTTCTTTTTCGTGTACTGGTCCGATTTTGGGATCAGCCATTGTAACTGCGCTATCGTCTCAAGGCGGAGCAGTGGAGCTCACCATGGCCATGTTGGGTTTTGGTTTGGCCCTGGCGCTGCCTTTTACGCTTTTTGCCGCCTTCCCTAGTCTGCTAAAAAAACTGCCGAAAAGCGGGGGCTGGATGAAAGACTTCAAGGTGATATTGGGATTTGCCGAGCTTGCCTTAGCCCTTAAATTTTTATCCAATGCAGACCTTGTGCTACAGTTGGGATGGTTGAAATACGAGCTATTTATTGTTTCTTGGGCAATTATCAGCATCCTTGCCGCTGCCTATTTACTGGGTTGGTTGGGTAAGAAGAGCAGTACCTTGAAGCCATCAAAGTTTAAAATTCTTTTTGC
>Ga0163109_10004159_pt1 | contig 11025 bp, 19 predicted proteins | sample CRUFie1St13metaG_FD_108704 | JGI IMG/M metagenome (GOLD analysis project Ga0163109, IMG submission 108704) | Marine microbial communities from the Costa Rica Dome - CRUD Field 142mm St13 metaG | ecosystem: Environmental > Aquatic > Marine > Oceanic > Photic zone | place: Costa Rica: the Eastern... | reverse complement strand
TAAGTGTGAGTGGTGGATTAGAATTCACTCATAATGGTAAGAAATTCCATTGGTTTATATCATCGTCTCCTATATCCATAAGTGGTCGTGGACGTATTCATTACGCAGCTGGTGGTGGTGGTGGTGCCGGTGGAACCTGGGCCAAATTTGGATCTCCAACTGCTGGCGGTGGTGGTGCCGGAGGATATGGAACTGGACATATAGATATGACACCAGAATCCGCTTTTGATGGAACAGTAAATATTGGAGCAGGTGGATTAAATGGAATTCTGGGTAATGGTGGTGTTCCCTCAAACAACTCACCAACAGACTTTAGATACTTAAATGAAGCTTATGTGGGTCAAAATGGTGGAGATACAACTATACCAGGATTAGGGCTTACCTTTGGTGGAGGTGGCGGCGGTGGTTGTCAAATTACGAATGGTCGTTTACCTGCCCAGGACTATCTTAATGGTAATGCTAAATCTGCCACATTAGGTAGTGGTGGTGGTGCTGGAGGAGTTCAAACTACCTCTGCTACTGGAGGACCACTAGGAAATCCGGGTGGAGCTACAAATTATGTTGCTCCATCACCATTAGTTGATGATGAAGTTTATAAAGCTAGTGTTGGATTAACGTTCCGTTCCTCTGGTGGTGGAGGTGGTGGTGCCGGTGCTGCTGGTTTCCCAGGAGCACAAACTGCACCTCTTCACAGTCCCGATAATACTCAAGGTGCGAAAGGAATAGGTGTAGAACTTCCTAGTGAAGTCATGGCCATGTATCCTACAATTCCTAATGGTAGTATCATAAAAAATAATCCAGCCGGAAACTTTTTTGGATATGGTCGTAATCTAATTTGTGAAGGTGGATGGGGAGATAAGGCCAATGTTGTGTCAATTCAACCTGCGACAGGTTCTAGAGATCAAGGTGCTGGTGGTGGAGGTCATGGAGGAGCTAGTCCATCATGGTATGATGATATTAACGAACAACAAGGAGAATTTATTGGTGATGGTTCTGCAGGTTTCGGCCGTGATGGTTTCTTTATCGTTTGGTATGATATAGAGTGATAAAACTAAATAAAGGAGTATAATCTAAGGCGAGGAGTGCTCCCTTCCAAATATGTCAGTTAATAAGAAATTTGTTGTTAAGCATGGCATTGACGTAGCCAATGAACTTCTAGTGGCATCCACAGACCTTGGAGGTGTTGGAATTGGTTCAACACTTCCTAAGGCAGCACTAGATGTAAAAAGTAATATGCACGGTGTAGATGGTCTCTACACTGGTATTTTAACCGCGACTGGTGATTACTATGTTGGTACTGGTGGAACAGTTTTTACTGCCAGTAGCTCAAGTGGTAATGTAGGTTTTGGTATTACGAGTAATCCACTTTACAGAGTATCAGTGTCTGGAGCTGGAACTACAGCTTTATATGTTGATGGTAATGTGGAAATTGTTGGAAATTTCAAAAGCTCTAAAGCACCAATATTTCCTGGGATAGTTGTCACTGGTGTTTCAACCTTAGGAGTAACATCTACAACTGATTTAACATCACAACAGGTTGTTGTTAGTGGAGTATCCACACTGGGTGTAACATCTACAACTGATTTGACATCACAACAGGTTGTTGTTAGTGGAGTATCTACCTTTACAGGAAATATTGATGCTAATGGCAACTTAGATGTTGATGGACACACTGATTTAGATGACCTTGCAGTTTCTGGAGTATCGACATATTCTGGACTGGTTGATATGGATGGTGGAGGAAGGTCCACGACATTTAAGGTAGAAGATTTAACTGACAACAGAGTTGTTATTGCTGGCACTGGTGGTGAACTTGAGGATAGTGCTAATTTGACCTTTAATGGTTCTATTTTCAATGTAACCGGTCATACAGAACTTGATAGTGTCCATGTATCAGGAATATCAAGCGCCACAGCATTAGCTGACTTCAACTACTTACAAGCACCATTTGGCAGCACTGTCACATTTACAGTGACTGTTGCTAGTAAGGATTCTTCTCACAGATACAATGGACTAGGAAGTGGTAATGGATATTTAATTAATGGAATTCAGTCTCCATTCCTAACACTAACACCTGGAAGAACTTATAGATTTACGAATGATAATACAGGACTTCATCCCCTCAAGTTCTATCTTGAGGCAGATAAGACCACAGAATATACATCAGGAGTAAGTTTCCAGAATACTTACACAGAAATAACGGTAAGTGATGAGACTCCAGTAGTTCTTCACTATCAATGTGTTAATCATGGATACATGGGTAATGCTATCCAAACGAACGCAAATGTTGTCAATACTAACTACCCTGCTATACTTCGTGGTGACTTAAGTGTTACTGGAGTATCTACCTTTACAGGAAATATTGATGCTAACGGTAACTTAGATGTTGATGGTCAAACTGATTTAGATGCTCTCAATGTATCGGAAACTGCTACATTCTCCAGTAACATTGACGCTAATGGTAACTTGGATGTTGATGGTCATACTGAATTAGATGACCTCAATGTTTCTGGAGTTTCTACTTTTGCTTCAGTCAAAGTTGGAACAGCGGTTACGATCAATGCATCGGGGATGAATATCAACGGCATTGTGACCGCAACAAACTTTATTGATGATGGTTCCGGACTAACTGGTGTCGCTAACACCGATGTTATTGCATCTGATCGAATTTTAACTGGTATTCTAACAGCTAGAGATAATATTTTTGTTGGACATCCTCCAAGCAGTGGTATTGGAATTACACTTGGTTCTAATGGTAATGCGATTTTCAAAGGTAGTGTTGTTGTTGGTGGTGGAGGCACAGGATTAACAGTTTCGGGAAATATTTACGCTAAAGGGGGATTTCAGGATAAAGATGGTGACCTCGGTTCAGCAGGTCAGGTCTTAAGTTCTACAGGAACTCAACTTAATTGGGTTGATGCTTCTTCTGGTGCTCAAGGCACCACAGGTTCCGCAGGCCCCACAGGTGCTCAAGGTACTACAGGTTCTACTGGAACCACAGGTCCTCAGGGTACTAATGGTTCAACCGGTCCTACTGGTCCTGCAGGTTCTAATGGTTCTCAAGGAACTACAGGTACCACTGGTTCCACAGGTCCTCAGGGTACTAATGGTTCTACTGGCCCTGCTGGTCCTCAAGGTACCACTGGTTCTAATGGTTCCACTGGTCCCACTGGTCCTGCCGGTGACACTGGTTCCACAGGTCCCACAGGTTCTCAAGGAACTACGGGTAACACTGGTTCCACTGGTCCCACAGGTTCTCAAGGTACTACTGGTTCTACTGGTTCTCAAGGAACAACTGGTCCTACAGGTTCTCAAGGAACACAAGGTAGACAAGGTAGACAAGGAACCACTGGTTCTAATGGTGAATCTGGTCCCACAGGTTCTCAAGGAACCACTGGTTCTACAGGAGGCACAGGTTCTCAAGGAACTCAAGGTAGACAAGGTAGACAAGGAACTACGGGTAACACTGGTTCCACTGGTCCCACAGGTTCTCAAGGAACCACTGGTTCTAATGGCAATAATGGTAGTACTGGACCTACTGGCCCCACTGGACCTGCTGGCCCTGGTAATTCTATAACAGTATCTGAGAACACTACTGGTGGTGATTATTTTCCAGTATTAGTATCTGGTTCAACAGGTGCTAAGACTCCAAATACCAGTCCGAGTTTGTATTTCAACATGTCATCTAAACAGTTGAAAACTAATATTGGTCTTGGTAGTGGAAATGTCACCGTTGGTAATGGTATCTTAGATGTATATTCAACCAGTTCGAGTAGCGGTACACCACTCCAGTGGAGAACTTCAGGTGGAACTGTTGTTGGTTCTATAGCTTGGAATAGTTCCCTCATTTCTTTTAATGCTACGGGCAGTCGATATATTCAAATATCGCCAGCAGTAGGATACGTTTATATGGGTGGCCACACATCACCAACCGTAGATAATACTTATGACCTTGGAGACCCTTTTCTTCGTTGGGATAATGTTCGGGCAACTAATGGAACTATTCAAACTTCAGACAGAAGAGAAAAAACAGAAATAACTTCTTCTAGTCTTGGTTTAAGTTTCATTAATAAACTCAATCCAGTTTCTTATAAGTGGATTGTAAGTAAAAATGTAGTACAGAAAGATAGTGATGGAAATATCATTTACAATGATGCTGATAAAACCAATCCAAAAACAACATCAACTCCTGGAGTAAGAACTCATTATGGTCTAATTGCACAAGAAGTTAAAGCAACTCTTGATGAATTGAGTATTACTGACTTTGCTGGTTGGGCTCTAACTGACAAAGATGATTCAGAGTCAAAACAATCTCTTCGTTATTATGAGTTTATTGCTCCTATGATGAAAGCAATTCAAGAACTTTCTGAAAAGAATACAGCTCTTGAAGCTAGAATCGCAACACTTGAAGGTTCCTAAACCACTTCTCAAACTGTCCATATTGACCCTCACGAGTCTTCGTGGGGGTTTTATAGTATGTGGGTCCTATCGTCTCCCCAGAGGTGTCTATAATCGATTGTGAGGGTTCTTGTATGATTTTATGAATACTTCTTGACAAACACTCTAATAGTGAGTAGAATACCTTTGTTAGGGATGATAAAATAATACTGCTATTATTATTAGTAACCTCTAAAGGTCTGTAGTATTGTAATTGACTAACTATGAAAACCAAATTCATCTGTGTCGAACCAAAATCCAAGAAAGCAAAGAATCGTTTTTGCAACTTGATGCATGACCTACATTCGTGTAGAATTGAACAAGAAGATGATAGAAAAATGCTTCTATCATCAATTACCGGAAAATACTTTTTCTGGATGGACAAAATCAATGATGAAAACTGGCAGGTAATCAAATGAGTCTTTCTTATGACCAAACGTGGGAAGTAATGAATGGATTAGAAGATTCATTCAATCGAATTGTAACATTGGATTTTATGGTCCAAGAATTGGCAGAAGCTGTCAATAATGATGACAAACAATCAATTATTGATTTAGTTGCAGCTATTCAATCATATATGACTATCTACATACGTCAGTATGAAAAAGCATCTAAAGTAGCTTGGGACAATACTGTTAAGAAGTTGTTTGATGAGAAGGACAATCCTTATCGTAGGAATTGGACTCCAATTACATTTTCAAATACAGATCTTAACTACGAAGAAGTAGAAAAGTTCTTTGAAGATGAGAGTGATTTCGAAATTTATACAACAGAAAACCAGTGCTGAAAGATGATTAACCACCGTATTTTTGAACATATCGAACCTCAAGATGTTGATGAATTTTTGCAGGAATGCACTAATGAAGCAAACAAACTTGGAATTAATCTCGAACACTACATTGAGGAGTATGTAATCATCGATGAAGAGTGAAAGAGAAACATTATGCATTGCATACCATCAAGTCGAAAATCTAATTGAACTTCTTAAAGACAACGAATGGAAAACTTTTTTGTATAAAAATTTAATCCCTGTCAAATATGAATTAATGAGGCAACAAAGATTATTGGAAAACATTGACAAAGATCAAACTTTCAACTATAATTAAACAGTGATTTCTTCACCCAAAATGTCAAGAGCAGAAACTATTATCAAACAACTTCACACTCATATTGAAGAGTTGGAATACAAAATAGTTTCTCAACAGAAAGAAATTATCCAACTTCAAGAACTTATTGTCGTCCTGAGAAATCAGGATGAAAAAACCTAAATATGGATTGAAGTAATCGAAAGTTTCCTTACCTAATAAAATGACAGTTAAAAAGGATCCAAACGACAAATACGCCGAATATGATTTTGGCCTCCATTGTAATGAGTCTCATCAAGAAGATGAATGGGACTCAGAACATGACGGTAAAATCTCAGATTGGCACGAGCGTCACAAGGACAAACTCCTTGATGAATTTTGTGATACTCACCCTGGTGCACCACAATGTAAGGTGTTTGATGACTGATAAAGAAAAACTAGCTCTCGGTCTTATGATAGAGAGTGTGATGAAACCTGATCACAAACTACGTGGTTGTGCTCACAACCAAGGGTGTTATAATGAGTTGATGGGTTGGAGAAAGAAGATGTTAGATCTTCTCTACCAACACGAAAGACCTTTTCATGAAGTTTTCTTTGACGACTAATGACTTTGAACTTGTCAACCCTTGAATTTCCACATTCACCACCAAAAGGATATTCCTATCATTTGGAGCAACATAATACCAATACAATTTCAATTTGGTTGGTTCATCATCGTGAATATGTTTATAATGAAAGTGATTCAAATGTCCGAACTATTTGGGGATTTGTAAAAACAAATAAGAAAAATAAGTCAATAACTTATTATTCCCCAATTAATTCAAAGAAAATTGGAAAAGAAGTAAAACTTGAGCATACTACTCCATATACTTCTATGCAATTATCTCATAATCCACTGATGCAGGCATTTTTATGATAACAACTTCATATGATCCTCAAGTGAATGATTATGTTCATTGGAAAACTGAACATAAAGATCATAAAGGATGGGTTTATTTTAAGGATGATGAATATATCACTATTGAACTTGGTGTGAAAGATAAACCATATTGTGAATATACCAAGAATAGTCTTCACTGCAAAGAACATATTTTACTTGTATGTCATAACTTTTTTTGGCATGAACTTACATATATAAAATCAAGAAAATCAGTTTACGATGACCAGGAAGTTTAACAGATGAAATCCTCAGATATAGAATTAGAAAGCACTTCTAAACTCTTTGCTTTTGAAAAAATTTCAAGAGAAATTGAAGGTTGTAATGATATATCAACTCTGAAAGAAACTCTCCGCTGTTATGTTAAATTGTTTCTCAAACAACAAGAGACACTAACAGCAATGGAACCTATGAAAATTGATATGAATACTGATATTCCACCTGAATGGGATGACCCCCTAATGTAAAAAATGAGAAAAACTTTAATCGGACTTAGTATTCTCTTGACATCTATTTTGATGCCAATGAGTGTGAAGTCAAATAATCATAATGATTTTCAACAAAACCCAATTAATTATCCTACTGATTACTATTCAATGGAGTCGTTGGGTTGTCTCCTTCTTCAAGAATGTACGGAGGGAGTTGTACAGATTACCTCAAAGAAAGATCTGGAAGAATATTATGGTACCTCCTACAATTTTGGGAAGGAGTTTGATGAGATGCTTCAATCTCTTACCAAGATAGGATCGAATGTCTATATTGTTCCCGAAGAATATTTCCCTGCAGGACACCGTGGAGTTTATCATACCGTATCAAATCATTTCTATCTAAATGATGCTTTCATGCATCGTTCACATACACTGATGTCAGTGATGAGACATGAAGCTTGGCATGCTGTTCAGGATTGTATGGCAGGAACTATTGACAATAATTTCATTGCTGTTATCATGAACTCTGATGATATTCCTCAACTCTGGAAGGATATTGCAGAAAAAACTTATCCAAAACATGTTCTCCCATGGGAACAAGAAGCTATTTGGGCAGGTAAAACTGAAGGGATGACAGTTGATGCACTCAAGGCATGTGAGACTGGTGCTATGTGGGAATTGTATCCACCCACACCACTTACGAAGCAATTCTTAATTGACAAAGGTTATATCAAATAATACATATAATGTAACCTCATTTCTAAAATGAAAATATTTCTCGACACAGCAGAAATAGATGAAATTCAATCTGCACACGATACAGGTTTGATTGATGGAATAACAACAAATCCCACTATCATAATGAAGAGTGGTAGGAGAGTATTTGATGTAGTTCGTGAGTTGTCATATATCTTTTCCCCACTAGAAAGTATTTCTGTTGAAGTTGTTGGAGATAGTGTTAATGAAATGCTATCTCAAGCAAAAAAATACTACACAATAGACCCACATATTGCGATAAAAGTCCCTTGCACTGTGGATGGGTTGAAAGTATGTAAGAGATTGTCAGGTCAGGGTATCATGACAAATGTAACTCTTATATTTACAGTATCTCAAGCAATTCTTGCAGCAAAAGCAGGAGCATCTTACATATCTCCATTTATTGGTAGATGGGAAGATAATTCTGTTGATGGTCTCAGTTTAATTAAAAGGATTAGAAAGACCTTTCACAATATGAAAACTCCATCACCTCAAATTTTAGCAGCATCAATTCGTGATGTTCGTCAAATTGAAGAATGTGCCCTTAATGGTGCTGATATAGTCACCATTCCACCTTCAGTATTTTGGAAGATGTATAAAAATGTTATGACTGACAAAGGTATAGACCAATTCAATTCTGATTGGGAAAAAGTTTTGGATCGTGAGAATTAATATTTTGAGAGATAATTATGTGGAGGATTTGGTGTTATGCTCTCGGGAAGAAAGAGGGTAGAGATAAGAAAGATGCTGACCGAATTGCAATTATCCGTACCATCATCATGATTCAGTTAATGATTACTAACACATTTATCATTTCTGGTAACATTCGCCACTGGAATGACAACGATTTACCTAAATGTGTTATACATAGTGAAACTGGGACACTACTGAAAGTGTCCCCAAACCCTTGACTTCTCCGTTATTCTTCCATATACTATTAAAGTAGTCATCAGGAGTCTCACAATGTCTTTCACTTATCTTCCCCAAAAGGCAAAGTATCGAATTACTTTGGAAATTGATGTTATGGAAGATTTTTCTCCACATCAAATTGATTGGGAAAAAGTTTTGGACCTTCAAGGTTCAGAAAAAGTAGAAGCCTATGTTGAAGATTTGAGCACTCCTGATTTCTGGTAACTCCTGATAGAAATGAGGGGAACTAAATACTCTATAGGTTTAGTTTCCCTCCAATGAAAACATTTTCACAATTTATGACCGAGGTATATGACCCTGAAGTTCAAGGTCGGTCTCAAATTAAACAAACTGGTGAGGGTGGACGTAAAGAACCTAAAAGAGATACTGCGTCCCGTAGAAAACCAGGTCAATCACCACGAATGAAAGCAGTTGGTGGTGGTAAAACTGCTCCCGTTGGTCAATATAAAGACAGAAAAGATATTGGTTCAACTAAATCACGTAGTGAAAGAGAACAACAACCCACAAAAGAACGAGGTTCTGCTGAAGTTAAACAATCATACGCTGACAAAGTAAAAGCGGAAAGAAAGAAAGCGGCACAAGCAAGAATCGCAGCAAGAAATAGTGGTAGTAGTGTTAAGAAAGATACAACATCTAAATCCTCTGTTGAGAAAGCAGCATCTAAACTCCTGAAGAAAAAATCTGAGAAGAAAGTTTCTCCTGACTACAAACCTCAGAAATCGAGTGGTTATACTCGTCAGGAACGGATGAAAATTACTAGAAAGGGTGAGACAATGCTTAAGGGCATTATGAGAGATCAAGAAACTGCTAGGTATAAAAAAGAAACTGGAAGGTCTCCTGACAGTGATGCAAAGAGAAAAGTTATTATTCCCAGAGTTCAAAAAAGGATGAGTACATGATTTTTAATGTGAAAGGTAGATGGACTGATTCCCGAGGAAGAAGTCATAACTTTGTAATACAATCCGACAGTGCAGATAGAGATTTGATTCGACAGATGGTTGAGTCGAGATATCCCACGCAAACAGTTTTTATTAACAGTGTAAGACAGAGTTAAAGTTAGTAACCTCCAAATGTCCACTATAGTGTAATCATCCACATATCATGAACAATTCTTCTCAAGTCCTTCGTGAACTCCAAGAACTCAAGAAAACTTGGAAAGTTCAAGGTTTTCGTTATACAAATGACCAACAAAACCGATATGATGAACTGATTGGACTTCGACGAGCTTTCGTTCAGTATTGGCAGGAAAATGACATGGTCTGGGTTGGTCCTTCTACCGCCGGAAAAACTATCGAAGAGTGATTCCTAATTTATTATGAAAACTACCACACAAACTTACAACATCCGGATCGAATATCGTGATGGAACTATTGAAGACTTCAACCGGACGATGCCTACCAAACCCACAACACACAAAGGTATTGTGGCACAGAACGACAGAATGGTTCGGTGGGTTGATAAGTATGTCGGTAATCGTGATTGTAAGCGTCACACTGTAACTCCCCTTCATTCATGAAAAAGTTTATTTTATCCGCACTTGCAGGTATTACTTTTTGTGCTCCTGTCTTATCACAAAGTGAGTCATTTGAACCAATAGATATTGAAAAAATAATAATTCCCGAGTATTCATATGCTGCTATGGGATGTATGAAACTTGGTAAATGTAGTGAAGGTGTTTATAAAATAAAACCAGGTGATTATGATGGAGAACTTGCAGATATTATTGAAAATCTCAACAAAATGGGAGTAGAAGTATATGAAGCAGTCCCAGAGTATTTTGTTGATGAATATCGTGCAGTTTATTACTCTGATAAGAATTTAATTTTCTTAAATATGGGATTTATGAATAGTGATGAGAAATACTTAGAAACATTAAGACATGAAGGATGGCATGCCGCACAAGATTGTATGGCAGGTGGTATGCAAAACTCAGACATTTTGAGTATCCTTGATCATGAACTTATTCCATCACATATTATAGATGAAACCTTTACGAGGTATGGTTATAATGACCCATCAGTTATTCGTATTGAAAGAGAAGCAGTGTGGGCAATGTATGAACCCAAAATGACTGTAAATGCGTTAGAATCATGTAATTCAGACACACCAATGTGGGAAACATATTTCCCACCTAAGAGGACTTGGAGTTATCTTTATTGGAATGGATTCATTGAAGTTCTTCCTCTCAAATATATCAAGAATTAAAGTTAGTAACCTCCAAATGTCCACTATAGTATAATCACTCAAACATTATGGGAACACGTTCACGAATCGGCATCCAACTTTCAGATGATTCTATCCTCTCAGTTTATCATCATTGGGATGGTTATCCCTCTTGGTTGGGTCGTATTCTCACCACACATTATAACTCACGTTCTAAAGTTGAGGAACTGATTGATGGTGGTGATATGTCAACCTGTTGGACAAATGAGCGTTGGACTGGTAAAGAACT
>Ga0163109_10004158_pt1 | contig 11026 bp, 13 predicted proteins | sample CRUFie1St13metaG_FD_108704 | JGI IMG/M metagenome (GOLD analysis project Ga0163109, IMG submission 108704) | Marine microbial communities from the Costa Rica Dome - CRUD Field 142mm St13 metaG | ecosystem: Environmental > Aquatic > Marine > Oceanic > Photic zone | place: Costa Rica: the Eastern... | reverse complement strand
CCTTAGACCAACATGTTCTTTAGCAGCTAAGGCTGTGACGGCGCGCCGGCGGCCGCGGCCGCGCGCAGTCGCCGGTCGAACCACGGACCCATGAGGAACGGTAGCCAGGCGATGCCGACGACGGCGAGGCGACCTCCCATGCCGTCGTTGCTCAGCCACGCGGGCGCGCCAAACAGCTCGAAGGTCAAGCGCGTCAGCGTCACCGCCAGGGTGATCGACGCAGGGAAGAGGACGAGCGAACGGACGGTGATGCTGTTGCCTGGCTTCATGGCTCTGAAACGGAGTCGATGGCTTGTAGGGAGCGCGCACGCGGCGGTCGTGTATCGCCTCTGCGGCCGCCGCATCGTGCGCGGCCCGGGTCTAATCGGGGATGCGCAGATCGTGTCTTCGTGTAGCCTGCCCGGCGGGATTCACCGCCAATTTCTCTCTACGCCATCATGGCGAGCGCGACGCCGCGCGCCGCTGATATCACGTGACCGATCACCACTGCATCGACCTGGAGCACATGGGCCTGCCGGGCGCCATCGCCTGCTACCTCGTCGCCGGCGACGAGCCAGCGATCATCGACCCGGGGCCGACGACGACGATGGAGCGTCTGATCGCGGAGTTGGCGCAGCGCGGGGTCGGCGCGAAAGACCTAAAGCACGTGCTGCTGACGCACGTGCACCTCGACCACGCCGGCGCTGCCGGGTGGCTGCTCGATCACTTCGTCAACGCGCGCCTCTACGTCCACGAGGACGGCGCGCCGCACATGATCGACCCAGCGCGGCTGGTCGCGAGCACTCGGCGCACGTTCGGCGACTTGCACGACGAGCTTTGGGGAGAGGTCCGCCCGGCGCCCGCCGACCGGGTCGATACTTGGAGCGCGAGCAGCGACGCGCGCGTCGCCGCGCTGCGCCCGGTCGCGACGCCGGGCCATATCGCGCACCACCTCGCCTACCTCGACGAGGACGACGGCACCATGTTCTGCGGCGACGCGATGGGCATCGCGCTGGCGGGCGGCCCCGAGCACCCGCCGACGCCGCCGCCCGGCGTTCACCTCGAAGACTGGTATCAGACCCTGGAGACGATCGGCCAAATCGCCCCAACACGGTTCGCAGCGACGCACTTCGGCTTTTACGCAGACGTCGAAGCGCGCAGGGTCCAGCTCCTGGAGCGGCTGCGCGCGCTCGAGGCCCGGGTCCGGGCGGCGGTCGCCGAAGGCAGGGAAGCAGAAGACGCGGCGGCCTTCGAGCGCCAGGTGCGCGACGAGCTGGCGCCGTTCATGGGGGAGCGGGACGTACACCGCTACTTCGACGTGTTCCCGGCAGCGACCGACTGGGCAGGGGTCCGGCACTACGTCAAGAAGCACCCGTAAGCGCGACGCCGCGGCCGCAGTGAGCGCCCAGATTTATGAGCGTTCAGAAATCGTAGTCCGCGTCGACGGCGGGGTCGCGCGTGATCGGGTCCTCACCGGTGTCCTCTAACCAGTAGCGCAGGAACCGCGCCACCGCCCGCCCCTCAGCGCGCGTCAGCGCACACGCAGGCTCGCCACCTCGCCGCCACGCCTCCTCCTCGAAGACCTGCAGCTCAGCGCCGCGGCAGACGATGACGTGGGCAGGGCTCGAAGACGGCGACAGCCGCATATACATAGGGATTCCGCCGTTTGGCATGATGACGCTCCTGTGGTTCGTTCGTTGACGCCGACACCGGCGTCGCGCGTGAGGTTACCCTGAGCGTTCGTCAAGCGCGCGTGGCGGCGCGGCCGCCCCAAAGCGTGCCCAGCACGGCGCCGGCCACGCCGGCGACCAGCCCCCACATCACCGGCAGGAAGCCGAGCCAGGCAGGGTCTTTGGCGCTGCCGATCCCGCCGGCGCGCGCCAGCGCGAGGAAATAGACCGCGTTGGCGACGAGGATCGAGGTGACCGCCCCGCGCGCGTTGAAGCGCCGCCAGCGCATGCCAAACAGCAGCGTCGGCGTCAGGGTGACGTAGCCAGAAAACGCGATCGAAGCGAGCGAGAAGATCGACTGTCCGCCCACCTGCCAGAGCAAGAAGACCGCGACCGCGATCACAACGCTGAAGACGCGTCCGCGCCAGATGTCCCGGCGCTCGTCATCAGCGGGCGTCATGACGTCCCGTGAGAGCATTGAGCCTAGCGTCAAGATCTGCGCGTCGAGCGTCGACATCACCGCGGCGAGGACCGCCAAGAAGCCGAGCGCAGACAGCGCCGGCGGCAGATACTCCGCGGCCATCATCGAGAAGATCTGATCGGAGTCTCGCCCCTCCAGCCCCGGGAACGCGACCGCGCCCCAGACGCCGATCATCACCGCCGGAACCCAGAGCGCGATGATCGCGATCGGATACAGCCTGCAGACGTTCTTCAAGGCGCGGTCGGACTCTGCGGCCATCAAGCGCACGAGCATGTGCGGGAACGCGATCACCGTGAGCGTGATCGCGAGGCCCCAGGAGGTCCACGCGGTCGGCGCGTAGAGGCCCGCGTCCTTGACGCCCAAGAGCGCTGCGTCGTGCTCGCGGACCTTGCGCATCGCCCCGCTGACGCCAGCGCCGTCGCTGACGCCGTCCGCGAAGACGAAGAACACCGCCATCATGAAACCGAGGAAGATCGCGCCCTGGACGACGTTGGTCCACGCGGTGGCCCGCATGCCGCCGAGCGAGGTGTAGACCACCGCGACGACCAGCACCGCCGCGCCGCCGACCCACTCCGGGACGCCCCCTTCGGTGACGACGTTGAGCGTCACCGCCGCGCCGCGGATCGCGGTCACCATGTAGAGCAGCGTGTACAGCGTGTAGAACGCAAACAGCAGCACGCCGACCGCGCGGGAGCCGAACCGACGCGAGTAGAGCTCGGCCGGCGTCATCGCTCCGTACTGCGCGGCGAGGCGGCGCGCTGGCGCGCCGATCGCCCAGAAGGTCAGCGGAATCCCGAGCGCGATGATCGGCGCGTTGACGCTGAAGACGCCCAGCCCGTCGTGGTAGGCCTGCCCCGGGATCCCCACGAGCACGAACGCCGTGCAGTTCGTGCCGAACAAGGCCATGAACAAGACGAGGGTCCCGAGCCCGCGCCCGGCGAGAAAGTACTCCTCGGACGACGCGCTCGCGCGCCGCGTCGCGAACCAGCCGACCGCGAGCACCAACAGCACGTATGCCGCCAGCGCGACCGCGAACGTCGTTGCGGGGTCCATCAGGCGGCCTCGTCTTCGACCCAGACGACGGCGCAGAACCAGACGAGGTAGCCGAAGGTCAACAGCATCCAGGCCAGACGCCAGGCTAGCTCCTCGGGCAACCAGCCGAACCACAGCTCGACGCCCCGCTCGCGCCAGAAGTCATGGTGCAGCACCAACAGCACGGCGGCGCCGAGCCATGCGAGACGTTGTCGATTCGTGGTGCTCATCAACAGGGCCGAGGCAGCATACCGCCAAAGAGCCTCGCCGCGCGACGAACATGCGGGCCCGCGGCGCCGATCAGGCGCTGGTCGAGCCGCGCGACCGAACGCGCCCGCAGTCACGTAGACGCTTGAGCGTGATGACGCCACCCACCAGCGCATGCCGCCAACACCTGCTTGATCTTCCAGGCACCTTCCGTGATCGTTGACGGGCACCAAGATCGGCCCTCGATCAAGACAACTACCGCACTGTGGAAGGTTTGCGATGACAGCCCGCGATTACGATGACGTCCCTGGGACCTACGTGCTCGACAGCCGGACATACCGCAAGGGCTACCACCTGAACATGTTCTTGATGTCGCTGAACAAGGCCGAACACCGCGCCGAGTTCGCGGCCGACGAAGACGGCTACCTGCGGCGTTACGACCTCAGCGAGGCCCAACGGGACGCGGTCAAAGACCGGCAGTATCTGGAGATGCTGAAGCTCGGCGCCAACGTCTACTACGCCTTCAAGCTGGTCTCACACGACCGACAGCCCCCTCAGGTGATGTACGGCAAGATGTCGCAGCCAGAGATGAGCTTCGACGAGTTCCAGCAGATGATGCTGGCTGGTGGTCGCCCGATCGAAGGCAACCGCAGCAAGCAGGAGAAGCCGAATGGCTAAGATCGTAGCTGGCATGGGAACGTCGCACGTCCCCGGCGTGGGCGCGGCGATGGACAACGGCAAGACCGACGAGGACTACTGGAAGCCGCTGTTCGAGGGCTTGGTGCCGCTGCGCAAGTGGCACGCCGAGAACGTCCCGGACGTCAACATCATCGTCTTCAACGATCACGCGACGTCGTACTCGCTCAACAACTACTCGACGTTCACGGTCGGCGTCGGCGAGCGCTTCAAGCCCGCTGACGAGGGCTGGGGCGCGCGTCAGGTGCCGGACATGCGCGGCAGCCCCGAGCTGGCCTGGCACATCGTCGAGTGCTTGATGGCAGACGAGTTCGACATGGCGGTCGTCGCCGACGTCGACCTCGACCACGGCCTGACGGTGCCGCTCTCGATCGCCTACGACCAACCCGACGAGTGGCCGACCGAGGTCGTGCCCGTCTGCGTCAACGTCATCCAACACCCGCTCCCGACCGCGATGCGGTGCTACAAGCTCGGGCAAGCGATCGGCAGAGCTGTCGCCAGCTTCCCCAAGGACATCACCGTCGGCGTGTGGGGCACGGGCGGACTCTCCCACCAACTCGGCGGAGAGCGCGTCGGCGTGGTCAACCCCGAGTTTGACACCGCGTTCCTGGACAACCTGACCGCGGACCCGCTCGCCAACGCGAAGCTCACCCACACAGACTTCATCCGCGACGCCGGCTGTGAAGGCGTCGAGATGATCATGTGGAACGTCATGCGCGGCGCGCTCAGTGACCGCGTCGAAGAGGTCTTCCGTTTTTACCACGTGCCCGTTTCGGCGACCGCATACGGCGCCGTCATCCTGGAGAACGTCCAGGGGAGTAATTCTTAGATGACAAAAGTTCGAATCGGCGTCGCTGGCGCAAACGGCGCGTTCGGCGCCAAGCACCTGCAAGCGCTGCAGGCGGTCCCCGACGCGGTGGTCACCGCCGTAGCAGACACCTCGATGGAGCGCGCCAACGCCGCCGGCGACAGCTTCGACGTCAAGCACCGATTCGACGACTACGACGCCTTGCTCGCCTGCGATGAGGTCGACGCGGTGGTGTTGGCGACGCCGACGCCGATCCACGCCGAGCAGGCGCAGAAGGCCATGGACGCCAACCGCCACGTGCTCGTCGAGATCCCGATGGCGGAGAACCTCGCCGATTCAGAGGCGCTGGTGGCCAAGCAAGCCGCTACCGGGCTGGTCGCGATGGCCGGGCACGTCCGGCGCTACAACCCGTCGCACCAGTGGGTCCACAACCAGATCACCGCTGGCGACCTGACCGTGCAACAGATGGACGTGCAGACGTTCTTCTTCCGGCGCAAGAACATCAACGCCAAGGGCGAACCGCGCACGTGGACCGACCACCTCCTGTGGCACCACGCCTGCCACACGATCGACCTCTTTATGTATCAGACAGGCGAAGCCATCACGGAGGTGCACAGCGTGCAGGGTCCTAAGCACCCCGAGCTCGGCATCGCGATGGACATGGCGATCGTCATGAAGACGCCGACCGGGAAGCTCTGCACGCTCTCGCTCTCGTTCAACAACGACGGCCCGCTCGGCACCTACTTTCGATACATCTGCGACAACGGCACCTACATCGCCCGCTACGACGACCTGTTCAACGGCAAAGAAGAACAGATCGACGTGTCGAAGGTCGACGTCTCGATGAACGGGATCGAGCTGATCAACCGGGAGTTCGTGGCCGCCATCCTCGAGAAGCGTGAGCCGAACGGCTCGCTGCGGCAGTGCCTGCCTGCGATGCAGGTGATGCACGAGATCGAGAAGAACATGACCGAATGACCATGCCGCAGACCGCCGTCCCCTTCATGCAGATCCGTGGCGGTAGTTCGAAGGGCGTCTACCTGCTGCGATCGGACCTGCCGCGGGAGCCGGCGCAGCGTCGCGACGTCCTCAAGTGGATCATGGGCGCGCACGGCGACCCCCGCCAGATCGATGGGCTCGGCGGCGCGAACCCGCTGACCTCGAAGATCGCGATCGTCAGCCGCTCCGAGCGCGACGACTGCGACGTCGACTTTCAGTTCGTGCAGGCGTTGGTCGGCGAGGACGAGCTCGACGACTCCCCCAACTGCGGCAACTTGCTGGCAGGCGTCGGCGCGTTCGCCCTGGAGTCGGGCCTGATCGAACGCGACGGCCCGCAAGCCGAGGTGCGGGTCTTTATGACCAACAGCGGCAAGCGCTGCGACCTGGTGTTTGCCACGGAGGGCGGCCGACCTATTTACGAGGGCGACGCCGCGATCGACGGCGTGCGCGGCACCGCTGCCCCGATCATCTGCCGCTACCACGACCTCGCCGGCGCGCTCTGCGGCGCGCTGCTGCCGACAGGGAGCGCGCGCGACGAGTTTGACGGCGTCGCCGTCACCTGCGTCGATAACGGCATGCCGGTCGTCTGCCTGCGCGCCGAGGACTTCGGGTTGACCGGTCGAGAGACGCCCAGCGCGCTGAACGCAGACAACGAGCTCAAACGCCGGCTCGAGTCGATCCGCCTGCAGGCTGGCGCCGCGATGGGGCTCGGCGACGTCGCGGACAAAGCCGTGCCGAAGATGTGCCTCGTGTCACCGGCGGAGAACGGCGGTCACCTCAACACGCGGACCTTCATCCCCAAGGTCTGCCACCAAGCGATCGGCGTGCTCGGCGCCGTCTCGGCCGCGACGGCGACCTTGTTCGCAGGCAGCGCGGTCGGCGACCTCGCCCGCCCGGTCCACGGCGAAGTCAAGCAGATGAAAATTGAGCACCCGTCTGGGCATTTCGACGTGCAGTTGGAGATGGACCCTGACGGCGAGGCCGCCGCCGTGAAGCGCGCCGGTCTGCTGCGAACAGCGCGCCTCATCAGCCGCGGCGATGTCTACGTGCCGGCGTCTGTGTGGGACGGAGACAACCATGACTGAATACACCCACCCTGTCACCGGCATGAAGAGCTGCATGCCGCCCGACCCTGACACGCGCCGCCCGCGGTTCCAGGCGCCCCCGGGCGCGTGCGACAGCCACTGCCACGTCTTCGGGCCGCATGAGGTGTTTCCGTATCACCCGAAGTCAACCTACCACCCGCCCGACGGCCCCAAGGAGCGGCTGGCGGCGCTCCACGACAAGCTCGGCATCCAGCGCGCGGTGATCGTTCAGGCTAGCTGCCACGGCCCCGACAACCGGGCGATGCTCGACGCGATCGCCGCGCGCCCGGACGACTACCGCGGCGTGTGCATCGCAGACGACAGCTTCTCCGAGGACGACTTCGCGGCGCTGCACGCGGGCGGCGTGCGCGGGATCCGCTTCAACTTCGTGACCCACCTCGGCGGCACGCCCGACCTGCCGATGATGGAGCGCGTGCTGGAGCGCGTGAAGCCGCTGGGCTGGCACCTCGTGATCCACGTCGGCGCAGCAGACCTCGTCACGTTCCAGGACTTCTTCGCGAAGTTCGACATGGAGATCATCGTCGACCACATGGGGCGCGTCCCTACCCAGGACGGCGTGCACCAGCCTGCCTTCCAGATCTTGAAGTCCTTCCTCGAGCGAGAAAACTGGTGGGTCAAGATCTGCGGGTCAGAGCGGATCTCCGCCGCAGGTCCGCCGTTCTACGACGCGGTCCCGTTCGCCCAGGAGCTGGTCGAGATCGCGCCGGACCGCGTCCTCTGGGGCACGGACTGGCCGCACCCCAACATCAAGCGCCACATGCCCAACGACGGGGACCTGCTCGACCTCGTGCCGTTGCTGGCGCGCGACGAGGCCCTACACAAGAAGATCTTGGTCGACAATCCAGCCCGCCTCTACGGGTTCGACTCGGCAGAATAGAGCGACAGGAGCGTTGCCATGAAGACCGTTGCAGTTCGAAACATCACGCGCACTGACCTGGAGTTGGTCGACGATCTCGGCGTCCACGGCGCCTCCACCGTGCACGAGGCGCAGGGGCGGACCGGGATCATGAGGCCCTACATGCGGCCCATCTACGCCGGCGCGAAGATCGCAGGCAACGCCGTTACGATCCTCGCGCAACCCGGCGACAACTGGATGATCCACGTGGCCCTGGAGCTCTGCCGACCTGGCGACGTCCTGGTCGTAGCGTGCACCACCGAGAACACCGACGGGTTCTTCGGCGACCTGCTGGCGACGTCGGCGCTAGCCCGCGGCGTGCGCGGCTTGGTCATCGACGCGGGCGTACGCGACGTCGCGGACCTGCAGCAGATGGACTTCCCGGTGTGGTCGCGGGCCGTGTCGTCGCGCGGGACGGTCAAGAACACCCCCGGCGCGGTCAACGTCCCGGTCGTGTGCGCAGGCCAGGTCGTCTTCCCCGGGGATGTCATCGTCGCGGACGACGACGGCGTCTGCGTGGTCGCGAGGCGAACCGCCGGCGACGTGCTCGCCGCCTCGGCGGCGAGGACCGCGAACGAGGCCGCCAAGCGCAAGCTGCTGGCAGAAGGTCAGCTCGGCCTAGACATCTACGGGATGCGACCTCGCCTCGAAGAAGCAGGCTTCACCTACGTCGAGGACCTCGACGAGCTCGGCGAGTTCAACGGCATCGACTGCAGAGGCCGCGACGAATGATCATCGACTGCCACGGTCACTACACGACCACCCCGCCAGGAGTCGCGGCCTATCGCGAAGCGCAGAAAGAGATCCTGAAGCGCGACCCCGACCACGTCTTCGAGAAAGGGGACGTCGTGGTGTCCGACGACGAGATCCGCGAGAGCATCCTGAGCAACCAGCTGCGGCTGCAGCGCGACCGCGGCACCGACCTGACCATCTTCTCACCGCGCGCCAGCTGGATGGGCCACCACGTCGGCAACGCCAGCACCTCGCAAGCGTGGACGGAGCAGCAGAACGATCTCATCAAGCGGGTCTGCACGCTGTTCCCGGAGAACTTCGTGCCCGTGTGCCAGCTGCCGCAGAGCCCGGAGACCGGCATCGAGGCGAGCGTCCGCGAGCTGGAGCGCTGCGTCAACGGCATGGGCTTCATCGGCTGCAACCTCAACCCGGACCCATCAGGCGGCTTCTGGAAGGACGCGCGACTCGGCGACCGCTACTGGTATCCGTTCTACGAGAAGATGGTCGAGCTGGACGTACCGGCGATGATCCATGTCTCCGGCGCCTGCCAGCACTCGCTCGACACGACCTCGAGTTACTACCTCGGCGCCGACACGACCGCGTTCGTACACCTGATGTTCTCCGAGGTGTTCGTCGACTTCCCGAAGCTCAAGATCATCATCCCGCACGGCGGCGGCGCCGTCCCTTACCACTGGGGTCGGTTCCGCGGCATCGCGCAGGACAAGGGCCTCGGCGACCTCGACGAGCGGGTCCTCGGCAACATCTACTTCGACACCTGCGTCTACCACCAGAAGGGCATCGACCTTTTGCTGGACGTGATCCCGACCGAGAACATCCTGTTTGCGTCGGAGATGATCGGCGCCGTCCGCGGCGTAGACCCGCACAGCGGGCACTACTACGACGACACCAAGCGCTACATCGACGGCAACAAGCGGCTCGACGCGCGCGAGCGCGAGCTTATCTTCTCAGGCAACGCCATGAAGGTCTTCTCGCGGCTCGACGTGCAGCGCATTAGAGGAGACCAAGCGTGACCACGACCTCCACACAGGTAGCGATCATCGGCGCCGGGCCCGCGGGGCTGGCGCTGGCCTCCAAGCTAGACCGGCTCGGCATCGACAACGTCGTGATCGAGCGGCGCAGCCAAGAGTATGTGCTCGCGCGGATCCGCGCGGGGATCCTCGAGCAGACCACGGTCGACTTCCTCAAGGACATCGGCGCAGCCGGTCGCCTGGAGCAAGAAGGCATTCCGCACCACGGCGTCCGGCTCGCCTACAACAACCGCATCATCCCGGTCGGCCTCGGCGCGAACACCGGCGGCAAGGTCGTCACGGCCTATGGCCAAACCGAGGTCACCAAGGACCTGTGCGACCTGCGCGCGGCCTCTCCGAACCCGACCGTTTACGAGGCCGAGAACGTTTCCCTCCACGACTTCGACAGCGCGCGACCCTACGTGCTCTACGAAGAGGGCGGCGTCTCCAAGCGGCTCAACTGCCAGCTGATCGCGGGCTGTGACGGTTACCACGGCGTCAGCAGGGTGTCGGTGCCGGAGTCCGCGATCACCACCTACGAGAAGGTCTACCCCTTCGGGTGGCTCGGGATGCTGGCGGACGTGCCGCCGGTGTCCCCCGAAGTGCTCTACGCCAACGCGCGGCGAGGCTTCGCCCTCTGCTCGATGCGATCCTGGACGCGGTCTCGCTACTACATTCAGTGTGACCCGGACGACAAGGTCGAGAACTGGACCGACGACATGTTCTGGGACGAGCTGAAGCGGCGGCTACCCGACGAGGTCTCGGACAACATCCAGACGGGGCCGTCGCTGGAGAAGTCGATCGCGCCCTTGCGCAGCTTTATCGCCGAGCCGCTCCGGTTCGGGCGGCTGCTGCTCGCTGGCGACGCCGCGCACGTGGTGCCGCCCACGGGCGCCAAGGGCCTCAACCTCGCCTTCTCGGACGTGCACTACATGAGCGAAGCGATCGAGACCTTCACCGGTGACGGGGACGAAAACGCCCTGTCGCGGTACTCGGAGCGCGCGCTGGCGCGCGTTTGGAAAACCCAGCGGTTTAGCTGGTACTTGACCAACCTCACCCACCGGTTCAGCGATGACCCGTTCGACCAGCGCGTCAAAGAAGCCGAGCTGGCATACGTGACGACCTCGCAGGCGGGCTTGCAGATGATCGCTGAGAACTACGTGGGGATGCCGCTCTAGAGCGCGCCGCGAGCACCCGCGGCGAGAGCTAGCGGATCGCGGCCAACAAACGGCGAGCACAGCGGCGCCGAAGATCACGAGCTGTGATCGCACGCCGCGTAGAGTTCGCGCGACGCTGCCCATGGCTCCCGAGGTCACGATCCGGCGCGTCACCCGTCTACGACGCGGACGTATCCGCGCCTACAGCCACCGCACCGGCCGACGCGTCGAGGCCT
>Ga0163109_10004157_pt1 | contig 11030 bp, 10 predicted proteins | sample CRUFie1St13metaG_FD_108704 | JGI IMG/M metagenome (GOLD analysis project Ga0163109, IMG submission 108704) | Marine microbial communities from the Costa Rica Dome - CRUD Field 142mm St13 metaG | ecosystem: Environmental > Aquatic > Marine > Oceanic > Photic zone | place: Costa Rica: the Eastern... | reverse complement strand
TTTTGTGTAATTTTGTGTAATTTTGTGTAATTTTGTGTAATTTTGTGTAATTTTTGTGCAATTTTTGTGTAATTTTTTATTTAAAAAATTATGTATAATATACTAAATGAGTAACTATTTGTGTATACGTTGTGGTTATTCTTCTACTCATAAAGGTACATTTTTGAGACACTTGGAAAGAACCAAGCCTTGTAAGCCGAAATTATTGGATTGTGAAAAAGTGGAAATATATAAGCATAATAAGTTAACTTTAAGAAGTCAACCGAAAAATACAAAGTCAACCAAAAAGTCAGCCGACGGAGCCGAAAGCCGGTTTAAAAGAAAGCCGGGTAGCCGGCTTACTGCCCGGCTCGCGGCTTACCCGGAGCCGAAAACGGCTTACTTTTCGGCTACAAATCAGGAAAATGAAATTGACTACGAAGAAAAAAATAAAAACTCAGAAATATCGTGTAGATTTTGTGGAAAAATTTTTCAACACAAGCAATCAAAATATAGACATGAAAAATTTAGATGTAAATTTATTAATAAAGGAAACATAAATATAATAAAAGAGCAAAAAGAAGAATTACAAGAAAAAGATAGATTAATAGAACAATTATTAAAACAAAATAACTTATTAAAACAAAATAAATTATTAAATAATGAAGAATATGTTACAAATAATAGTATATTGTCATATAATGAAACTAATAAAAAGTTTTTAACAGATGAAATGATTTCAAAATGCATGGAAAAACAAAATATGTGTGTACCAGAAATGATAAAACTTGTACATTTTAATAATGTACATCCTGAAAATAGAAATATTTATATAAGTAATCTTAAAACTAATTATGTTATGGTTTATGATGGTGAAAAATGGATTGTTAAAAATAGAGACCAAATGCTTGATAAATTAATTTCTGATAATGAAAAATTTATGCATAAAAAATTAAGTGAATGGTATGATGATTCTGATCCAAAATACTCAAAAGCAATAAAAAAATTCCAAAAATATTTAAATGTAAATTCAAATACTAACTTGATAGATAATATAAAAAGTGAATTAAAATTAATGTTTTATAATAATCGTGAAAAGAATAATTCAAATGTATTAAATGGATATGTAGTATCTGAACTTAAAAGTTAATTAATGAATTTTTATTGTATACACTTACTTGATCTTTAATAGTGATTCCATAATCTATATAAATTGCTCGATATGGATTTTTTACAATTAATCCTAAAGATCTTCTAGTATTTTCTTGAGCCATATGACAATTCCAATTCAATAAATTATATTTTTTTCTTTTCGAAATGATTCTTTCCATTATATTTTGAACACTATTTATTGTTTGGCATGAATTTAAAGAACTTCCAATTTTCTGTTTTTCCCATCTTACATCTAATTTTTTATCATAACTTTTAGCTATGATAAAATTTGAATTATCGTTAACATTTTGTATTTTATATAAATATATAACATGATTCATTCCAACTCCATATTCTAAAATATAAAATTCATTTTCTTCAGTTTGTAATAATATACCACTATGGCATAATTTTCCAATTTTAGGAGTATATGTTAATTTACATGTAATAACATATACCTTTTTAATTATATTCTTAGAATCTTTTTGTTGTTCTTGGCATTGAACTAAGTGTTTTTCATTTGAGAATCGAATACTTATCTTAGTTTTAATTTTTTGTTTTTTTACACAATTACCATCGATTAAGCTATTGGTATGTAGTAACATCAAATAATTATATTCTTACATAGTTTAAAAAAATCAATTTTTTTTATATTAATATTTTTGTTTTAGGTTAATATAAAAAAAAATTTTATTTATATTAAATAAATGCCTGTAGTACGTACATGTGCTCATTGTAAAAAGTCAATGTTAGTCTCTTCTTATCAATTAATTGATCATGTTTTATATAAATGTCCTGTATATAAAAAAAAAATAGAGAAAAATAATAAAGAAAAAGATTAAAATATTTCGAACTTTAATTTTTTATTTGGATTAATTTCATCAGGTCTTTTATGTAAAGAAACAACTATCTTTTGAAATAAAATATATTCAGTAACTACATTATCTTTAGTTAATGTTAATTTATCTTTATTTTCAGATAATTTTGTTTTATAAATTGTTTTTAATTTATAATTATATGTATCTTGATTTAAGACAATATCTAATGATGGTATATAAAATTTAATTTTAATAGGAAGATCTTTTCTATCTATAAAATCAATTATATATCCATCATAAGTTATATCATAATCAGTATCTATGTTCAACAAATTTAATTTTTTACATTCAATATCATATTTCTTAATTCTTTTATTAATTTCATTACAATTTGTACATATATTTTGTAATTCAACATTCGTAAATATTTTATCTGTAAACAATATTAAATGATTAACTAAATCAACTAATCTTCTAAGGGGAGATGTAAAGTGAGTATATTGTTTAATTCCTAATCCTGAATGTTTATGTTCTTTATCATATAACACATACTCAGCACTATTTGAAGTATATATATCATAAAAATTTGAAAATATTGGTGGTACTGTTATATTACTATTATTTTTAGTATGTTTTCTAATTATAAATTGTTTATTTGTCTTTAATAATTCTTTCACAACTAGATTGTTAACCATTATCATCAATTTTTCAATAACTTTATGAGAACGTGAACCATTATGTTGATTATAATTAAAATTAATATTTTCAACTATATCCATAATAGTATTAACGTAAGGTAAGTTTTTATTATCTGCTTCTTGATATGAATAATTTTCGTTTACTTTTATAATTTTCTGATAAAAATGTACATCATTGATGTTATAGTTGGTATCAATATTTATTTCACATACATTTGCTCTTCTAAATTGATTTTTTAATAATGAACATGATTCCATCATTTTTTCTGGTAACATATGTTGTATTTTATCATCAGTATAAACAGTAGTACATTGTTTACATGCGTTATTAAATATATTCATATTTATTTCAGTAGTATCTGCTAGATAAATTTTTAATTTATTTCCACCATAAGAAACAGCATCGTCAATATCTTTACATCCAATGGGATCTATTGAAATAATGTTATCTTTAATCTCAACTGGTGAATAACTTATAGTTGGTACTTTACCTTTATATTTTTTAAAATTAAGGTTATAATAATAAAACAGTGCTTTTTTTGTATTATCTAAATTAGATACTTTTCCAATATCAAATCCTGCATTCTCACCATAAGGTTTTTCATTAAATTCTTTATCTATTGGCTTAACTATTATATATTCATTTTCTCCTTTAATTTTACTTGCTACAATAAAATTAGGTAGTTTATAATCGAAAGGTTTAAATAAATATTTTTCAACTCCTCTACTATTTTTACCATATTTATGCTTTGATTTAAGAATTAAAACCCCAACTATTAATAATGGTTTTGTTTCTTTAAAAAATTTTATTTTATCTAAATCAGTCTTGAATTCTTGAGACATTTTATAAATTATATTAATAACTTATAAAATAAATTTTCAATATTTATATTCCTATTGAATGATTATCAAATTGTGATATAGGAGTAATTAAATTATAAAAAAATTGTTGGATTTTCTTCATTTTACGTTTATATTTTGTATCATTTTCACCTATTTCCCATTTCCAAGTACCTCCAAAATGACTTGGTGTATATTTCCACCTACCGTATTTTAATATACTATTAAATTTAGATTTACAAATTGGACACTTATTAATATAATATTTATTTAAATTTTCATTACATTCTTTACACCATGAATGTTTACATTCAGACATGTAAGAATTTTCATTATTAACTTCTTCCAGGCATATACAACATTTTATAGTTAAATTAGTTAGTGATTGATAACTTTCACTAGATGATAATGATAAATTAGCTGAAGACTTTCTCTGAATTTGTGATTTAATCATTTATATATTATGATGATAATAAATATTTAATTAATAATGCAATAAAAATTAGTAAATGGCCCTGATGATGACCAACATTTCATACAATAATCACCACTTGGTATTCCTGCTAAAGGTCCGTATTCTATTTCTTTTTTATATGAAAAATAGTTGCATACTTTTTTATCCCAGACACATACGCGTTTACAAACACAACATTTTACTTTTGGTTTTTTTCTTAGATAAGAAAAAATTTCTTTTCTAATATCTTCAATATTCAAAACCTTATTTGCATATCCTATAGATTTCATTTATTTAATATATACTATTAAATAAATAAATTAAGATTTTTTAGCCCCTACTTTTTGTTTAACGTTTTGTTTTTTATCTTTTTTACCCTTTTTATCCTTTTTACTACTTTTTGATTTTTTTAGTTTTTTACTAAAATTTAAAATATCGTCTGATGTTACTTCTCCTTCATGGTCCATCATATCTTCATCTAATAATCTTGGATCTATATCACTACCATCACTTAAATTTTCACTCATATTATCACTTAAATTATCAAAATCAATTTCTGATTCACTATCAGATGAATCTTCTTCAGGAATAATATCAGAAAGAACTTCCAATCTATTTAATTTATATATTAATGAATCAACGTCCTTGATATTATTTCCTAATATTGATAAGTCTCTTAAATTCTTAAAACATTTTGTGACTTTAACGGTTTCAATTAAATTATTTCTAACATCTAAAGTTCCACATTCTTTTGGAATATGTTTTAGTTCACGTAAAAGATTGCTTTTAGCATGTAAATCTTCAATTGTATTGGGTAATTTTTTTAAACTAGTTAGTTGATTATTAGAAATATGTAATTCTAGTAAATTTTCTGGTAATTTTTCTACAGTATGTACTTGATTAGAATCACATGATAATGTTTCTAATTCTTCAGGACAGTTATTTAAAACAGATATTTTATTGTGATCTAAAAATAATCCTTTTAATGATTTAGGAAGATTAGTAGGGATAGCTTCTAAATAATTATATTCAATTTCGATTTCAGTTAATTTTTCTGGAAAAACTAAACCATCTAATTTTAGAACCTTATTATTAATTAAAACTAATTTCTCTAATTCACTAGGTAATGATGTTACTTTTGTAATAGAATTATTACTTAAATTTAATAATTTAATAGCATTTGGTAAATTTTTAACATCAGATAAACTATTATTTGTTACTTCTAAATGTTCTAAAGTTTCAGGTAATGTATTTTGTGTAAAAGTTTTCAAAGAATTAAAATTTAATTTTAAAGTTTTTAATTTACTATTAGATAAATCTAAAGATGATACTTTATTATATCTCATATCTAAATATACACATGTACTTGGTACATTTTCTACTTTTGAAATTTTATTATTTGATAGAATTAAATGAGTAATACCTTCTGGTAATTTAGGAATAGATTCAATTAAGTTTCCAGATGCAGATAATACTTTTAATCCTTCTGGTAAATTATTAGATAGTTGTTTTAATCCATTATTATCTAAATGTAAACATTCACAATCAGTTGGAATTGATAATTTAAATTCTCCAGTATTTTTTGGAATTACACCAGAAAGATTCATTGTTTTTGTACTTTCATTGTAATATTGTTCTGAACTGTTTTGCATAATATATTTTTATATATGTAATAATTCTTTAAACTTTATTTAAAATATTATTTATATTATTTATTAAATAATGAAAATATATGTCTTAAGACATGAACTTAGAACTGAATCTCCTCTATTTTTTACGTCTTTAACAAATAAAGGTAAAATTAATTCAGAAAAATTAGCAGATATTTTAAATAATATTGATTTTGATATTATATATTCAAGTCCATTTTTAAGAACTATACAAACAATATTACCTTATTGTAAACGATATGATAAAAAAATAAGTTTTGAATATAGTCTTTATGAATGTACTAATGATAAAAGATTTAATAAAAATAATTACCATTATACATATAATGATCTGAAAAAACATTTACCAAATATTGATGAATATACTAATCCAGTTTATTATCCATTAATTGATAAAATTATTTTTCCAGAATCTGTAAATACTTATAAAAAAAGATTATTTGATTTTTCAGAATTTGTTATTAATAAATATAAAAATACAAATAAAAAAATTTTATTTGTAACACATATGTCACCTGTTATTGATTATCTTGGAACATATAAAAAAGAATTTCATACTTTTTATAAAGAAGGTAAAGTATCACTTCTATACGATTCTGCAGTTAACTAATTCTCTATAACAATTATGACAATGTAAAATATTACCATATTCCACATAGTGGTTTATAGTATTATCTGGATTCCACATTAAAACTATTTTACATCTTTTACATCTTTTATATGCTTTCTTTCTTAAAAATTTCCATATTACACTTCTTAGATCATAATTATTCATTACATTTTCCATTATATATTTTATTATAAATAAAGAGAATCAAAATTAACGATTCCCCTATGTATTTTTTTTTTACCTTCAATACATAATTTTTCTAAATTATAAAATTTACTCATACAACATATACCTTCTATTTCATCTAATATGTTTATAATTCTTTGCATATTTGATACAAATGTACCCATATGTAATTGTAATGAACCAAATAATTCTCTTTCATCCATATTATTTGCCCAGTTATAAGATGCTTCCATAAAACTATAATCTAAGCAACAATTATATGGTATATCCCATCCTAAATGTGTATCATGTAATAATTTATTTGTTGGTTTGATTACTTTTTTTATTATTGTTTTACATCTTTTTGGTATTTTTAAATCAGATATTATTGTATCTTCTTCTCTATCATTTATAAATACTGAAATTAAACTGACTAATTCTTCTGGTTCTAAATCATTATATTCATTTACTAAACTTAATATAAATTCAGTAAAAAATATTTCGTTTACATAATTTATTTGACTAGCAATTATTCCTCTTTCACTTAAATCTTCCATCTTTATTTCGTTTAAATCTTTACTAATGTTAAAATTACTATTGAAATATGAAGAATTACTCAGAAACTTAATAATATTATAAATCTCTTTATCAAATGAAGAGTTTTTTATACTAGACTTCAATCTATAAATATCCTCTTCTAATTTATTTTTTTTATTTGATAAATTTATAAGTTTTTTATATTCAGGTTTACCTTGCAATACTTTTTCTTCTTCTTCAAAACGTTTCTTTTGATTCTTTTTCTTCCATTTTGGTTTTCTTCTAGATTCTAAATCTATTATCTCTTCTTTTACTTCTTTTTCTTTAGAAGTTAAAACAATATTATTCAATTCATTATATTCATTTTCTTTATCTTCCTTTTGTTTCTTCAAAGATTCATATATTTTAAATTCTTCATTACCTAATAATGAATTATTAAAATACTCAACTAAAGAGATTTCAGGATTTAATGAAGTAGAATATATTACTTCTAAAACTGTCTTCGTATTTATTTGTAGTTTCGATGAAATATTTAGTTTACCATTTGTCATCATTCCTCTCAAGTCATTATTTGAAAATTTATTATATATTGGATATAAAATACATTCTCCAAATTTATCTAAACCTTTACGTCCAGCTCTACCAGCCATTTGTAAGTATTCTGCTGTTGATAACATTCTAAATCCATATCTTTCATCTGGTTTTGTTAATTCCGAAAAAATTGTTGCTTTTGCAGGAGCATTCACACCAATAGCAAATGTTTCTGTAGCAAATAATATTTTTATATATCCTTCTACAAATAGTAATTCAACTATTTCTCTACAAATTCTTAATAATCCAGCATGATGATAAGCAATTCCTTTCATAACTGTTTTTTTTAAATTTAAAACACTTTCATATAATCTATAATCAACCCCATTTTCTTTATGCTCCTCTGCTAGTAATTTATCAAAAAGTTTTTCTATTTTACTTCTAACTTCATGATCTATTAATGAATCTGTTATTTTATTTGCATATTCTTCACATCTATTTCTAGATAGTAAAAACCATAATGCTGGAACTTTGTATTCTAGGGATAACCAATTCGCAAAATCATTCATTTTTGATAAATTTTGCCTACCATAATTTTGATTTTTAATCCATCCATCGATTATTGGTGATATTTTTTCAGAATTATATGTTCCTGTATTATTCATTATTAATTCAAGACGATTATTATTAAATATATAATGATTTAATGGAACAGGTCTTTCTTTTGTTTTTACTATTGTTACTGCTCTTTCTTTTAATGGTCCAACCCAATTTACAAATTCATGTGGATTATCAAAAGTAGCAGATAAAAATACCATTTGTATATGTTTTGGTACATTTGTAATGCATGTCTCCCAAACATGTCCTCTATGAGGATCATTTATATAATGAAATTCATCAAATACTACAAATCCCACATCTTTTAGATAATTTGGATTTATCATAATCTTATTTTTTAAACATTCAGTAGTCATTAAAATAATTTGTGCATCTAAATTTATTTTATTATCGCCTGTTTCTATTCCAACCATACCATTATAATCGTTACTTAAATCTCTATACTTTTGATTAGTTAGTACTTTTATTGGAAATGTACATATTATTTTAACTTTTTGTTTTAATCCAAGAGCAATTGCATGTTCTAATAAATAAGTTTTCCCAGAACCAGTATGTGCTAGTGCTAATACATGATTACCTTCATTTAATGCAGTTGAACCATATTTTTGAAATGGTGCAGGTTCATATGGTTTGTTTAACAAAGGAACAAATATTCTATTACTTTCCCAGTAATAAGGTTTTTCATCAATCCATTGTTGACTACTCATTTGTATCTTATTTAGTATTGTATTATCTTTACTAGTTAATGATGTCATTTTTTTATTAATTATTCATAATAATAAAAAAAAAAAAATTCAATTTTTATATATATAAAATGGTATATTGTTTTATTTTGAAAGTTTTTCTATTGCTTTAATTTTATTCATAACATTACCTTTTTTATTTCTTAGTATATTTTCAGCTTCTAATCTATATTTTGATACATTATCATTTAAATTAGGAGGTGGCCCTAATGGTGGTCTAGGTACTTTTCTTTTTGATTTAAGAGTCGCGGACTTGCTTTTTATTTGTTTTGGTTGATCAAATGTTAATGTTTCATTTATTATTCCTTTTTTATCTAAATAGTGACTACAATGCATATGTTCATTAAGAGTATTAACATCTAATTCATATTCTTGTTTACTCTTATAATCTATTTTATATTTAGCTTCATCTTCATCAAAATTTAATGTATAACTGAAATTTACAGGTTCATTTTTTTTTATTTCTTTAATTTTTAGCTGTGGTTTTGGTAATATTTTTGGTTTAGGTTTTGGTAATATTTTAGGTACTGGTATTTCTCTTATTAACATTTTTGGTTTCATATTATTAATGTAATCTACTGGTAATAATTTTTGTTTTGTACTACGTCTTTTTTCTTTCTTCATAACTTTTTTAATTATATCTCTAGGTTTATTTTTTCTATCTACTTGTGGTTTATAATCATACAAATCTTTTTCTATATCTTCTAATAATTTATTACTTTTATCAATTAATTCTTTTGAAGTAGGAGATGTTTTATTCTTTAGTTCATCAATATGATTTTCAGTATTAATTTGGTTTAACAAATATTCTGAATAAATTTTTAATTGTTTATCATTATTTTTTATTTTATCTTCTGATATTTTTTCAGATACAGTACTACCTCTTTTTAATCTTCTTCTTGGACTTGGTAAAAATGTTTTATTTTCAGATAAAGAATTACTTTTTACAAACTCTTTTCTTTTAGGACTTGAAACAGGACTAGGTGGGTTTATAGGATGAATACGATTTATTTTTAATCTTGGAGTACTAGGTCTTCTTTTTCTTAATGTTGGAGAATTTGTTAATGTTCTATTTTCCATATCAATTTTTACATTATCATCATCGTTTTCTTTTCTTAATGTTAAACTACTATTTCTAGTAATTTTATTTTGAAATGATAATTTTATTTGATCAATAGAAATTGGAATTTTAAATTTATTTCTATTTTTTTTATTACACAAATCTTTGTTCAATATAATATAAATAATACAAATCAAAAATAATAAGGAAAATGTTACACTTAATGATATTACTAATGCACTTGTATCATTTTTATGAATTTTATTATTATCTAATTTTTTATCATAATTAATCTTCTTTGTTATATTTTTAGTTATATTTTTAGTAATATTTATATTATTATTTCTTATTACAATTGGTAATGTAGTTGGCTGGATTGTAGTAGTAGAAGGTTGTTTTGTTGTAGTAGATTTGGTTGTTGTTGATTGTGTTGTGGTAGTAAAAGGTTTAATAGTTGTAGTTCGTAATGTTGTAGTAGAGTGAACTGATTTAAAAGGTTTAGTTGTTGTTGTTTGTGTTGTAGTATTAAAAGGTTTATTTGTTGATGTTTGGGTAATTATTGTAGTAGTATTCATAGTCGTACTTTTATTCATATGTTTAACTGTTGTAGTAGTCGGTTGTAAAGTTGTAGTTATGGGTTTTATTGTTGTAGTAGGTTGTAAAGTTGTAGTAGGTTGTAAAGTTGTAGTTGTGGGTTTTTTTGTTGTAGTTGTTTGTTTTATTATTGTAGTAGTTGTGGGTTTTATTGTTGTAGTAGATTGTAAAGTTGTAGTTGTGGGTTTTATTGTTGTAGTTGTTTGTTTTATTATTGTAGTAGTTGTGGGTTTTATTGTTGTAGTAGTTTGTAAAATTGTAGTTGTTGGTTTTATTATTGTAGTAGGTTTTGTAGATGTTGTTATTGGTTTTATAGTTGTTGTTGTGAGTTTTATTGTTGTAGTAGATTGTATTGTTGGATGTAATGTTGTAGTTGTAGGTTTTAAAGTCGTAGTAGGTCTTAAAGTAGTAGTAGGTTGTATAGTTGGATGTAATGTTGTCGTAGTAGGTCTTAAAGTAGTAGTAGGTTGTATAGTTGGATGTAATGTTGTAGTTGTAGGTCTTAAAGTAGTAGTAGGTTGTATAGTTGGATGTAATGTTGTAGTTGTAGGTCTTAAAGTA
>Ga0163109_10004156_pt1 | contig 11030 bp, 11 predicted proteins | sample CRUFie1St13metaG_FD_108704 | JGI IMG/M metagenome (GOLD analysis project Ga0163109, IMG submission 108704) | Marine microbial communities from the Costa Rica Dome - CRUD Field 142mm St13 metaG | ecosystem: Environmental > Aquatic > Marine > Oceanic > Photic zone | place: Costa Rica: the Eastern... | reverse complement strand
TAATTAAAGATTCAATAACCTGAGATGAACAAATAGTAGGAACTAAAGCTTCTTCAGATACGAATAGTAAGGTTGACAATAAAGAAAGTGCTCAAGAAGCACCTTCTGAAGAATCAAAAAGTGAACCAACAGAAGTATCTAATGAATTAGAAGTAGAATCTGATGAATCTAACGAACCAGAAGTATCTGAAGATGAATCAGAAAAAGAAAATAATGAAGAATTAACAAGTGAGGATGAAGATGGCTCTAACGAATAACAAAAAAATATGTCCGTTCAAAGAAGATCCTAAATTAATAAGTAAAATTAATTATAAGGATTATAAGTTTTTAAGAAAGTTTATTACAGAACAAGGTAAAATTATTCCAGGCTTTGTCACAGGCGTTTCTGCTAAGTATCAAAGAATGCTAACCAAGGAGATTAAAAAAGCACGTAATATTGCGTTATTACCTTACGTTCACGATCCACGTAATTGATACAATTTAGGAGATATTTATAATGAAAATTATTTTAAAACAAACAGTAGAGTCTCTAGGAAAAGCTGGAGATATTGTTAATGTTAAAGCGGGTTATGGAAGAAATTATTTGATACCTCAAGGTTTTGGTGTTTTAGCAACTCCTTCTATGATAAATGCAACTATGCAAGAGATTGAGCAAAAAGCTATTAAAGAAGCAAAATCTAAAGAAAGTCTAGAGATCATAGCAAAAAAACTAAATACGATTAAGCTAACATTTGCTTTAAAAGCAGGTGAGGATGACAAATTATTTGGTTCTGTAACTACGCAAATGATATCTGATTCACTAGGTGAAAAAGGCTTTAAAGTAGATAAAAAATATATTTCAGTTGAAGATTCTATTAAATCGTTAGGTAACTACTCTGCTATTGTTGACTTCGGTGATGATATATCTGCCAAAGTAAAAATAAAAGTTGTAGCTGAATAGTTCAATTAATATATGTATGCAGAAGTAGTTTTTTCTATAGCTAGTTTTAGATCTTTTACATACAAAATTCCTCAAAATTTAATATCTACTATTGGCGTTGGCATGGCTGTCAACGCACCATTTAAAAATAAAATACAGATAGGATATATTGTATCTCAATCCGATTTTTCTAATTATAAAGGAAAGTTAAATGAGATTGATTCATTATATGAAGGACATCCTAATATACCTGAAGATTTATGGCAGACTATTATTTGGATGTCAAAATATTATATCGCCCCTTTAGGAATGTGTATTAAGTCGGCATTACCCAGTATCTATTATAAAGATTACAATCCTCAAAAAACATTATACATTCAATTAAATAGTAATATTGATTTCAATATATTGAAGCTTTCAAAAAATCAAAAAATTGTAATGGATTTTTTACGTTTAGAAAATAAATCTGTTCTTGCTAGTATCATTAAAGAAATCGTCCCAAATCATTATTACACGATAAATGCGCTTGAAAAAAAGCAATTGATAAAAAAAATATACCTAGAGGATAATGAAGATCAGATAACTTCTGAAACAACCAATATTACATTATCTCAAAAGCAAAATAATATTTTTAAAACAATACTCCCTCACATAAAAAAATCTTTTAATAAAAACTTTTTGATACATGGTATTCCTGGCAGTGGTAAAACAGAAATCTATGTAAAACTTGCACAAGAAGCTATTAAGTCTGGTAAAAACGTAATGATTTTAATTCCTGAAATTATTTTAACAGCACAAATGCAAAAGAGATTCATTCAATATTTTGGTAATCATATTGCTATATGGCATAGTAAAATGACTAATAAAGAAAAGAAAAAAACCATAAAAAACATTTTAAATGGTGAGCATCGAATAATTATTGGAGCTCGTAGCAGTATTTTTACTCCAATGCCAAATATTGGACTTATAGTCATTGATGAAGAGCAAGATCATTCCTATAAACAGGACTCTCCGAAGCCATATTATAATGCGCGTGATATTGCATTGGTTAGAGCTAAATATTCACAATGTCCTACAATATTAACAAGTGCCACTCCATCCATAGAAAGCTATTATAACACATTAATTGGTAAATCTCACTATATCGAATTAAAAGAAAGATATTACAAATCAAAAGATCCAGTAGTGAAAGTAATTGATATGATTAAAAATATCGATAGTGAAGAACATGCCATTATTAGTAACGATTTAGAGCAAAGTATTGAAGAAACACTGAATAATAATAAACAGGTTATTTTATTAAATAATCGACGTGGATATGCAAGCACAGTTTTTTCAAAAGAATTACAAGGTCCTATATTATGTGAGTCATGTAATGTACCCATGTCTCTTCATAAAAGTTTTCACAAATTATTATGCCATTATTGTGATTATAATGAAGATTATGATAAAATTAATAAACAATTTGATAATTATGTGCTCAATGGATACGGAACAGAAAAGATATATGAAATAACAAAAAAGAAGTTTCCTAATTCAGTGATTGCTAGGTTAGATTCAGATACATTACAAAAAAAATCAAATCTATCATCTATATTAAAAGATTTTTCATCAGGAAAAATTAATATTCTAATTGGCACTCAAATGATTTCCAAGGGTTTAGATTTTAATGATGTGGATCTAGTAGGCGTGGTAAATGCTGATTATGGAATGTTCATTCCTGATTTCAGATCAGGTGAAAAAACCTTTCAAATCATTTCTCAGGTCATTGGAAGATCAGGAAGGCGAAACACACAAGGTAAGGCTATAATTCAAACATATAATCCTGATGATGCCAATCTATTAAATGCGATCAAATCAAATCATAAAACATTTTATGCTTCTAACTTAGCAGAACGCAATGAATTACAATATCCACCTTTTTTTCGTATTTGTCGATTAATTTTTAGCGGTGAGGATATTGAAAAAGTGAACCAGATTGCAGATAGTGTGACTAATGTATTTCAAAAAAATAAACTATTTAAAGTTTTAGGACCATCAGAAGCCCCAATTTCAAAAATTAAAAATAAGTGGAGAGTAAATTCATTAATTGCAGTGAAAAAAGATGATCCGCTTCATATTCAAAATTTTTTTGAAAGAAACTTTGGAACACAATTGCTTGAGAAGAAATATAAAAATGTAAATATAAAAATGGATATTGATCCGATAAACATGCTATAATTATTTATGATGTATATATATATAATATTAATTCTATCAATTGGCTATTCAAATCAGATTAGTAGTATATCTAGAGATATAAATGATTTGTCCGTTATGAATAGTAATCATTTTATGAAAGATGTAACAGATAGACCAAACAATAATTACTATAGATTATCTTTAATCCAATTTCCTGCAAATATATTGGCTGGAAAGTTATCATATGGATTCATTTATAATGATTATTTTATTCAATCCAATTTATCAAATATCAATTATGGCACACTGCAAAATAGTGATGGTGATTCATTTATAGCCTCTGACAACCTGCTTGAGTTAGCTATTGTTAAGCAATATGAAAATAATTTTTCCATTGGCTCCTCATTAGGATATTCGCAATCAAAAATTGGTAATTATATAAATCAAAGTTTAGTTCACGGAATAGGTATTCAAAAATCGCATAAAAATAATAAGTATATTACTAGCTTAGCGATTGAAAATATGATTAGAACTATAAAGAATTACTCCAATGTAGCTATAGATTATTCTCCACATCTCACATTAGGGTTACAACTCAATATGCGTCAAATTGGTAATAGTATAGGATTTAATTACGTTATTATAAATGATTATGATGATGAACTTGTCATATCTACAAAAACACAGATAAAAGAGATTATAGATTTATACGTGGCTAAATCATTCTATGTAATCAGTGAATATTCAACAATTAATAAATCTATTTTTGATAAGCTCTCATTGGGAATAGATATTAATTTAAATCCCTATCAATTTGATTGTGGAATGCAGTATCATAAAGATTATGGATTTATAGTTGGGACCTCACTAACAATTAATATTAAATAATATTCAGCTTTTTTCCACACTCCTCAAATGAATGAAGTGCCCTATCAATTTGTTCTTTTGAATGTCCTGCACTAATTTGCACTCTTATTCGTGCTTGATTTTTGGGAACCACAGGAAATGAAAATCCAATAACATATATTCCCATTTCTAGCATTTGCTGTGATAATTTTTGAGAAAGTTTAGCATCTCCCAGCATAATGGGTACAATGGGATGATCACCAGATTTAATTGTATATCCAATAGATTCAATCTGTTGACGAAAGTAGGCGGTATTCTTTTTTAAAGTATCAAGTAAACTATAATCATTTTCAATTAAATCAATTGCTGTTATAGAGGCATGCACAATTGCAGGTGCAAGAGAATTACTAAACAGATATGGACGAGATCTTTGACGCAAAATATCTATAATATTTTTAGAAGCAGAAGTAAATCCACCTGATGCTCCACCTAATGCTTTACCAAAAGTTGATGTAATAATATCAACTTGATTAATTACATTGTTGTATTCAATAGAACCGCGTCCGGTATCGCCAACAAAACCAGTTGCATGAGAATCATCTACATGTACAAGCGCATTATATTTTTGGGCCAAACTACAAATTTCATCTAATTTTGCTATATAACCATCCATTGAAAAAACACCGTCAGTAGTAATAATTCGTTGCCTAGCATCTTGATTTTCTTTGAGAATTGTTTCTAAGTGAATCATATTACTATTTTCATATACAGCTCTTTTAGCCTTACATAATCTTACTCCATCTATAATACTTGCATGATTAAGTGCATCAGAAATAATAATATCTTCATTATTGAATAGAGTTTCAAACAATCCTCCATTTGCATCAAAACACGATGTATATAAAATAGTATCCTCTTTAGAAAGAAATTGTGATATTTTTAATTCAAGCTCTTTATGAATATCTTGGGTTCCACATATAAACCTCACAGAACTTAATCCAAATCCCCATCTATCTAATGCCTTTTTAGCTGATTCAATAATTTTAGGATGACTAGATAAGCCAAGATAATTATTGGCACAAAAGTTTACAACTTCATTGCCATTTACCATAATTATAGAGGATTGTGCTGATTCAATTTGTCTTTCATCTTTATACAAACCTGAATCATGTATATTTTTTAATTCATGAGATAATAAATTTTCAATTTTTTTCATTTATTGTACCTACTTAACTAAATAGTTGTTAATTGTATCATTGAGATTATAATTTGGCTTCCATCCCCACTCTTTGGTTGCCAAAGAATCATCAATATTATCGGGCCAGCTATCCACAATCTTTTGTCGTATTTTGTTGATATTATATGATAATTTTGCTTTAGGATAAATACTTTGAACTGAATTAAAAAATTCTAATGCCGAAGGATTAAATGCTGTTACATTATATATTCTTGATTTAACTGTATCCTTTTCTTGTTTCATTAAATCTATTATAGATTTAATTGCATCAGGCATCGCCATAAACGGTAATCGAGAATCTTCGTTCACAAAACATTCATAATGTCCATTATTTTTTATATTATGCCACATTTCAGGAATGAAGTCACTTGTTCCTCCAGATGGAACTGTTGTTGAACTAATTAAACCAGGAAATCGAAGACTTCTAAAATCGATAAATGTTTTATTTTCAGATAATTGTTCGTAATTCGATGAATAATACAAACCTAATTTTTCTATATATAGTTTATTTGTCCCATAAACCGTAATAGGATTTAAGTATTCATTTTCAAAGCAAGTGTCAATTTTTTCTTTTAAACCATAGACTGCGATGGAACTTGGAAAGAAAAATTTAACTGGCCTATTTTGGCTTCTAGATTGTTTCAGTGCAAGTTCTAAAAGATTTATTGAACCATTTACATTGACATCATGTGCACTTTTAGGTGATAATTCGGCACGAGTACTCAGTATAGCTGCAAGATGATAAATTTCTGTAATTTCAAATTCTAAATTAATCTGCTCTAACAAACTTTGATCTAAAATATTACCTGTAATTTGATCAGATACTTTATCAGACCTTATTGGATGTAAATCTAATGTGACAATATTTGTATTTTTTTGATGTGCAAAATGATTAATTAGCTGAGAACCAACCTCACCACCTGCACCTGTAATTAATATAGAGGATTTGCGTATCATGATAAATTCATTAAATTATATGCAACGTATTTTAAGAATAAGAATGTATATGTCCAAAATATCAAAAAATTTCCTAATTATAATTGTACTGATTTTATCTATTAATTCTTGTACAAAAAAGCAGGAAAATATATTAGGCTCAGAAAATCAAAATAGTATTTGTATTTATCTTGATGGAAATGATTTAAAATATAATACCGATATACCTATAGCTGGATTTCAATTTAATCACAATGGATGTATTTTAAACATTTCAGGTGGAGATGCTGCCGATAATAATTTCACATTAAACTCAAGTGGATCAGCAGCGCTTGGTTTTTCTTTTTCTGGAAATAGTATACCTGAAGGTAGTGGGGTTTTAGCCTCTCTTGAAGGTGAAGTAAGCATTGAATGTATGTCAGAATTTGTTTTTTCAGATTCTGATGGTGGATCAATTGATATTGAGATTAGTGATACTCCATGTACATCTCTTTCCTTAATGACATGGAATATTGAAAATTTCCCTAAATCAGGTCTTGAGACCATTCATCATGTGTCAAGAATTATTAAACAATACAATCCTGATATTGTTGCATTGCAGGAAATGCCGGATGATATCAATCATGAAGGCATCAATCTATTGAAAAATGAATTAACAGATTATAACTTCATATTAGGCAATAATTCATTTGCAAGCCTTGCATTTTTATATAAGGAAAATTCACTCTTAGATTATGTTGGATATTTTAATATGGTAGATTCCATAAATGTTTCAACCATTAATGGTCTGGACGTAGGTTATGTTTTTGTAAGAGATCCACTTGGTCTTCATATGAGTTGGCATGGTGAAGATTTATATATCATTAATAACCATTTTAAATGTTGTGGAGATAGAACGATTGAAACAGATTTATTATATGAATGCGACGCTGATGAGAAACGCTATACAGAAGCCAGTGATTGTACCACTAATTGCAGCGATGATTGTTTTAGTACCTACGATGAGAATTATCGAAGATTACTTTCAAGTCAGGTAATTCAACAAAATTACTCAAATACAAATAAAAATGTAATTTTTTTGGGAGATCTTAATGATGAGTTAACCGATGATGATTCTGATAATGTGTTTTATGATTTGATAGAGGATCCAAGTTTTAAATTTGCTGATATGGAAATTGCAGAGGGATTGTCAGATTATTGGTCATATCCATCATACCCCAGTCATATTGATCATATTTTATTGACTTCTAACCTTATTGGAGCTTTAGATAATCCAGAAACATCAATTTTTGTCCCTATGGTAGATTTAGATTTTATGAATTTAGAGCAGTATGACTTCTTAGTATCAGATCATCGACCAGTGATACTTAATCTTGCCTACTAATTATAAATTTTAGAATTTGTTGTGCGACTCTATCTTTACGATTTTTTGTTATTTCATAAGAGTTGCTATCAGTGGATAAAATACTGACTTTATTAAAATTACTTTCAATGCCACAGCCATCTTCCGATGGATGATTTAACACAATAATATCAGCCCCTTTATCCTTTAATTTTTTAAGAGCATTCTTTTTTCCTTCAGATGTTTCCAGTGCAAAAGCTACGATTGTTGCATCTGTATTTTTTGCTAATGATTTAATAATATCTGTTGTAGGATGTAAATTAAGAGAAATAGAAGATTTGGTACTTTTAATTTTTTCGTTCGCTATATCTTCTACTTTATAATCAGATACTGCTGCACACATTATAATTATATCGGAATCAAGATGTTTACTCATTTCATCATGCATTTGTTGACCCGTTTCAATTTTCACTACATTCACCTCAGCGGGAGATTCTAATGATACAGGCCCCGATACTAAATGCACATCTGCACCCATATTACGAGCTACCTCGGCAATTGCATATCCCATTTTACCACTAGATCTATTTGATATAAATCTAACTGGATCTATATTCTCTCGAGTGGGACCTGCAGAAATTAAAATTTTTTTATTTTTTAAAGGCGTTTTAATATCGAGGATTTGTCTTAATTCATTAATTACTTCATGTAAATGAGGTAGCCGTCCTTCACCTTTATGCAAGCTAGCTAATGCCCCTTCTTCTGGTTGCATAATTATACAATTCTGATCTTTCAGGTTTTCAACAGCCTGTTGTGTTGCTTCGCTTTGCCACATTCTAAAATTCATTGCTGGGGCAAACAATTTTGGTTGCTCACATATTGATAATATGGTTGATATAATATCATCAGCAATTCCAGATCCAGCTTTACATAGAATATTCGCGGTAGCAGGTAGAACCACGACTGCATCAAATTCTATAGCAAATTTTACGTGTTCAAGTCCACTTTGATTTGATTCTGTTAATACTTCATTATCACTAAGCGCAGCGAGGCTAAGTTTACCAATGAAATCTTGCGCTGAATTACTCATCACTACTTTAACAATGCATCCTTGTTTACGAAGTAAACGAATAAATTCACATGCCTTAAACGCGGCAATGGAACCTGTGACGCAAAGAAGTATTTTTTTATCTTTTAAATTATCCATTTTTAATACAAACCATTAACCCATCTCTGATAGTGAGCATATGATTAAAAACCCTATTATCATTATTAATATATTCTGCAACGTCATTTAATGCTCTAGAATCATCATCTTGAGGATCTAATACGTTTCCACTCCATAACATATTATCTAAAACAATGATTCCACCTGACTTAATCAGCATCATACATCGTTTATAGTATTCTATATAATTCACTTTGTCTGCATCGATAAATGCAAAGTCAAATGAATCATTTTCTAGCATCTCTAAATTTTTCACTGCTTTACCTTCATGAATTGTAATGTTTTCATATGGAGAATCATTAAAAAATTTACTTGCTATTCTTATATGATTTTCTGCTAATTCAAATGTATGCACCTCGCCATCTTTTGGCAACGCACTAGCCATCTTTATTGCGCTATATCCAGTAAACATACCAACATCTAGAACTTTCTTAGCATTAATTGATTTACATAAGATGTATAAAAGATTACCAACCATATTTCCTGAAATCATATTGGCTGCTTCAATTTTATTAAATGTATATTTTGTTAAATCTTTGAGAATTTTTTCATCAGGAGATGAATGTGTTGCACAATAGTACATTATCTCATCATTAATTTCCATTTGATATAATTTCCTTTAGTTTTCCAGATTGATTTAATTGCATTAACTCTGAGTAACCTCCAATATATTTTTCATTAATTTGGATTTGCGGAACTGTATGCCCTCCAGTAATTTCTAGCAGCTGTTCTCTCGATATATTATTTTTTTCAATATCAATTTCTTCATATGATAAGTTCAAATCATCTAAAAGTTTCTTTGCAAACTTGCATGGAGCGCACCAACTTGCACTATATATTAAAATTTTCATTACTACCTACTTTTGTTTTGTGTAAATTAAAGAACAGTCAATTATAATAATTTTGTTTTATAAAATAAAAGGGTATTTATGTTAAAAGTCGGGGATCAGGCACCAGAATTTTTACTTCCAAATCAAGATGGAGATAACGTTTCATTATCTGATTATAAAGGTAAACAGTTAGTCATTTGGTTCTTTCCTAAAGCCAGTACACCAGGATGAACAAACCAAGGAATCGGGTTCCGTGATGAACTTGAAGAGTATAATAAACGCAACATTTCAATTGTAGGTGTTTCAGCCGATCCACCATCAAAGCAGAAAAAGTTTGTTGATAAGTATGAGTTTAACTATCCACTCCTTTGCGACGAATCTCATGAGATGCTCGAGAAGTATGGTGTATGGGGTTTAAAGAAATTTATGGGAAGAGAGTACATGGGAATAAGCAGGGTTACCTATATACTTGATGAGAACCACACTATTACAGATGTGATTGATAAAGTAAAAACAAAGTCACACGCCTGTGATATTTTAGATATAATTTAATTTTAAATGTCACTACTCAAAAAGTGATGTTAATGAATTAGGAAACGTATCGGAGTTATAATAAAAAGGGCCTTGATTTATCAAGGCCCTTTTTTATTTAAGGAATATCAATAATATTCAATAACTGATTATTATTTATTTAATTTTATCAGCAATTGCATCGGATAGTTTGTCAATACTTACTCTTACCTGTTCCATAGTATCTCTATCACGCAATGTTACGGTATTATCTTCAATAGTATCATGGTCAACTGTTATCCCAAGAGGCGTACCGGCTTCATCTTGTCTTCTGTATCTACGTCCAATAGAACCACCTGTATCATAAAAAGAACTATAATTTGAGCGAAGATCATCAACGATTTTCTGAGCAATTTCTGGCATACCGTTTTTATTCATTAGTGGAAATACAGCAACAGTAATTGGTGCAATTTTAGGAGATAATTTTAATACATTTCGTTTATCACCATTCACTTCTTCTTCATGGTATGCATCTGCAAGTACTGTTAGTATTGCACGATCTACACCAGCTGAAGTCTCAACAACTGCTGGAGTAAAATGTTCATTATTAGGCTGATCAAAATATGATAATTTTTTTCCACTATGTTCAGCGTGTTTATCTAAATCATATGTACCTCTATCTGCAATTCCTTCGAGCTCAGACCATCCAAAATCAAACTCATATTCTACATCATAACATGCACTTGAATAGTGTGCAAGTTCATCCGCACCATGCGCACGTAGTCTTAATTTTGTATCATTAATTCCCAATGATTTAAACCAATCAAGTCGCTCATGTGACCAATACTCTAACCATTTTTCAGTTTCATTAGGATGGCAAAAATATTCCATTTCCATTTGTTCAAATTCACGTGTTCTAAAAATAAAATTACCTGTAGTAATTTCATTTCTAAATGCCTTACCAATTTGTCCAATCCCAAATGGTATTTTTTGTCTAGACG
>Ga0163109_10004154_pt1 | contig 11031 bp, 9 predicted proteins | sample CRUFie1St13metaG_FD_108704 | JGI IMG/M metagenome (GOLD analysis project Ga0163109, IMG submission 108704) | Marine microbial communities from the Costa Rica Dome - CRUD Field 142mm St13 metaG | ecosystem: Environmental > Aquatic > Marine > Oceanic > Photic zone | place: Costa Rica: the Eastern... | reverse complement strand
TTCGTAGCGACTTGGTATTGGATGCAACCGCCTTTATTTACGACTACGAGGACCTCCTTCTCCTGCCGCAAGGTGATCCAGGAGCACAAGATCTTGATTTGTCCGGTCCTTTACCAGCACTACGTCGCACATTCTCCAATAATGACAATGCTGAGGCCTATGGTATCGAAGGTGCCTTAAGTTGGCAGGCTACTGAACAATGGAAAATTGATGCATCCTACAGTTGGACGCGCTTTAATCCTGGTGGGCCTAACGGTGCCGCTATTGAGGGTATTGACCCAGAGCACAAGTGGCAGGTTCGCTCTACCTACGAGTTGCGTGAAAATCTAGACATTCATCAGGGGCTCTACTTCGTGGATGAGATTCCTCGCTACAACATTGATTCCTACCTGCGTCTTGATTTAGGTATGACCTGGCGACCCAATGCTACCACCGAATTAGGGTTCTGGGGACAGAACCTCCTCGAGTCTACTCACGAGGAGTATCATAGTGAATATTACAAGAAGGCTAAGACTGGTGTAGGACGTTCCTTCTACATCACTGTCCGCAAGAAATTCTGATTTCGTTCAGGCAAGCCTCACCTGCAAGCTTACCGGTTGGCGTCTAAAAGTCTGCAACTGAATCTCTGTAGGCCTTAGCTTAAAAAGTCATCTGACCTTTTAGGAAGTGACCTTGAAAAACTTTCGCTTACCGCACTGTACAATAGTTTCCCCATTTGGTTGTGGTATCTTGCCATTTGGGTCCTCGAAGCGCTTCCCGTCGGTCTTAACTGCTCCTTGCTTGATAAGCCGTCGTATCTCACCTTTTGAAGCGAATTGGCCTGTAGCACCAAGGAGGTCGACAAGTGATTTATCGTTGTTCTCTCCGGCTTGTTCTGACCACGATATTTCGGTCATTTCATCCGGGTTCTCCTTCTTGGCAAAAACGGCTTCGAATTGATTTCGCTCGTGTTTGCCTGCATCTTCTCCGTGAAACTTTGAAGTCAGACGCACCGCGAGTTGCTTTTTAGATTCCATTGGATGTCGCTGCTTGAGTTGAGCGATTTCAGAATCTGACGCTAGTAGCAGCAATGCATAGTAGTCCCACATTACTTCGTCGTTAATAGACATGATCTTGCCAAACATGTCCTTGGCAGAATCGTTGAAAGAAATGTAGTTATCGTAGCTCTTGGACATCTTACGGACACCATCGAGTCCGACAAGTAGCGGAAGTGTCGCCACCGCTTGTCCAAGACTGCCTTCTTCCTTTTGCATATTTCGACCGACTAGCATGTTAAAAAGTTGGTCGCTCCCGCCTAATTCAATGTCCGCCTCGAGTATAACGGAGTCATATCCCTGTACCAGCGGATACAAAAACTCTACAATGGAGATGGGCTCGTTTTCTTTATAGCGCTTAGAAAAGTCGTCTCGCTCCAGCATGCGGGCAACTGTCATCCGGCGAGCGAGCGAAAGGCTATCGCCAAAACTCATCTTCCCGAACCATTCGCTGTTGAACCTTACCTCCGTTTTGTCTCGATCTAGGATCATGAAGGCTTGATCGAGATAAGTGCGGGCATTTTCCTCAATCTCGTCCTTTGTGAGAACAGGTCGTGTAGAGGATCGTCCGCTAGGGTCGCCGATCATGGCGGTATAATCGCCAATTATTAGAACTGCTTGATGTCCGGCCTCTTGGAACTGGCGCAGTTTGTTGAAGACCACCATATGTCCAAAGGTAAGATCGGGACGAGTGGGGTCCACACCAAGCTTGACCCGTAGAGGTTTGTCTTGATTGAGACGCTGGACTAACTCTTCTTCTCCGATAAAGGTCTCAGTGCCTCGCTTGATATTTTCGATGAAATTCATTTCGCCGCATAGATGCGTGGATGTTCCTGTACTGCAAGCCCATTTCAAAACCTTCAGTTTGTTGGTTTTTTTCAATAAGCAGCTTGCCAAGCCTAGAAGGGAGTCTTGAAATCGCCTTTCCCAATATAGCAATTTTAAACAATTAAAGGCGATCGAATATGGCACTGCAAACTGGTACAAATGCTCCTGCATTCTCACTTAAGCATAAGCACTCTGAAGGTCTCGATGATATTTCTCTCGAGTCTGGCACTAAGACTGTGCTGCTTTTTTTCCCTCTCGCTTTCACCGGCGTCTGCATGGAAGAAATGTGTACGATTCGTGACACTCTTTCGGATTATGAAGGACTCGGGGCCACGGTTTATGGAATCAGTGTCGATAGTCCTTTTACCCTAGAGGTCATGGCTAAGCAGGAAAAAATCAATTTCAAGTTGCTGAGTGACTTCAATCGCGACGCCTCCAAGGCTTATGATGTACTGGATGATAATTTTGTTCCTGCCAAACTTGGCTTTCAGGGTGTATCCAAGCGTTCAGCTTTTGTTATCGGAGAAGATGGTGTCATCACTTACAGTTGGTCCTCTGACAACCCAGGAAACCTGCCGCCTTTTGAAGAAATCAAAGCTGCTATTGTCTGATTTGTTAAAGCAAATGCTTCTCTGTTTCAATTTACCAACCTATGTCCAACGATCCCTTTAATTGCCATCGCACCCTCGAAGTCGGTGGTTCTACCAAGGGTTCCTACTATTCCCTACCTGCTCTCGCTGAAGAAGGATTTCCCCATCTTTCACGCCTTCCAGTCTCCATTAGAATTGTACTTGAATCTGTGCTTCGAAATGTGGATGGAAGAAAAGTAACCGAGGAAGATGTTAAGAACCTTGCAGGGTGGAATGCTGAGAAACCAGGCTCCTACGAGATCCCCTTTACCGTAGCTCGCATTGTTCTTCAAGATTTCACTGGAGTCCCTCTTCTTGTCGATGTTGCCGCTATGCGAGATGCTGCAGTTGCACAAGGGGCCGATCCCTCCGTTGTAGAACCTCTAGTCCCTGTGGATCTTGTCGTAGACCACTCGGTTCAAGTTGATTTCGCTGGATCCCAAATGGCCTTGGACCGAAACATGGAAATCGAGTTTATTCGGAATCGGGAGCGCTACGAGTTTTGTAAATGGGGACAGCAGGCCTTCGATACCTTCTCTGTAGTTCCTCCCGGTATTGGAATTGTGCATCAGGTTAATTTGGAGTACCTCGCAAAGGGTGTTCTCTCCAAAGATGGTATTTATTACCCAGATACACTCGTAGGCACGGACTCCCACACTACCATGATAAATGGCGTGGGTGTTGTTGGATGGGGTGTTGGCGGGATCGAAGCTGAAGCTGGGATGCTGGGACAACCTGTAACCTTTCTGGTTCCTGAAGTTGTGGGTGTATGTCTGAGTGGTGAGTTGTCAGAAGGAGTGACTGCTACTGACCTCACTCTTCGAATTACCGAAATGCTTCGCCAGCATGGTGTTGTCGGTAAATTTGTTGAGTTTTACGGTCTAGGAACGAAGGCTTTGAGCCTTCCTGACCGTGCGACCATTGCAAACATGGCTCCTGAATACGGCGCAACAATGGGCTTCTTTCCAGTTGATGAGGAAACAATCAACTATCTTCGTGGCACTGGTAGGTCTGAAGAGCAGTGTCAGACTGTCGAATCATACTTTAAGTCACAGAATCTGTTTGGGATTCCTAGCAAAGGTGACATTGACTACACTGATGAATTGGAACTCAATTTAGCTACAGTTGTGCCTGCGGTATCTGGCCCTAAGCGTCCGCAGGATCGTATCGATGTCCCTGATCTTGGAGAAAAGTTCAATACGCTCTTCGAGTCCCCAGTCGAAGAGGGTGGATTTGGCTATGATCTCAGTTCTCGTGATCGTCGAATTCCAATCCACCTAAACTCGCCCGCTGGTGAGTTTGATAATCCTCTCATCGAGGGGGAAACTATTACTAAAACCGACACCCGGACAGAAATCGCTCACGGATCTGTACTTATTGCCGCCATTACATCATGCACCAATACATCTAACCCTAGTGTGATGCTTGCTGCTGGGTTGGTAGCTAAAAGAGCAAATGAGGCAGGATTGCGCATCTCTCCTTACGTCAAGGCTTCCCTAGGGCCAGGTTCTCGAGTTGTTACCGAATATTTGAAGGCTACTGGCTTACAGGGTGAATTGGACAAATTGGGTTTTGACACCGTTGGCTATGGTTGCACGACCTGTATTGGCAACGCTGGCCCCCTGCATCCCGCCATCGATGCCGCCATCAAGGAAGGAGATCTGGTTTGTGCCTCTGTTCTATCTGGAAATAGAAATTTTGAGGCACGAATTCATGGATCAATTAAGTCAAACTTTCTGATGTCTCCTCCCTTAGTCGTTGCATATGCGATTGCTGGGAGAGTGGACCTTGACCTAACAAACGATCCTCTTGGTACAGATAAGGAAGGTAACCCCATTTTCCTCGAGGATGTCTGGCCCAGTCAGTCGGAAGTTTCCGCGCTACTGAGTTCTGCATTACAACCAGAGGTTTACCAAGCTCTGTACGGGAACGTCGATGCAGCTAATCCCAAGTGGGGGGAGATTCTTGGAAAAAAAGGAGCTACTTACGACTGGGATGAGAAGTCCACATACGTTCAATTGCCACCATTCTTTGAAGGGTTCGATGGGTCTGTGACAGACCTTGCTGATATTAACAATGCACGTCCGCTTGGAATTTTCGGCGATTCTGTCACTACCGATCATATCTCACCTGCTGGAGCAATCAAAGAGGATTCACCTGCTGGCCAGTATCTCCTTTCCAACGGAGTGAAGAAGGCTTCGTTTAACTCTTTTGGATCACGGCGCGGAAACGATCGTATCATGACCAGAGGCACTTTTGGAAATGTAAGGATCAAGAATCTTATGGTTCCCGGGACAGAAGGGGGTTACACCACCTATTTTGGAGATCTAGATGTACCAGTTTTAGAGAACCCGAAGTCAACGGAGCATGGTACTTCCACTCATATTTACGATGCATGCATGGCCTACCGTGAGGAAGGCACCAACCTTGTTGTTATTGGTGGAGAAGACTACGGGATGGGTTCATCTCGTGACTGGGCGGCTAAAGGTACGCGCCTTCTCGGAGTAAAAGCAGTAGTTACCAAGTCTTTTGAGCGTATCCACCGCTCTAATTTAATAGGTATGGGAGTGCTCCCACTGAACTTTAAGAATGCTGAGGACTACAAGCTTGCAACTGCTCATCATGATGCAACATACAGCATCGTTGGTCTAAGCAATGAAACACAACCCAGAGACGAGGTTTGCCTTATCGTGCACAAGGCTGATGGGACCGAAGATAGCTTTCCATTGATCGTCCGCCTTGATACACCTGTTGAGATTGATTACTACCGAGCGGGTGGCATACTCCCTTATGTTCTTCGCTCAATCCTTAAAGATGCCAGTTGACTTAAGTTCTTATGGCCGGTGACTCCCAGCCGGTTTTCCAAGCCGACGCTTATTCGGACCCAATCGTCATTCGAATTTGTGGGCGAGCTAGCTTTCAGAACTCAGCACCGCTGAGTACATTTTTCCAAGAAAAAGTTGAACAAGGTCCACCACGTTTTGTTCTCGACTTCGCTGATTGCACTGGAATGGACAGTACTTTTCTAGGCATTATTGCTGGCGCAGCTATGGAAACGCGCCGTATTGATGGTGGCTACCTCGCTCTTATGCGCTTAGGTGAGCGTAACCTTGAGCTCGTTCGCAATCTTGGCCTTCACCGTTTAGCGAAGGTTGATTCTGGTGATATGGACTCAAAGGTAGATGCAGATGCAGCTTCTACAAAGCCCTTAGATGGCGAAGCTGCAGTTACTCGCCAAGTTCTTATACAAGCTCACGAAAATCTCGCCGGCATCAACGAGGAAAATCAGGAGAAGTTCCAAGATATCGTTGAATACCTTAAGAGTCGCTCTAAAGGCTCAGAAGCCTAATAAGGATTTATTCCCGGCTCCGCACCTGTAAACCTTTTCAGTACAAGCATTCTAATGCTCCCGTTTATAATAGGATTACTGGCTGGTCTCTGTCTTTCGTTTTTTTTATTCTTGTTGAGTAGGAAGGAGCTCAAGCAGGTTGAGGAAAGCCGCTTGCGGGTAGATCAGGAGAAGCGCATTGCTGTGAATTTTATGCACAATATGGCTTTGGCCATGTCTCGTGAGCCCTCTCGCAAGGACTTACTCAGCAGAATCAACCATGCTGTTATTACCGGAACTGGGGCCTTATGTTGTTGTATTTTTGAAAAGGTTGAAGGTGATCGGCTCAAAGGTGTTGCGATAGAAGGACTCTTTCCTCCTCAACGTCCATTATCTCAAAAAGCTCTAGAACAAGCATTAACTAGGTCTCAGATGCTTGAACAAATACTTCGTTCTGAGAAGATCCAGATGGGGGAGGGTATCATAGGCGAGGTCGCTCAGACCCGGAAGGGTGTTCTTATTCCAGTGGCTGAGAATGACCCTCGCATCGTTCAGCACAAAGATCCCTCGCTTGCAGTACGTTCAATGATCGTCACCCCGTTGCTTTTTGATGATCGTCTCCTTGGTGTCCTTGCTGTCGCCAATCCTGATGATGATCGCTCGTTTTCAACAATGGACGAGGCACTAGTTATCTCCATGGCCGAACAAGCTGCGCTTGCATTGCATAATTTGGATAATCTGAACGACCGCATTGAAAAGCAAAAGCTTGACCTAGATCTTACTCTTGCCCGTGACGTTCAGAGTCTCCTATTGCCAACCTCTTTTCCTGATTCGAAAGAGCTCGAAATTCATGCCCTCTATACTCCTGCCCAGAAGGTCAGTGGCGACTTCTACGATGTCATTACCCTCCCAGATGACCGCGTTGGAGTAACCATTGCCGATGTTTCTGGCAAAGGTATACCTGCCTCCCTGCTGATGGCCATATGCCACACTAGTCTTCGTCACTACGCACAAGCTTACGAATCCCCTGCCGAAGTTCTTCGTAAACTTAATGCCGTCATGTCGGCTGAGATGCGAAAGGACATGTTTATCACTTTGGTCTATGCGGTTATCGATCCTGCAGCCAACACTCTAACTCTGGCACGCGCTGGGCATGAACTTCCCTTGCATTTACATCGCACTAGCAACGGAGAGTTTATCGCTGAGCCTGTTGGCTCTGAAGGTATGGCCCTTGGTATGGTGCCTTGCGATATTTTTGATGAAGTTATTCAAGATGTGACGATTCCGTTTGCTGCAGGCGAGAGTTTCCTTCTCTACACTGATGGTGTCACAGAGACTACCAATCTCGACGATGAAGAGTACTCTTCGAAGCGTCTTCGTAATCTATTCAAAAGCCTGCGTGAAGAACGGCCTGAACGTATAAACCAAGAGATCTTTGAAAGCCTTGAACATTTCAAGGGAGACAGCCAACATATTGACGATATCACTCTTGTGGCAGTCCGCCGTAAATCCTAGCAGTCAACCTAAAAGGATATATTTAAAAGCTAAAACTGCATGAACACCACTACGAAACCAAAGCTAGACCGTTTTTCACTTCCCGACCCAAAGGGGCATTTTGGTCCCTACGGTGGAATGTTTGTCCCAGAGACTCTCATGGGTCCACTGTATGATCTCAATAAGGCCTACCTTGAAGCTAGATCTGACCCTGCCTTTCAGGAAGAATTAGCTCGGCAGCTTAAGGAATTTGCTGGTCGCCCCACTGAGCTCTACTATGCCGAACGGTTAACTCAGCAGTTAGGCGGTGCAAAGATTTACCTTAAACGTGAAGACATGCTTCACACGGGAGCTCACAAGATAAATAACGTTCTCGGTCAACTACTTCTTGCTGTTCGCATGGGTAAAAAGAGGGTCATTGCCGAGACTGGTGCTGGCCAGCATGGCATTGCCACTGCTGCGGCTTGTGCAAGGTTCGGGTTAGAATGTGTCATTTACATGGGTGCAGAAGATATGCGGCGCCAAGCGCTAAATGTTTATCGAATGCGTCTTTGCGGCGCAGATGTGCGTGGAGTTGAATCAGGTCAGAAGACTCTGAAGGAAGCCATCAATGAAGCTATGCGTGATTGGGTCACCAATGTCAGATCAACCTATTATGTACTAGGGTCTGCTCTGGGGTCACATCCTTACCCGATGATGGTTCGGGACTTCCATCAAGTCATTGGTAAGGAGGTGCGGAAGCAAATGCTGGAGAAAGAAGGTCGATTACCAGATGAAATGGCTGCCTGTGTCGGTGGTGGTAGTAACGCAATCGGCTTCTTCTTTGAGTTCTTGGAAGATCTCGATATTCGATTGGTTGGTGTTGAAGCCGGTGGTCGGGGACTAGATCGAGGCGATCATGCTGCTCGATTTGAAGGGGGAAAGCTTGGAGTCCTCCAAGGCTGTAAGACTTGGATCCTTCAAGACCCCGAGGGGCAGATAGAGCTTACTCACTCTGTTTCAGCGGGATTGGATTATGCTGCAGTTGGTCCTGAACATGCTTTCTACAAGGATCAGGGGCGTATTGAATTTGGTAATATTTCCGATGATGAGGCTCTCGTTGGTTTTGAGACTCTTTCTCGCCTCGAAGGAATCATTCCAGCCTTGGAAACCTCACACGTTGTTGCGTATGCGCTTAGGAGGGCTCCAGAAATGCGAAGCGATCAGATACTTTGTATCAACCTTAGTGGACGTGGTGACAAAGATGTTCAGGAAGCTGGAAGACTTCGTGGTGACTTATCCGTCTAGGGTCTATTTTTCAATGAATAGTATGACAGGATTCGGTCGCGCTGAAGCGATACTAGGTCACCATACCGTAGTGGTGGAGATCTCGGCTGTTAATCGCCGTAATCTTGAGGTTAGCTTATCATTACCCAAGGATTGGCAGGACCTTGACCCCGAAATTCAACTCATGCTCAAGGCACGAATATTGCGTGGACGAATTTTCTTCTCCCTAAAGGTTACTGCACCCAAGAAAAATTTGTTAGCTACTTGGGATAAATCTGCAGTATCTACCTCACTTAAAGACCTAAAGGAACTAGCCGAATGCAACAATATTCCCTTCGAGCCCGACCCATCATTGCTCTACAGAATCGCAACTGTACAGAGTGAGGGTTCATTGCCCCATTGGAAAGACCATCAAGATACCCTTTTTAATGCTATCGATACAGCTTTAGACAACTTTCTCACCATGCGTGGCAAAGAAGGAGATGCCATGCAGGTAGATATCCTAAAGCGTATCTCAATTCTCGGTCGCATAGTCGCGCAAGTAACTCCTCTAGTCCCTCGACAAGCGCCCACCTATCGAGAAAGCCTTCTAAAAAGGATAAAAGAATCTGGGCTCGAGCTCGACCTAGACGACGAACGTGTCCTAAAGGAAATATCAATTTTTGCTGAAAAGTGCGATGTTTCCGAGGAACTCACTAGGCTTTGCAGTCATCTAGAGCAAATTGACAATACGGCAAAAGAAAAAGGTGCTATCGGTCGAAAGATTGAGTTCCTTCTTCAGGAAGTATTCCGCGAGTTCAATACATTGGGAAATAAGTCATCCGACCTCGAAATCATTCAGGCTGTTCTAGAAGCCAAGTCTGAGGTGGAAAAGCTTCGCGAGCAGGCTCTCAACGTGGAGTAACCGCTCCCTTTTGAATTCCATCCAATCGGCTGGAAGGAAATGTCTTTCCTCTTGGTTAAACGTACTTTTTTCAGCAAATGTATCTTGCTATGAATCAGGATGTCTCCACGTGTGGACCAAGTACATCGCAACACCACAGAAGATAGCAGAGTCTGCCACATTAAAGGCTGGCCAGTGGTAACTTCCAAGGAGGAAGTCTAAAAAATCGATCACGTATCCAAGCCGAAGTCGATCAACAAGGTTGCCAACTATTCCAGAGCAAAGAAGGCCGAACACCCACTGGAGATAGGCATTCTCCAGATTTAGTGTACGACGGTATAGGTAGATGCCTGACAAAGCTGCGAATGCCAACAACGATAGTAGCCAGCCATAGCCAGAAAGAATTCCCCATGCAGCACCATAATTGTGTACATGGACAATCCAAAAAAAATCTTTTATTACCTCTATACTGTCCTGTTTAGATAAGTTGCTGTGGATCCAGTGTTTAGATACCTGATCTGCGGCCAGCACTACTGCAAAGACTACCCAGAAGATCCGGTATGCACCGAAATGTTTCAGCCTTTCGCCTCCCTTGGTCTACTCTTCTGCGTCGTCGGTAGTAAGCATTCGGGAGGTATCTTCGTCTCTTTCGATAAACAAATCATCCTTTCCTCGTTTGCCACCAGCTCGTCGCTGACCGGTTTCAACTTCTTCTTGGCCTTCCAAGGAGTAACGTGTGAAGGGAACCGCTTGTAGTCTGGATTTTTTGATAGGCTTTCCAGTAATTTCGCAAATACCATAACGATCTTCAAGTATACGTGTAATTGCACGTTCTACTTCGTAAAGAGCATCTTGTTCTGAGGCCAACATATTAAGAGCAACCTCGCGGTCAAATTGTCCCGAGTCTGAGTCAGTTTGTTCTTGTCCGTACCCAGCGTGGTCCTCATCTCCATCTAAGGTTAAAGTGTCTTTCGTATGTATATCCAACTCTTCCTTGAAGTGTTGTCGAAGTTCAACAAGTGAGTTGTAATATGGCAGCCATTTTTGAGGCACCTTGGACTTCTCATCCTCTTCCCGACTGGTTTGGGCGGTAGGGTCAAAACCAAGTAGATCCATAATTGAGGCAGCACCCACAACTTGCGCCTTTTTCTTAGTAGACTTAGTCTGCTTAACGGCGGCCTTCGATTTTGCAACTGGTTGTGCAGCCTCTAGCACCTCTTCGCGTTGCTGTTCGAGTCGTTCTAGTTCTTCTCTAGCATCTTCAATCGTGAAAACCAAAGGTTGGGCTTTCTTGGCCGCAACGGGTTTGGAGGCTGCATTTCTACGAGATGTTAGCTTTGCCAAACTAGACTTTAGGTCGATTTTCCTCGGTTTTCGGACAGATGCTTTCTTAGCAGTTGTCTTTTTTTTCGCTGAAGCGGATTTCTTAGGGCGAGCCATGGCGAATTTTTATGAGAGAGAATTAAAGGCTGTGCTTGTTGTAGTCGCGAAGGTGAAAAGATTGATTACAAATTTTGTCAAGATGACTTTCTTATCTGGTCAAGTGTATCTTTGCATCGTGGTGAGACT
>Ga0163109_10004153_pt1 | contig 11033 bp, 9 predicted proteins | sample CRUFie1St13metaG_FD_108704 | JGI IMG/M metagenome (GOLD analysis project Ga0163109, IMG submission 108704) | Marine microbial communities from the Costa Rica Dome - CRUD Field 142mm St13 metaG | ecosystem: Environmental > Aquatic > Marine > Oceanic > Photic zone | place: Costa Rica: the Eastern... | reverse complement strand
CGCCTTTGCAGTACTGCGAATCGATTCAGCCACACTTCCCGGAATTCGCCGGATTCAACCTGTTAGTCGGGGACGGCGGCTCCCTTTGTTATGCCAATAATTCTCAAAATATCGTCAGGGTCTTGGCACCGGGAATCTTTGGCCTGTCCAATGATGTACTGGATAGCGACTGGCCAAAAGTGAGTCTGGGCAAGAAGCGGCTGGCGGATCTGTTCAGTCAGAAAAGTTTATTGTCGACCGACGCCTTAATCAACCTGATGTCCGACCGTGACAGCGCCGCTGATGATGCCCTACCGGACACGGGTCTGCCAATTGAGTTGGAGCGGATCCTGTCAGCCACTTTCATTCAGCATCAGCAGGGGAATTACGGGACGCGCTGTTCAACCGCCATGGTCCCGGCGCACCGCGGCGGCAAGGTAGGCTTTTGCGAGCAATCCTACAACGTGCTCGGGCAAGCCGCTGATGCGCAGTATTTTGAATTTCATTCTGAACCAGGCTCAACAGGCGTACGGCGCGGTCATCTTGTCCGGAACTGAATAATATCGCCACCGCCCGTGTTAGCTGTCAGTTCGTCCTTGAAGAGCGCAATAACCTCTCAACACCCGCATTATATAAAGTCAGGTCAACCGCACTTCTCACCGTCTTCGCATCATCCATCTGAATCACTTGCTCAAGCAGTTCCTGCGCTGCACTTCGCCTGATGCTGCGGATGACCGATTTTACTTTCAGCAGGGATGCGGCGTTCATCGAAAGAATATCAAAGCCCATAGCCACAAGGAGTACAGCTGCGCCCGGATCGCCCGCCATCTCGCCACAGATACTCACAGGCTTACCAGCCGCTTTTGCCTCACGCACGACATGGACCAGAGCACCCAGGACTGCTGGATGAAACGCGCTGTATAAACCCGCCACCCGGGGATTATTCCGATCTACTGCAAGCAGATACTGGGTGAGGTCATTGCTTCCGATGGATACAAAATCAACTAGCGAGGCAAGCGCATTGGTTTGATAGACCGCCGCCGGAAGTTCAATCATTACCCCGACTGGTGGATATTGGATGCTGAGACCCTCCTGAATGAGCTCTCGGTAGGCTCTCTTGATTAACTGGATGGCCGAATTCACTTCATTTACGTTGCTGATCATCGGCAGCATAATCTGGAGATTTTCCAATCCTTCGCTCGCCCTCATCATCGCTCTGATCTGAGCGGTAAAGATCTCAGGATGGTCCAGAGTCACTCTGATTCCGCGCCATCCCAGGAATGGGTTCTCTTCTTCAATAGGAAAATACGATAAGGCTTTGTCCCCACCAATATCTAACGTTCTCATCGTAACCGGCATAGGAGCGAACGCCTCAAGCTGCTCTCGGTAAATTTCTGTCTGCTCATGCTCACTTGGAAAACGTTCACTGAGCAGAAATGGAACTTCCGTTCTGTAAAGGCCCACTCCTTCGGCGCCCTGATCAAGAGAACGGGCAACGTCAGAGATCAGGCCCGTATTCACCCACAGATGGACCCGATGCTTATCCGCGGTGATGCAGGGCAGATCTTTGAGCTCTTCCAGACCCGCAATCAGCTCTGCCTGCTCTCTGATCGTATTTTCATAGCGCTGCCGAACAGTTTCAGAGGGATTACCGATTAGCTCTCCTTTATAACCATCCAGGATCACTTCTCTGCCATCCAGCTGATTTATTGGCAGATCTACGACCCCCATAACTGTAGGAATTCCCATTGTTCGGGCCAAAATGGCTACATGGGAATTACCAGATCCTTTTAATGAAACAATCCCTTTAAGCTTGTTTTCCGGCACATCAGCCAGCATCGCCGGCGTCACTTCCTCGCCTACCAAAATGGTATTTTCAGAATACTCCGTGTGTACCTGCTCTCCTTGCTGCAGATAAAACAGAACCCGGCTGCAAAGGTCTTTGATATCGACTGCTCGCTCGCGCAGGTAATCATCGGGCATCATTTCAAACTTACGAATATGCTCCAGAGCCACCTCAGCGAGTGCACCCTGGGCCCAATGTCCGGTCTGAATCCGTTCCAGTACCTCCTTGCCGAGCGCATCGTCATCGAGCATGTGAAGATAGACATCAAAAAGCTGTCGCTCTTCCTCTGCAACTTTCCCTGCCAGACGCTCATAGATGTCTCGCATATCCTGACGCACGTTGTTCAGCGCATCGTTAAAGACACCGATTTCCCTGTTGATATCCCGCGCCTGTCTGATCGGCACCTGGTACAGATTGGCTTTAGGGAAAACAACAATCATTTCACCAATCGCCACGCCGGGAGCTCCCGGCACGCCGGCAAAAACGGTGTCTGAAATTTTTTGTCCGGAAGGACTTATGCCAGCAATTGCGCCGGTCGCTTCAGCTGAGGCAATTACCCCTGCCAGCTGTGCTGACAAGGTGATTAGAAAGGCTTCTTCACCCTCATCAAATCGCCTCTGCTGCTCATGCTGAACAACCACTACCCCCAAAACATTTCGGTGGTGAATTATTGGCACGCCGAGAAAAGAGCGAAAGCTTTCTTCCCCGGTTTCCTGAATATAGTGGAAGCTGGGATGCCTGGAGGCATCCTCGAGATTGATTGGTTCCGCGTGTTTGGCCACAAGCCCCACGAGCCCCTCGCCAATTTTTAGGCTCACATGGCCGACAGCTTCTTTGTTCAAACCTCTCGATGCCATCAACACATGAGCGTTCATGTCCTTATCGAACAGATAAACGGAGCAAACTTGAGTTGCCATCACTTCGCGTACGCGGACCACGATGATGTCCAGCGCTGACTGCAGGTCTTTTGCAGAATTAACCTGCTGAACTATTTCCCGTAATTGCTCGAGCATATATTGTCAGTTCCAGTCTCAAATAGCAGCGCCATGGCATTGCAGGTTCCCCCACCCACGGATTGCGTCATGCATAGGAATTTTGAACTGCCGAGCCCGTTACTTGATATAGCGCTCGAGCGGGCCCAATAACTCGTGCAGCGCACGCCGGTAGACATCGCGTTTGAATTCGATGACCTTATTGACCGGATACCAGTAGCTCACCCATCGCCAGTCGTCGAATTCAGGCTCTTCGGATTGGTCCAGTTCAACTTGACTGTCATCCGCTTCGAGTCCCAGCAAAAACCATTTCTGTTTTTGGCCAATACAAAGAGGGTTCTTGTGATGCCGAATATAATTCTTCGGTAGGTCATAACGGAGCCATTCGGTAGTCTGATGCAGAACACTGACATCATTACCGCGCAATCCAACTTCCTCTTCAAGCTCTCGAAACAGCGCCTGCTCAATCGTCTCATCTTCATTGATACCACCCTGCGGAAACTGCCACGCGCTCTGGCCAATTCGCTTTGCCCACAGTAACTGGCCTCTGCGGTTGCAAATGACTATTCCGACGTTAGGACGATAGCCCTCTGAATCGATCATTATTTCCCCTTTAGACAGGCAACTGGCTCTATTGTTTCATAGGAGATCAAATTGGATCAATGAAGGGATGCCCAAAAAAAGGCGTTAGTACTTTATAATCAGAGGGTTAGCGTTATCGAAGGGACACGCAGGCGAGACTTATTCCTCCTGGGCTAACCACAGGAGAGAGAAACGGTATACTGATGCTTTTCACCCGTGTCATCCGCTTTGAATTTCTATCGATATGAAAGGCCGCCTCGCTCTATTTGATCTGGACAATACACTTCTTGCAGGTGACAGCGATCATGCATGGGGAGAGTTTCTGGTCGAGCGCGGTCTGGTGGAGGCAGACAGCCATCGTACAGCCAATGATGCCCATTATCAGAATTACCTGGCCGGCAAACTCGACATTCACGATTATATAAACTTCACCGTCGCTCCCGTGATGAGCTACACCGAAGAGGAGCGAAATCACCTGCATGAAATCTTTATGCGAAAAGCGATCAGGCCCATGATCCTTCCTGAATCGAGGGCACTCATTGAATCCCATCGGATACGCGGGGACACCTGCATTATTATTACCGCGACGAATGATTTCATCACTGCACCCATCGCCAAAGAACTTGGAGTGGAAATTCTGATCGCCACACAGCTTGAAACCATCGGGGGGAAATTGACTGGCAAGATTCAGGGTGAGCCGTGCTATCAGGAAGGCAAAGTAGAAAAACTGGCGGTCTGGATGCAGCAGGCAGCCTCCCGCGGCCAAAACTTTGACCTGTCTTCTGCTGTCTTCTATACAGATTCAATCAATGATTTGCCGCTTCTGAAACGAGTCTCTGAGCCGGTTGCCGTTGATCCCGATGATTCACTCAGGCGAGAAGCGCAGGCCAGACAATGGAAAGTCATCAGTTTACGCTAAACAAAAGCCATGGCTTCGTAAACATTGCCGCAGCTGTGTTTTTCTGCGCTCTGCAAAGTTGCAGCGACCGCGGCAACCTGTCGGACAATCAATCTACATTGCCCACTACCACTGATAGCGCAGACGAAACGCCTATCTTACGACCCGAGACAGACAGCGCGCTGCGTGCCCTCATGCTGCAGTTCCCAGAATATCTGGATGAGGGGCTGAGCGATGTTGTCGAAAAAGCAGAAGCGCTGCAAATGTCTACCAACAATTTTCTGGAGCATACTAACGCCGAGACACTGGCGGCTGTCAGGTCAGCTTGGCTCGATGCCCACAACGCCTACGAGCAAACAGCGCTCCACCGGAAATTGTTTGAATTGTTTGCCAAAGAATCTGCGGTATTGCAGCTCACTGAACATCAGTACGTTATTGATCATTGGCCAATTTATGGGGGTTACATCGACTATCTGAACAGTTATCCGGGCAGTGGTCTGACGAACGACATGACGGTAGCACTCACACCAGAATCTGTAAGGGCGCAACACGGCCTTTTCGACATCGATGAGGTCACTCTTGGCTTTCACGCACTGGAGTTTCAGCTCTGGGGTGAAAACTTCAGTGCCGATGACACCAGACCTTACGATGATTTTATTGAAGTCACTGATCTTACATCGCCCGAAGCAGTCCAGGGAGTTCCCACTGAGCAACTTCCGAGCAATCGGCGGCGACAATTTTTAGCGCTTGGCGTGGAAACGCTGAGCACGGAAACGGACGCCCTATTCGAGACCTGGAGCCGTGAACGCACATCGATTAGGCTTGACCTCGAGCAACTAGACTCGCGCACGTTACTCTCCAGACTAGCGGACGCGTTTATCTCGACGCTTGATGATAACATTCTGCTCCCGAGCTTATATCCCATGCTGAACGGTGAATATAGAGAGAGCATGCACGCAGTATTCAGTCATGCGTCACAGGATGCTGTAAGCGCTCAGCTCTACGGTATCGAGCAACTGTTAACTGAGAGCAGTGCAGAAGGCAATACGTTGGACGATATCCTGGCCACTTTGTCCGATGACTACGCCGAATATTTTCTGCAAAATTTAGACGCCAGCAAAGCCTGTCTTGTCAGGCTCTACAGCACAGGTGACAGCAGCAGGATTACTGACAGGGAGTTTGCGACGGTTGAGTGTATTAATCTGATGCAGAATATGATCGAGTATCTGGAGAAAATTCGCGACCTCGTAGCTAGGCCTGCCTAGCTTCCCGATCCCGAATCCTTGAGCTCGACGATCAGGTCATCAGCAAGTTGTTCCAGCTCCCCCTGCAAAAGTTCCAACGATATTTCTGTGGGAACCTGCAATATCGCCTGCGCGCGGAACAGGACATCACCGGACATGGGTGCAGGCTCGCAATTGGTAGAAAGCTGCTCCACGTTTATCGAAAGCATGGCAAGAGCGTGCGAGATTTCCCGAATGATTCCCGGCCGGTCGTTACCCATCAGCTTCAAGCCTACTGTCGTTGGCTCATCTGTCAGCGCTTCTGTTTCTGCTTGTTCAACTACTAGTTTTAATCCTCCAGGAAGGCTGCTGAGTGAGTCAATGAGCGTTTGCGCCTCACTGGTTGCAACGCTGACACGTAGAATGCCAGCAAATTTGCCTGCCAGTTGAGACATACTGCTCTCCAGCCAGTTGCCCTTATGGTCGGCAATAACCTCCGCCAGGGTTTCCACTAATCCCGGCTTGTCATCAGCAATAACAGTGAGTACAAGATATGTGTTCATACAATTTCCATAGATGCGGTGAGATTCAGCATAGCGTTCAGAACAAGCCCAGTTGCCCAACCGGAATTCTGGGAGTTGAAGTTTGCTAAAAGACAAGTACTGAATCGGCGATCGGAGCCAATTGTTTATCAATATAGTAATTGGTATCGATCGGTGGCTGGCGATATTGATAGGGCTTGGGACCCTAGCTTGTCATGATGTATTCTACCCAGCCCCTACCCTCATAAAGCGGCGGCAGAATCATAGATTTGCGGACAGCCTCAGCTTTTCTCACCGATGAGCCAGCCGAGAATATGCGCTAGTAGGTTTTCTTCGCGCTTTTTAAAATATACCGGAAAGAAGCTGACCACTTTCTGATTTTCCAAAACGACCCGAAGCGATCCTTCGAAGGAAGGAAACTAGAAAATCAGCCGAATGCTAGGGTGACGCCCGGGCTTGCCAAGTCAGAAGCAGACTGTCGACAATTACAGGTTAATTCTTAGTCTGGGTCACAAGCGCACTGCCATCGCGCCCTAACGTTCAGTTCAGACTAAATCGTAATGGTTCTGGTAAACTGTCCAAAGTCCTCCCAATAGCTTACTTTTTCCGGAAGTTCTTCCTGAGTTGCCTGCACGTTACCGTTAATATCGGTCACTCGGGAAACCAGAGTGTGCTCTCCCGAAGCTGGATTTGGCCAATCTAGAGAAAACAGTTTCCAAGAGTACTGCGTATTGCTTGGGTTCATTTCAGCGGTCAGCCAGGGTCCTTCGTCAATTTTCACTTCCACGCTTCGAAGTGGTGTCCCGTCGTTAAGGACAAACCCCTGAATACTGTAGCGCCCCCCCAACTCAGTGACTCTTATAATGGAGGACTTCAGGTTCATCGTTGTTACTGAGTTTTCCACCCATCGATCGACTCCACCCACGTTTTCTTTTTTGAGTGTCACGTAATCACGGCCCATGAATCGACCCATGTAGCGCGTACTCTGTACATGAATCTGAGTCAACCACTTGACGTTAGCGACCCCGTACCAGCCCGGCACCAGCAATCGAACTGGCTTGCCATGGTAGTGGGGCAGCGGTTCGCCGTTCATTTCGAAAGCCAACATATTTTCTTCACGCAGCGCGTCCTGCACCGAAAGTGAACGTGCGAATGCTTTTTCAACCTCCCTCCCCCTAATTTCTTCAGTGGCAAGATCTGCCCCGAAGAAAACGATCTCTTTGGCACCTTCTTGAATACCGGCCTGTTGCAAAATGTCTCGCAAGGAGACGCCGCGCCAATCACCGTTACCTATCAGACCATGAAAAAGACGCTGGCTGTTGCCGCCGCATTCAAAACCGATCTGTCTTTCGATGGTCTCCCGGTTCATCAATTCGCTCAGGCTGAATTCCAACTCATTCTCGACCATTCCGGTAACGCGAAGGCGCCAAGTATTATTATCAATTTCTGGCTGCCCGTAATGTTGCACGAGATAAAAATCATCATTGCTCGTGACAAACTCGGCGATTTCCCTCGTGTCCTGCCAGTGCGTCGTATCTGGCTGGACTGGGTTTATCTGAAAAGATTCGGGCACATCGGTAAACGGGACAAGTCGTTCCCCTTGAGCAAGTGCTGGAAGGACAAACGATGGCGCAGCTGCCGCGCCGGCGGCAAGCATGCTGCCTTTTAGGACATTTCTTCGGGCTTTATTTTCTGGGCTCATTTTTGGTACCACTCTTAATACTAATTTATTCAATGTTTTTATCAGATTATTGCCTATCCCGGCATCGGTATCAGTCGCTGGCTGGTTTTTGTTGGACGCTTACTCCGATAACCATAATACACTGGCGCCAAGGTTTTGTTGCTTCGTATAGCTTGCGCCCTCAGGGCGACTCGCCGGCCCAGTCACCTTTGTTGGCTGCATTCGAGTCAGCCTCCGTGCAATTCAGCGCGATCCTACTCAGGTTTCCAGTATACCCATTACGGCAATCCTTCGCTGCAACTTCGACAGGCCTAATAGCCCATCTCACTGATTTTGTGTATAATTTCCGCTCTAAAAATGGAGCTTCAGAAGTTATGAGCAATAAATCAAAGAAAGAGACCGTCGTAAATACACGTGATGATTTGGAAGAGCATATTGCTGCTTTCCTCAAAGCGGGTGGAAAGGTCCAACAGATTCCTTCGGGGGTAAGCGGGCAAACCTCCACAAGTGGTCCCAGACAAATCGTTTTGAGTCACAAAACGAGTTCTTGATCGCCCACTCATCCGGTAGGCCTGTTCTCACAAGGCAGAGCGAGCAAAGCGCTCTGCCTTTTTGTTTGGGCACCTTACCTGGTGTTAGCCAGTTACAGCTTGGATATGTCGTAGCCCCTGGCACGGAGCAACTCGACAAGGCCGTCAGCGCCAACGAGATGAGCTGCACCTACCAGGACAAATTCAGTGTCCAGATCATCGAACATCGCTTCAATTTGCGGGACCCAGCGAAGATTGCGCTGCCGCAGTAAGGAATCATAGACAGCGGGCGCCCGCCGCAGCATGTCATCAACAAACAAGGTGCGCAGCGCTTCTGAATCACCAGCCCGCCAGGCCCCGATCATCTCATCTATCAGCTTGGCCGTACTGTCGAGCTCTTCGAGCGACATCATGATGAATTCGCTTTCATTACCTTCACCCATTGCGGCCAGATAGCCAATCTGTTCATCCAGCGTCTCCAAAGCACCTATCGACTTGCCATCAATCAGAGCCTGGGTGTTAAAGAAAGCATCAGCACCCTGAGGAGTAAAACCCATGCGTTGGAATTCCAGAACCTGCAAAGCTGAAATAATCATGCCTGGTTTAAACTGCTCGAGCATCATCGGTGGCATGCCCACTTCGGCCGTATAGGTTTCCAGTGCTGCGTAGGCTTCCTTGTCCAGCACATCCCTGAGTGTTCGGCCGTCACGGTAGGTGAGCTGTTGCAGCATTTGCGCCTGCACGCTGAGGTCATTCATGGACGAAATATCCGTCTCAAAAAACAGCTCTGATGAACCCTCGTAAGCTTGATCAAACTCTTCGGGCAAAGGGTAGTCCTCTGGACGCAACAGATGGACTGTCCCGCCGAGATAAACCGTGCTTTCACCGTCTGTGACCCGCCACACAGGGGCGTCCGCCCAAACTCCGGAGGCGATTTGCAGCAGCGCAATGGTGAGCATCAAAGCGAAAGGATTTGAGGGTTTGACCTCATGTCTCATCGACAGACCTCAGCAAATTTACAGGCTTTGAGGTTAAAGGTAGCATGCTCAATCACTGCGTTGCAGTCCCCCAAGCAGACTCTCCACTAAGCGGTCACAGTATGGCAAAACTTCTGTTCCGAATGCGCGACGTGCCTGATGACGAAGCTAAAGAGGTTCGCGAACTTCTGGCGCGGAACGAAATACCGTTCTTCGAGACCTTTGCGGGAAATTGGGGGATTTCTATGCCCGGACTCTGGCTGGTAAACGAGCAGCAATTTGACGAGGCTCGCGCTCTGCTCGATGAATATCAACGAGCGAGAAGCACGAGAGTCAAATCACAGTATCTAAGACAAAGAGAACAAGGCGAGATCAGAACGTTCTGGGAAAGCTTCCGCGCCGAACCGGTGCGATTCAGTGTGTATCTTGGCCTTGCAGCACTTGTGCTCTTCTTGTCACTGAGATTCTTTGTGTCATTTTAGGGCGCCAAAAACATCAGACAGCCCGATTTCCGTTACGATAAACCCTTCATGAATGACAATAAGCACAGCAATCGCGCTCGCCAGAAAAACGCACCGGCACTGATCGCTTACCTCTCATCGAGCGTCTACTTGATAACTCGTAGCTTTTCATAGCGTTGCTGAGATGTGCCTGAGGCTTCTCTCCGGATAAGCCGCTTTACTCAGTCACATCAGTGTTATATAACGAGAGTGTCGAGTGTTGGATGTTCTAACAGGGGGAACTTCCCAACACCCTTTGCTACCCTGGAATCGAAAGGAGGTGATCCCATTAGTAGTCAATCTATTAGGGGAGCCTCCGGTTATCTAGTCTAGTTAGCCTGGTCTATCTGACTTGCATAGCTGGAGGGGACTCCGCACTGCCGGTGTCCTTAGCTCCCATACGTAGAAGGTCCCATCGTCGTTTTGCCTGTGTTGACTGCAGGGAAAATGGCGGTGGGATTTTTTTATCAGCTGTAATCTAGCGGACACCAAGATAGCTTCTGAGCTGCGGTGGAAAGGCTCTTTCAGTAAGCATCTGTCGCACCTGCCACTGCTCCTCTTCTCCCATCCGCCGTAACAAACGGATCTCTCCCGATTCCATCAGCGCGATCGGAATCCCTCCCCGATAAAGCACCCGATTACCCGCCAAGCGAGCAAGCTTTCTGGTAGGCAAAATCAGGTTGATCAAATTCGCAGGATCAGTAGCCGACAGACAGTAATGTAAAGCGGAGGCCGAGGTTTCACGGACGTTCTTCAGTTTCCGCAGGCTGTCGATCGTGTCTGAAAAAGCAAATTGCTCACCGCCGACACCGGAGATAAAGCGCCCGCCCCGAACAGTGCCCTTGAGCTCCATCCTCCGGTAGACGGCCAACAATGCTCTCCAGGGCGGTGCCAGAGACTCTTTTTCAATGAGCGCCCGGAAGACCACACCCCAACGCTGCAGGTAAATTATTGCCAGGCGCTCCATTTGCTCATCATCAAGCCCGACCTCACCGCGGGGGTTCCGCTGTGCGTTGGCCCCGGTGAAGGTTTGCAACAGTGACCAGCGACCGGCATCCTCGAGCCCGAACATGGCTTTCCGGCTTCCTTTGACGGAGACGCTCGAGCGATTTTGAAGCGGTGTCAGTAGCGCTCGTAACCCGGTAAACGAGTCACTGCAAACCCTGCCCAGGCTGACCAGCTCTGCCAGACCGTCTTCCAATTGCGATTTACGCAAATCTGTTCGGCTTTGTATCTGATCGAGAAAGCTCGCTCCAAATGCCAGCAAGTCCGCCTCGACACGT
>Ga0163109_10004151_pt1 | contig 11036 bp, 4 predicted proteins | sample CRUFie1St13metaG_FD_108704 | JGI IMG/M metagenome (GOLD analysis project Ga0163109, IMG submission 108704) | Marine microbial communities from the Costa Rica Dome - CRUD Field 142mm St13 metaG | ecosystem: Environmental > Aquatic > Marine > Oceanic > Photic zone | place: Costa Rica: the Eastern... | reverse complement strand
AGATTTTTATTCGCTTATTTTACTAAAATTATAAAAAATAATAAAATTATATCTTTAGTAACATTTCTTTTATCATTATCATTTTTTTATTTATTTTTATTTGATTTAAGACTTAATGCTCCTGAAGCTAATGGTATTACATGGTGGAATATCGTCAGACCAATTCATGGTAGTTTATTTTTACTTTTTACAATATATTATCTTAAAAAATATGAGTTCGCATATAATTTCTTACTTTTAGATACTATTTTAGGAATTATATTTTTTATGTTTCACCATCTGATTCGCTACTAGAATTTGAATCTCCAAATGACTCTTCATTATCTGGATTATGTGATTTTATAAATATGTCACTTATATCACAATAAGGCGTGTCTACATATTCTTCCTCATCAGAACTTGAACCTGATAAATTTTTTACTTCATTAATTTCATTTTGATCTAATATACAAAAAAAACCTGGATTTATATCATCTGAATCTGTTAAACTATCTAAATAATCTAATTGACTTATTTCAATTAAATCATTTATCCTTAAAATAAATTTTTTTTTAAACGAAATTAATTTTAAAAATATTTTAAATATATTATTCGTTTTATTATAAAAATTCAAAAAATAATTTACTCTTTCTAAATATTCTAATTTATAAAAATCATCAATTGTAATTTTCTTTATATCTAAAATTTCTATTAACTCTAATGAAAATAACTTTCTTAAACCAATTAATCTAGATATCATTTCATTTGTATAAATTATCATAATATTATTGTCTTTACACTCTTTTAATCTTTTGAAAAATACTCTATTTAAATTTAAATCAAAAAATGAATTAAAATGCTTGTAAATCTCAAATTCTATTAAACAATCTATCTTTTCTAATAACTCATTATCTAATTTTTTACAAAAATCTATCTCTCTCAATTTAATATTACTCTCCTTAAAAGATTTAGTTAAAATAAATATTACTAATTTATAATTTTTATTAACTATCTCTAAATTATCATAAAATTTTATAAAATTATTTATTAATTCTTTATTATCTTCATCTGTTATGTTATTATAAAATTTATTAAATTCCGTATTATTTAATTTACCCTCAAAATCTATTATTTTCTTTAATATAATTTTAATTAATAATTCTAATTTACTTACTTTAATTTCATTAAAATTGTTATTTATATACTCTATGAATTTTATAAATTTTTTTTTATTACTTAAATCTTCTAATATTATCAAATAATTTTTTGTTAAATAATTGTTTATATTAAAGTCATTCATACTTTATATATTATTATTTTTTATTTTTTTTAACTTAAAAATAAAATATTAATATTTATTAAATGCCAGGGGGGTTACTTCAACTTATATCAAATGGTACACAAGATTCATATTTATCTTTAAATCCAGAATTTACATTTTTTAAATTTGTATACAAAAAACATACTAATTTTTCTATTTCTTATTCTAATATTAACTTTAAAACAAATTTTAATTTTGGTTCTAATAATATATTAGATATACCTAAATATGGAGATTTAATTTCTAAAATTAATTTACTTGTCTCCTTACCTGAAATTAATATAGAATATACAAATTCTAAATTTCATATACTACACACTTTAAAAAATAATATAAATTTTATTAATAATATTGAATATCTTAACTCATTAAATAATATTAATTCTATTCAAAATAATTCTCTTTATAACACTATTATACACTTTCACGATTCTAATATTGATACTACATCCATTTATTCTAATTTATTAAAAATTTATCATTATATTAACGATAATACATCACTTACTACATCTAATATTTATTATCAATTAAATAATACTTTATTAGATAATCACGATACTAATTCTTCCATTTTTAATAATTTTAGTTTAGATTCTAATTCTGAATTTAATGAAAATCATAATATTTTAATTGATGATAATAATAGTAAATCTAATTTAAAATCACTTTTGAATCTAACTTATAATAATAATATAAATCCTTTATTAGTTTATTTAAATACAAAAATTAATGATAACTATAAATTTAATTATACTAATTTATATCTAGAAAAACTTTTTTATAAATCACTTTATTCTTTTACAAATAATAATTATAATCTATTATCTTATTATTTAATATCATCTAAAAATTATATTAATACTGATAATCAACTAGTTACTCAAAATTTTGATACATTAAATATTTTGCAAAATAATTATATTTTAATTAATACTTCTGACGTAATTAATTCTAATAATATATTATTTATTTGTAATTCGGATTCATTTAATCTAAAAAATATTAAATCGATTATTAAATTAAAAAATACTTATATTAATGATAATTATTTATTTGAATTAACTACAAATAATAAATCAAATTCTTTTTTCTTATCTAATTCTATTTATAATTTAAATTTATCATCTCAAGAAATTATTTATAATGTTACAAATGATGACGGTTATACTATGACATTAGATGTAATTTCTTCTTTAGAAATTGATATGATTTTATTCGGTTATAATAGTGATTCTAATATATTACCACAAAATAATCCAGATTTTTATATTAAAATTTTAAGAATTCAAAATAATAATATTGATTATGAATTATTCGACAATCGTTTACAATCTTATAATTTATTTAATATTCAAGAAAATACGAATGATTTAAATAAATATGAATCAACTTATTTGTTTAACAATAATTCAATTATTATTCCTGCGAGTTATAAAATATATTTTTCAGATATTTGGAATAATTTTGAATTTTTATATAATTCTATTTATTATTCTATTAATTCATTAAATCAAGATGATTTTTATGATTTAGCTATTACTTCATCAAAAAATGTATTAACTAATCAAAAAAATATTTTACTTAATATTATTAACTCTTATTTAGTTGATTCATTATATGTTACTTTACAATTTAATATTAATCAAGCAACTTTAGAAGTGGATGATTATATTGAAACAAATATTAATGAAGATTCATTCACATCTTTAACAAATAGATTTACTAAAAATAGTGATTCTGTTTATTCTATTGACGACTCTAGTTATACAACCGATAAGTTTGTAAATAAGTTTTTAAATATTTTTTTTGATACAAAAGATAATTTTAAAATTAGAATTAATAATTCTTATGGTAGTATTTTTACAAAATATATTTCAAATTATTCTGAAATTTTTAATATAAATAATCTTATTTCTTATTTTTCACAAACAACACCATTTTTTACTTTAAAATTAAATTTAACTTCTGATCAAATATCTAACGACAATATATTATTTTTAGATGAAAATAATGATTTAATTAATAATTTATTTTTAACAATAAATACAATAGTGTATGTTTATACTACTGATATATCTTCTAATTATCAAATTAATGAATCAGAACCTGATAATTTCATAGGTACTTTTAATATTTCAAATATTGATCTAAATAATGAATCATTAAAATTAGAAAATTTTAATAATAATGAGGATTATAGTAATAGATTAACTACAAATAATTATCTTTATTTAATTTATAAAGATATAGAAAATAATAATTTTTATAAATTGATATGTAATAATAATTTTATTGATCAAGATCTTTTAATAATTAATAGTTCTGATTTAAATTTTATAGATTACAATAGCAATACAAATGGTGAAAGTACAACTGATCCAATTGAAGAAGGTCTTTATTACTTATATGAAATTTCAAATGATAATTTTAATTTATTATCAGCTAATTTTATTAAAGATATTACACTCTCACATATTATTGGTAATGAACTTTATTTTTATATCGATAGTTCTGAAAATTTTAATTATAATTTTGATTTTGATAAATACTCATATTTTGCTTTTAGATATATAAGAATAGTTAAATTAACACACGGTATAAAAATTAATTCAATTAATTTTAATTCAAGATATTTTAATAGTAATATTCAACAATATAATAATATTAATGATAATTCTACTAGAGGTTATAAATATACTAATATTTTACATTTATATTTATGTTTATTCTTGTTTGATGAACTTAAAAGTACTTCTACATTTTTAAATAATATATTATTATTTCGATTAAATTACATTAGTTCTAAAATTTACAATTTAATTGTAAATAATTCGGCTTATACTGAAGATTTAGAAACTTTAACTGGATCAATTAAACTAACTTTTTTAGCTGATTTTTCTACTATATTTAATTCTAACACTATTATTAATGAATTATTTAATAATACTAGTAATATATTTAATCCATATTTTTTAAATTTAAAACAGTTATTAGTTGATAAAATTTTATATGAAAAAGATTATTTTGGTAATATAATTACATATCGATATGGTTACGATACTACATATTATAAACTTAATTTATATGATAATACTAGAATAGAAATTACAGATTCAAATATAATTGAAATAATTACTGATTATTATTCTAAAACTTTATCTAATTTATATAACTCTGATCTTAATTCTTATTATAACACATTTAACAAAGAGTTATTTTTTCTATCAGCTAATGATTTTATTATAAATGAATATTTAAATATTATTGATTATACATATTATGATAATATAGATACAAAAATTTCATCTAATATTGGAACACAATTATTTAATACTATTAATAATGATCAATATTTTAACAGAACTAAGTTAAATAAAATTGTAGAAAATGAAGTTTTAGTTTATGGTAATCTTCATATAATAACAGGAAAAAATGCTTATATATTTTTATTAAATTCATATTATGAAAATGAAGAAACTAGTTTTAACAATTTTTTATTAAAAGAGAATTTAATAACTAATATTTCAAATTTAGATATTAATGATGAATTATTGACTTCAGATGATGATATAAAAAATAAATTTTATTCCAAATTAAATTTAAGTATTGGAGATGATGATAATTTTGATACAAATATAAATTTAGTTTTTAATGAAACTGAAACAAACAAATCAATTTTTACATTTTTCGATAATATGGTGTCAAGTAATGATAAATACAATTACATAAATAAATTTAGTTTTTTAATATCAATTTATCAAATATATTCATTATTACCAGATTTAGTTAAACAATATACTTTTAATCAACTATATAAATTTGATAATACAATTAATTCTGATAGTTATGTGATTATTGATAATTTATATATTCCCAATTATCTAGAAAGTGTTTTTAATGAAAAAATTATATATATTAATTCATTATCATCATCTCAAATTAATATTGAGAAGAATATTTTTAATTTTCAAAAAACATTTTTAAAAAATTTAAAAGATATTTATTTTTCAGATAATTCTGATTACATAACAATTTCTTCTTTAGAAAATCAGATTAATAATAATGATTTGTTAAATGAAGATTATAAATTTATAAGAGGGTCTTTAGTAACTAACGATGAATATAATTTATTAAATTATGATCCTATTACTTGTAATATTATTAATATTGATTCAAAAGGAAGTATAATTGATATATTTATACCTTTTGATTTAAATAATTTGTTTTTTTATAATGATGATTATCCTATCACTTTATCTTTAGATAATTCTACATTACAAATTATTACTAATAATGATCCTTATCCTGCAGAGAATTTGTTAACTGATTATAACACAACTAATATTACTTATAATATAAATATTAAATTTCAAAATAATATTAAAAATGTACAAAGTGTTATAAATAATAATATTGGAATTAGTACAAATGGAGTTATATTAAAAAATTCATATTTTGATACTGTTAATTCAATTAATTCTCCTGATTCAATTTATCAAGTTACTGTTTCATCTAATTATTATTTTGACTATACTAATTTAGTTGAATCATCTACTATTATAAGTGTAGGTGATACATTAAACTTATATAAATCTAGTTTAATTAATTCATCAAATTTATTAAATACGAGTATAATAATTTCAGGTATTGAGGATAATATAATTACTTTTTCAGTACCATATAATGTGAATATTAATGATAGTATTTATGCGATGTTAAACAATGATAAGGGAATTAAGTTTGATTCTGTAAGTGTTCAATCATTTAGATTAAATTTCATGTATTATTTTAATGAATTATCAAATATTGAATCAGAATATAGTGCTCATATAAATGAAAATAGTGATTTCAATTATTATTCTGGGAAGTTTATAAATTCATTAATTAATATATCTAACAGTTATTTTGATAAATCAAATTATGAAAGTGATAAGTTAAGACATAATGATGGTCATTCAAAAATTGTTGGTATTTCATTAGATGGATATCCTATATATGGACCTTATGGAAAAATTAATAATCAGATTGTTAAAATGAAATCTTCTTATAGGTTAAAGAATGTATTTACTGATGAGAGAATTAATTTGATTGAGATATCAAATGGTGAAATTACGAATTATGGTATTGGTTCATTTGTAGAAGATTATGAATATGAAGAAAATTATGGTGATTTAGATGAGTATAATGGAAGATTTTGTATAACTCCTGATTTTCCTAAAGGTACTTATGCATATTTTATAACATTAGATGAAAATGATAATCCTGAATTTCCTTATATTATGACTGATAAATTTTATGGATCACTAGATTTTTCACAAACTAATAATAATGTTGGTTTAAATTTAAATATTGATTCTTATGAAAATAATGAAAATGTTATAATAATTCAAGAAAAAGGTAAATATGGTTCGGGTGTTATATTATCTAATGAAAATAATATCAAATATGTATCAATTATTAATGATGGTTTTGATTATATATTAAATAAAAGTTATGTTTTAAAAGATATACCATCTACATTAGAATATTCAGATGAATACAGAATTTTGATTAGAAGGAAAAGTATATTAGGAAATGGTTATTATTATGATTTTGATAATATGAAATTAGATATGATTAACATTGGTGACGTAACTTCAGAATCTGATTTTAATACATCTTTTAACAATTTAAATAATTTAATAATTGATATTGAAAATATGTTTTTTAATGGTATTGATCCTATATTACAAATTGTCGAAGATAATGAAGATATATTACAAATTTTATTTTTAGATGAATACATTAATTATTTGACAATATTAAATAATAAAAATTATAATATTAATAATTTAGTCAAATATGTTAATACTAAAAATATTTATATTAATGACTTAATTTATGATGTAATTAAATTTTTATTTTCTGATTTTAAACGAATGTATCAATTATATTATAAGAATATTATTATAACAAAAGATTATAATTTAAATAATTTAAATTTAGAAAATTATATAAATAATGAATTAATTTCTGATGAAGTTAGTATTGAACTAAATGATGAAATAATATATATTATTGATAATAAGTTAAATTTAGAGACTTATAAGGAGGAGGAAGTAAAAGTATTAAACAGGTTAGATAAGCCTAATTTTAATTGGATAAAGAATGTTGGTAATTTCTTATTAAATCGTGTAGAGTTGTATATGAATGATTTGTTAATAGATCGTCATTATAGTGAATGGGTTAATATATGGTATGAGTTAAATAATACTTATGACAAGAAAGAGTTGAGAGAGAGGATGATTGGATCTACGTATGACTTATTTACAAATAATAGTGATATAAAAAAGGGTAAGAATTTAATAATACCGATGTATTTTTGGTTTAATAGATATAGTGGTTTAAATTTACCAGTTATAGCGATGTCAAATGTCAATATATATTTAAAATTGTATATAGAAGATTTAGATAATTTAGTAATTAAGGATGATAACACAACAATTATAATGGATGATAATTTTGATATCAAGTTAAATATTGGTTACATTTATTTGGATGATGATGAGAGAAATAATTTTGCAAAAGGAAGACATGAGTATTTAATAGAGCATACACAATTTAATGAGTATAGTATAAACGAGAGTAGTTTGGTAAATATTAGTTTCAAGAATTCCGTGAAGGATTTAATATGGTTCATAGATTATGATGATAGGGTATTAGGTAATTATCAGAATGTATTAAGTAATACAAAAATTTTAGTAAATAATAGGGTATTATTAAATATGGATAATACTTATACGAATTATGTAATACCATACGAGAGATATAAGTCAAGTGTATCAGATGGTATTAATGTATATAGTTTTAATTTATCTAATGATGAATTTCAACCGAGTGGAAGTTTAAATTTTAGTATGTTAGATAATGTTCAATTTGATTTAACTTTATTAGATAATAGTTTAAAGAATAAAAAAGTTAAAATTTTTGCAAATTCGTATAATATATTGAGAATAATGAGTGGTTTAGCTGGATTAAGTTTTTATGAATAAAGAAAGTATTTAAAAAATATATTATTATATATATTAAATGGCTGGAGGATTAATGCAGTTAGTATCTATTGGTATAGAGGATTTATATTTATCAAATGATCCTGAAATTACTTTTTTTAAGATGGTGTACAAGCGTCATACTAATTTTTCTCAGGAACCTGTAAAGCAATTATTTTCAACAAGTCCAGATTTTGGTAAGAGGGTATCATGTACTTTATCAAAGACTGCTGATTTATTATCAACGTGTTATGTTTTTGTAGAGTTACCAGAAATCCCAAAAAATAATGATATTTTATTTGAAAAATTTAGATGGACAAGAAAAATTGGTTTCAATATTATAAAATCAATTGAGTTAGAGATTAATGGTAAAATAATAGACAAACTTTATGGGGATTGGTTGAATATTTGGAGTTTATTAACAGTATCTAATGATAGAGAGAGTGAAGATTTATTAATTGGAAATATTCCATCTTTATATAATTCTAGTAATGGGATTAGTTCTTATAATTTATATATTCCGATTAGTTTCTTTTTTAATAGAAATAAGGGATTAGCTATTCCAGTTATAGCGTTACATTTAAGTGATATAAAAATTCATATTGATTTTAATTCTTTAGAAAATATATTAATTCAAAGTCCGACAAATTATATTGAAATTGAAGAAAACATATGTTTATTTGAAGAAGGAGAGATTATAAAACAGAATTACAATAATAATGATATTGAAATGATATTTGAATATTTTGATTATACAACTAAAAGATTATATTATACTAAATATGATCAATCTTTTTCATATTATCAATCTAATTCAATGATAAATAAATCTAATTATAAAATTTATAATGAGAAAAATTATTATGTTATGCCTTCATCTGAAGAAAATTTTTATTCCTTTGCATATCCAAATTTATCAATTAATCAATCATATTTAATTTTAAATTTTATATATTTAGACAATATGGAAAGAAAGAAATTTGCTCAATCTAATCATGAATATTTAATTACTACTTTACAGTATACTGGTGAAAGAAAGATTTATAATACTAGTGCTAAAATTAAACTAAATTTTATAAATCCAAGTAAAGAAATTTTTTGGGTTGCACAATTAAATAAAATTAAAAATGGTAATATTAAAGAAAAATTTAATTACACATCTAATATTAAATATTCTGGTACTAATTTAATTTTAAATTCACAAATTCATCATAATGGTTTAAATAGATCTCAATTTTTTGATAAATTTTTTTACAATTATGTGAAAACTTATTTGTTTCATTCTAACACAATAGAAGAAGGTATTAATATGTACTCATTCTCAATTGATCCTGAACATTTTGAACCAAGAGGATCATGTAATTTTACAAAAATTGAAGATATTGTATTAGATTTAAATTTATCTACATTAGTATCTTATGAAAATCCTATATTGTTAAGAGTGTATAATTTAAGTTATAATATATTTAGAATAAACAATGGTTTAGCTGGATTAACATTCATTTAATAGAAATTTTTTTAAATCATCATCTACTTCTATCTCATAACCACACGCTTTACATTTTTTTTTTATTATTTTTTTATTTTTTATAAATTCTATTTCTGGATTATTACATTTTGTACAAATTATATTTTGAATTAATTCTTCTAATAAATCATCTATTGAATTCTCATTTAAATTTTTTTTATATAAAATGTCATTTTTAGAATTACATCCTAATTTTTTTTGAATAAATGTTATAATAGTTTTTGTTTTAAGATTTATACTTTTAGAAATATTACTTAAATTATTTATTTTTGTTCCTAGTTTATCATCACTTAATTTTATTTTTTCTCTTTTATATCTATAAAAAGGATCGGATATATATTTTGGTATATTCATATTATATTATATATATTATATGTCCTTATATTTATTTATTAAACCTGAAATTATATTTTCATTATTTTTAGGATTATTAATAAAATACATTAATAAATTTAAATCTATATTATTTTTATTTTGTATTATTAATGGTAAAATGTATTTTATAAAATCATTTATATTCTTAATTTTTATTTCTTTTAATTTGTCTTCTTCTTTGTTAATTTCATGATTTATATAATAATTTATTTTATTAATAGTTTCTTTATATATTTCTATTTTATTACTACTATTTACTTCTATATTTATATTTTTTATTATTAAAAAATTATTTTTATTAAAATGATTTAAAATCATTTTTACTTTTTTAACATTATTAAAATACTTTAATTCCTCATTATCATCATCATCATCTTCATCATCATCTTCATCATCATCATCATCTTCATCATCATCATCTTCATCTTCTTCATTATCATTTTTAAAATTAAATAAAACATAATTTAAATTTACATAATTTGTTATTATTTTTAAAAACTTTATAAAATTTTTATTTTCTTTAAATTTTTTACTAATAGTTTGATTTTTTAACCAATTTTCAACTGATTCATATAAATAAAAATTAAATGTATTATAATATTTAATAATTCTATTATCACGAGAATAAAATTTTTCATTAAATGGATTTTCATCTAATAATTCTTTATTATCATCTTCATGAATATAAATAATTTTTTCAAATTTATTAAAAAATAATATATCTAAAATTTTTTTTAAAAAAGTTATATCTGTATTAATTAAATCATTAATTGTGAAATAAATTTCAAAATTGTCATCATCT
>Ga0163109_10004149_pt1 | contig 11039 bp, 9 predicted proteins | sample CRUFie1St13metaG_FD_108704 | JGI IMG/M metagenome (GOLD analysis project Ga0163109, IMG submission 108704) | Marine microbial communities from the Costa Rica Dome - CRUD Field 142mm St13 metaG | ecosystem: Environmental > Aquatic > Marine > Oceanic > Photic zone | place: Costa Rica: the Eastern... | reverse complement strand
TCTGCTGAAACATTTTATAATAGTCTGCCTTCAAACATCGAAGATCCTATGGCAAAATTATTTAAAAGTTCTATGCAAACAGTCATTAAAACTAGATCAAAATCAAATTTATCTGAGAGATTATCTAGTGTTTTAGAAGTAAATATTGAAAAACAAATGGTGTCAGTTGAAAAATATAATAGTTTTTTAGCAACTGTTGGATCAACAGCGCCATTCATAGGATTGTTTGGAACTGTTTGGGGAATTATGAATTCATTTCAATCGATTGCAATTTCAAGAAATACCAGTCTTGCAATAGTTGCCCCAGGTATTGCAGAAGCTTTATTTGCAACTGCACTTGGATTATTAGCTGCAATACCGGCTGTAATTGCTTATAATAAATTTAATTTAGACTCTAGAAAATACTCACAAAAATTAGAAAATTTTTCAAAAAGATTCTTATCAATTATTTAAATGGGATTTAAGCTCAAAAGTTCAAAAAACGATCCAATGAGTGAAATTAACGTTACACCATTTGTTGATGTAATGTTGGTTTTGCTAATTATATTTATGGTTACGGCACCATTACTTACAGTTGGGGTCCAAGTAGATTTGCCAGAAACTTCTGCTGACACACTTCCTGAGGAAAATGAACCTTTAACTTTAACAATTAATTCTAAAGGTGAAATTTTTATTCAGGAAACAAAGGTTGAATTTAATAATTTAATTGTAAAAATATTGGCAGTTTCAAATAACCGAACTGATACAAGAATATATGTTAGGGGAGACAAAGCTATTAACTATGGAAGAGTTCTTGAAATTATGGGAATGCTTTCAGGATCAGGATTTACAAAAGTAGCTTTAATATCTGAACCAAATAAAGAGAGATAAGGATTATGTATCGAGGTCTCTTAATCTCATCTGGATTTCATGTTGCTATTGTTATGGTGAGTATTTTGGCTTTGCCATTTGTAGCCAAAAAACCTCTTGATATTCCACCCCTTATTTCTGTTGAACTTATTCAAATAGCTGAAAAGACAAATATTCCTTTTGCACCAAAAGCATCAAAAATAATTGAGAAGGCAAAAAAAGAAAATAATAAACTTTTGTCTGAACAGGCCCCTCCTAAAAAAGTAAAAAAAGATAAAAAAAAAGAGGTCCAGACAGATAAAAAAAAAAATGAAATTTCTAAGCTTGCATCAAAAAAAACACCAACTATTGAAAATAATATAGAAAAGTTAAAAAAAGAAAAACTAAATGCTGTACCCTTGCCAGAAAAAGAAAAACAGAAAATTCAACCTAAAGAAGAAAAAAAACAAAAACCATCTAAAGAAGTTAACGATGAAAATATAAAAAAATTAGTTGAAACAAAAAAACCATTATTAGATGAAAAAAAAGTTAAACAAGTCTCAGAATTTGAAAAAAAAGATAAGTTAGATTTGAATGAAATTGCTGCATTAATTGATAAAAAAAAAGAAAATTTAGCAGAAATAAAACAAGATGAAGATAAAATATCCCAATCATCTGATGAGACAATGGATTACTCTACATTAACTTTAAGCGAGGAAGATGCATTAAAGGCCCAGATATTTACTTGTTGGAGTGTTCCTATAGGTTTACCATTCAGCGAAGATTTATTAGTAAGAGTTAAACTTCAATTGAAACCAGACGGTTCAATTGAAAAGCTTGAAATGCTAGATCATATTAAAATGAATACTCCTGGTAAAGAAAAATTCAGAACCTTAGCAGATAGTGTAAGGAGAGCAATTCAACTGTGTAATCCTTTAAAAGTCCCAACCAGCGGTTATGAAAGATGGAAAAATATGATTTTAAATTTTGATGCTCGTGATATGCTTGGAGGATAATGTTTAGAATAATTAATTTAACATTTATTGTAATTCTATTAACTATAACTAGAGCCAACTCTTTAATAGAGATAGATATTACTCGAGGTAATTTAGATCCACTTCCAATTGCAGTTTCTCCATTATATCAAGATGATAAGTCAAAAAAGAATTCTATTAATGAAATTAAAATTGAAAATGTTGGCTCCGAGATTTCTTCAGTGGTAGAAAATAATCTTAAAACATCTGGTTTATTTAATCCACTGAGCAAAGATGCATTTTTACAAAAGCCTGATATTGCACACTTAAAACCCAGGTTTGAGGATTGGGCACTTATTAAAGCACAAGCTTTAATTACTGGAAAAGTGACAATGGAGAATAAAAAATTAAAAGTTGAATTTAGACTATGGGATATTCTGGCTGGAAGAGAAATGATGGCTTTGGCATTCACAACAGTTCCAAGTAATTGGAGAAGAGTTGGGCATATAATTTCAGATAAAGTCTATGAAAGATTAACAGGAGAAAAAGGATATTTTGATACCAGAATAATTTATGTTTCTGAAGAAGGCCCAAAAACTGCAAGAGTAAAGAAGTTAGCAATTATGGATCAAGATGGATTTAATAATAAATATTTAACTTTGGGAAATGAATTAGTTTTAACCCCAAGATTTAATCCAACAAGTCAGATGGTTACTTATTTATCTTACTTTAAGAATCTACCAAGAGTATATTTATTAGATATTGAAACTGGAACTCAAGAGGTTGTTGGCGATTTTCCTGGAATGACATTTGCTCCAAGATTTTCACCAGATGGCAAAAAAATAATAATGAGTTTCGCGAAAGATGGAAATTCAGACATTTATACAATGGATTTAGAAAATAGAATTGTTGAAAGAATCACAAATCATCCATCAATTGATACATCCCCATCATATTCTCCAGATAATAAATTTATTACATTCAATTCTGATAGAAGTGGTTTTCAACAAATCTACATTATGAAAGCTGATGGCTCAAATGTAAAAAGAATTTCTTTTGGCAAAGGATTGTATGGAACACCTGTATGGTCACCAAGAGGAGATTTAATTGCATTTACAAAATTACATAAAGGAAAATTTTATATTGGTGTTATGCGAACAGATGGTTCTGGTGAGAGATTATTAACTGAAAATTATTATCAAGAAGCTCCTTCATGGTCTCCCAATGGAAGAGTATTAATTTTCTATAGAGAAACTAAATCTAATGATAAAGGTGAGGGATTTAGTGCTAAGCTATGGTCTATAGATCTTACAGGATATAATGAAAGGCAGGTTCAAACAGAGACTGATGCTTCTGACCCATCTTGGTCGTCTTTATTGAGCAATTAGGGCTTTTTTATTAATTTTAATATAAATTAAGTTGATTTTTTTGCTTGAAACATCTAATTAGTTGTGAAAAAGTTCTAATTAAATATTAAGGAGCATTAATGAATTTTAGCAAATCATTTAGAAATACTTTTCTAGTTATATTATTAAGTTTAATCGTATCAGCTTGTGCAACAAAAAAAACCACTACAAAAGTAGAGGGTCAGATGCAAGGTGATGTTTATACAGGCACAGATACCGTTAAATATTTAGCTGACGGTGTTCCAGACAGAGTATTTTTTGCAACAAACGAATCTATTTTGACAACTAAATCGAGAGACACATTAAGAAAACAAGCAAATTGGTTAAGAGAAAATTCTAGCATTAATGTTGTAGTTGAGGGTCATGCCGACGAGAGAGGTACAAGAGAATATAACTTAGCATTAGGTGAAAGAAGAGCAAATGCTGCTAAGGATTATCTGATTACATATGGAATATCTGCTGATAGAATTTCAGTGATAAGTTATGGGAAAGAGAGACCAGTTGATTCAGGTTCAAACCCGCTTTCTTGGTCAAAGAATAGAAGATCTGTGACTGTTAAGGCTAATTAAAGTTATTTGAAATTTATAAAGACCCTAAGATTATTATAAAAAATTTTAGGGTCTTTTTTTTGCCATCATTATAATTAAAAAATAAATTTGATGACTAAAAAGTATACTAATATTTTTACATATATAATCTCTATTTTTTTTATTTCATTCTATGCAACATCAGATGAGATAAATATGAGAGAAATTTTAGAAATTATTCAAAAAGATCTTAGAACATTGGAAAGAGCAGTTTATTCAGAGTCATTCCAAAAAAAATCTGGAGGAGAAACCTCTTTATCAACTAAAGAAACAGAGGATGCATTGACAAGACACTTATTAAAATTATCTGAAATTGAAAAGCAATTTCAAAATTTAACTAACAAATTTGAAGAAATTAATTTTAAAATTGATAAATTGTCCTCAAGATTATCAAAAACCCAGGCCGACAATCAGTTAAGATTTCAAGAATTAGAAAATAATTCTAATTTAGTTCAAAAGAGTCAAAATAATGAACAGAATTTGTCGAAAAATAAAAATAATGAAAATACAAAGACAGACTTAGCAAATAAAAAAATTATGCCAGGTACATCTCAACCTCAAGATTTAGGAACAATTTCTTATAAAGATATGACAGACACAAGTGAGACGCAGGCAATACAATCTGTCGATACAACTAAGACGATCTTAACAGAAAACTTTATCAACGAAGAAAAAATTTTACCTGATGCATCACCTTTGGAGCAATATGAATTTGCAACTAGTTTTTTAAAAGTTGGAGATTATAATATGGCAGAAAGAGCATTTAGAGAATTTGTTGACACAAATCCAAACAATGTTCTTTCTGGAAATGCACAGTACTGGTACGCAGAGACTTTTAGAATAAGACAACTCTATACTGATGCAGCATCTGCTTATTTAGAAGGTTATCAAAAATATCCCAAGAGTGAAAAAGCACCAATTAATCTTTTGAAACTTGGTGTATCTTTAGTTCAGATAGGAGAGAAAGATCAGGGTTGTCTAATGATCGCTGGCGTAAAAAAACAGTACCCAAATGCCACCCAATCAGTTCTTCAAAAAGCAAAATACGAAGAGAAAAAGTTTGAGTGTAACAAAGACAATTCTTAGTTTTTACCTAAAAAAATTAAAGGATCCTTTAGTACAAAAATTATATAAAGTATTTTTAAATACTATTACATCATTAGATTTGAATAATAAAAAGATTATGGTTGGGGTGTCAGGCGGTGCTGACAGCTTAAATATTCTATTTTTCTCGTTTTACTATGCATTAAAAAATAAGATTAAATTGTATCCAGTTATTATTGATCACAAACTTAGAAAAGAATCCACAAATGAAGCTTTAAATTTAAAGTACAAACTAAAGAAAAATTTTAAAATTAATTGTAAAATCTTATCAAAAAGAAATAGTAAAATTGATAAAAATTTACAATCTTACGCTAGAGATTTAAGATATGATTTATTTCTAAAAGAATGCAATAAACATAATATAGACTATCTTTTATTAGGCCATCATAAAGATGATCTGATTGAAAATTTCTTTATAAGATTTCTGAGAGGATCTGGTTTAAAAGGACTTGTCTCTTTTAATAAAAATGTAAGTAATTATAATGGTTTAAAAATTGTTAGACCATTTTTATCCACTTCAAAAAAAGAATTAATTGCAACCAATAAAAAAACCTTTGATTTTTTTATAGATGATCCCACAAATTATAATGATAAATTTTTAAGAAGTAGAATTAGAAAACTGCTAAAAAATTTAGATAAAGAGGGTTTAAACTTTAATAAATTCTATTTAACTTTAAATAATTTATCAAAAAGTGATCAAGTTATAGAATTTTTTGTTGAGAAAAATGTTATTGAAAACTCAAAATATTTTGAAAAACATAAAAAAATAATTTTAAACCAATCTTTTTTTAATAATCCTGACGAAATTATTTTAAGGAGCTTTTCAAAAGTAATTCAACATATAAGTAAGAAAAAAAACTATCCTAGAGGTAAAAAAGTGATCAGTCTTATAAATTTCTTAAAGTTTTCAAATAAAAAAGTAAAATTGACACTTTCAGGATGTATTATTGAAAAAATTAAGGATTCGGTGATAATTTACCCGGAAAAACGATAATTTTTTTGCTAAATGATCAAAATGACACTTGTTAATTTATTAATAATTCTTAATTTAAAGCTCTATGAATTTTAAAAACTTAGCAATGTGGGGAATAATCGTTATTTTAACGATTGGTCTTTATAACATGTTTAAGAACCCGCAAGGTTCAATTTCTCAAAAAAACAAAATTATTTTCTCTGAATTTTTAACTGAAGTAGATAATGGAAGAGTAGTTAAAGTTGAAATACAAGGAAAAAATATAAAAGGTGTATTATCTAACGGAAATCAATTTACCACTTATGCACCTGAAGACCCGAACTTAATTCAAAAGCTAAGTGATAAAGGCGTAAGTATCTCTGCAAGTCCATTAGAAGAAAAAATGCCTTCATTATTGGGAATACTTCTTTCCTGGTTTCCAATGCTGTTATTAATTGCTGTCTGGATTTTCTTTATGCGTCAGATGCAAGGAGGAAAAGGTGGAGCAATGGGCTTTGGAAGATCAAAAGCGAAGATGATGAATGAAGTTAAAGGAAAAGTAACATTTAATGACGTTGCTGGTGTAGAAGAGGCAAAAGAAGAAGTAGAGGAAGTAGTAGAATTTTTAAAAGATCCAAGAAAATTCAGCAGATTAGGTGGAAAGATACCAAGAGGATGTTTATTGGTGGGTCCTCCAGGTACTGGTAAAACATTATTAGCAAGAGCAATTGCTGGAGAAGCTGGAGTACCTTTCTTTACCATTTCTGGATCAGATTTCGTTGAAATGTTTGTTGGTGTTGGTGCCTCAAGGGTGAGAGACATGTTTGAACAAGGTAAAAAACATTCTCCATGTATAATTTTCATTGACGAAATTGATGCTGTAGGAAGAAGTAGAGGAGCAGGTCTTGGTGGTGGAAATGATGAAAGAGAGCAAACTCTAAATCAGTTATTAGTTGAGATGGATGGTTTTGATACTAATGAGGGTGTAATTATTATTGCTGCTACTAATAGACCAGATGTACTAGATCCAGCTCTTTTAAGACCGGGAAGGTTTGATAGACAAGTTGTTGTTTCCAACCCAGATTTAATTGGTAGAGAAAAAATTTTAAAAGTGCACGCAAAGAAAATATCAATGGCACCTGATGTAAATTTAAGAACAGTTGCTAGAGGAACACCTGGATTTTCCGGAGCAGATTTAGCTAACCTTGTAAATGAGGCTGCTTTGCTAGCTGCAAGAAAAAATAAAAGGATTTTGACATACCAAGAATTTGAAGAAGCTAAAGATAAAGTAATGATGGGATCTGAAAGAAGATCCATGGTAATGTCAGAAGAAGAAAAAAAACTAACTGCATATCATGAAGCTGGACATGCAATTGTAACAATTAATGAAAAAGCTGCTTACCCTATACACAAAGCAACAATAATACCAAGAGGAAGAGCTCTAGGAATGGTTATGCAATTACCTGAAAGAGATGAAGTTTCTCAAACAAGAGAACAACTGCATGCACAAATGGCCATTGCCATGGGGGGAAGAGTTGCAGAAGAAATAATTTTTGGAGACGATAAAGTTACCACAGGAGCAGCGAGCGATATCGAACAAGCAACGAAAAGAGCAAGGGCTATGGTAATGAGAGCTGGATTAAGTAAAGAAATGGGGCCAGTTGCTTATGGAGAAAACGAAGAGGAAGTATTTTTAGGAAGATCTGTAGCAAGACAACAAAATATGTCAGAGGAAACTGCTAGAAAAGTAGACAGCGAAATCAGAAAGTTTGTTGATATGGGTTATGAAAGAGCAAGAAAAGTATTAACTGAAAAAATCGATGATCTACATAAACTTGCAAAAGCTTTACTTACTTACGAAACTTTAACAGGTACTGAAATTGAAGATTTAATAAATAAAAATATATATCCAAAGAATAAAGAAGATCTTAAAGTCGAAGATGATGATCAAAACTCAGCACTTGGTTCAATGGGCCTTAAACCAAAGATAGTGCACTAAAGCTTTAATGAATAAATATTACACTAGAGCGTGTAATTTTTATTACGGAACAGTATCAAAAAAATATATTAAAAAAAAAAAATCTATCCCTCTTAACGGATATAATTTTATTTCTTTTGATAAAATAGAAATTATTGATAGAGAAAAAACTAAAATAATCAATATTAAAGATATTAGCAAACTTCCAAGTAAACTAAAAAATAAAGTTAATAGAGATTTAAAAAATATAAAAAAAAAGAGAACGTTTAAAAAACTAAATTTGTCCAAAATCCCAATTATAATGGGTATAATGAATTTAACTCCAGATAGTTTTTCTGATGGTGGTAAATATAATAAAAAAACCTTAGCAAAGAAACGTCTAAATAGCTTATTATCAAATGGGGCGAAAATAATAGATGTAGGTGGAGAGTCTACAAGACCAGGTGCAAATGATATTCACCCTTTGAAAGAATGGGATAGAATTAAGTTTATTTTAAAAATTTTACAAAATAAAAAAAGTTTTATTTCATTAGATACTAGAAAAAGTTTTGTGATGGAGAAAGCTTCCAAAATAAAAATTGATCTTATAAATGATGTATCTGGACTAAGTTACGATCCAAAAACTGTAAATTATTTAAAAATAGCAAAAAAACCTTTTGTAATACATCATATGAAAGGAACACCAATGAATATGCAAATTAAACCCACATACAAAAATGTACTTCTAGATATTTATGACTTCTTTGAAGCAAAATTAAAATATCTTAGAAAAAAAGGTATTAAACATAATAATATTATATTAGATCCAGGAATTGGGTTTGGAAAAAATTTGAAACATAATATTACTCTCTTAAAGAATATTTCTATTTTTCATTCATTGGGTCTTCCTGTAATGTTGGGTTTATCTAGAAAGAGATTTATTAAGGATATTTCAAAAGAGAATGATACTAAAGAGAGAATTGGTGGAACAGTATCCTCATGTATCCAAGCATATCTACAAGGAGTTCAAATTCTAAGAGTTCATGACGTTAAAGAAATCAATCAAGCATTTAAAGTGTTTAAAGAATTGCAAAATTAGAAATGATTAAAAAATATTTTGGCACTGATGGAATTAGAGGAAAAGTTAATGGTTCTAAAATAAATGGTGAAATGTTTTTTAAATTTGGCTTAGCAGCTGGAACATATTTTAAAAATCTTAAAAAAAGTAAACAAACAGCAATTATTGCAAAAGACACTAGATTATCAGGTTATACGCTTGAACCTGCGCTAGTGTCTGGATTGGCATCAGCTGGAATGCATATTTATACTCTAGGACCGATACCAACAAATGGTTTAGCAATGCTAACAAAAAAAATGAAAGCAAATATGGGTATAATGATTACAGCTTCACATAACCCATATCATGATAATGGTTTAAAGCTATTTGGACCTGATGGACTTAAACTATCTGATAAAATCGAAAAAAAAATAGAAAAGTTAATTGACTCAAAAATTACAAAAAATCTTTCTAAACCTATCGAGCTGGGTAGGGTTAAAAGACTAGAAGATGCAAATGATAATTATATAAAAATATTAAAACAAAATTTCCCGTCCTCTTTTAGTTTAAAAGGAATAAAAATTGCTTTAGACTGTGCTAATGGTGCCGGTTATAAAGCTGGTCCTGAATTATTTAAATCATTAGGCGCCAAAGTATTCAAAACTGGCATTTCTCCTAACGGATTAAATATAAATCTTAAATCTGGATCAACTTATCCAAGTAAAATTTGTAAAATGACAAAAAAAAACAAGGCTCATATAGGAATTGCATTAGATGGAGATGCAGACAGAATTATAGTCTGTGATGAAAACGGTAGAATTATTGATGGAGATAAAATTCTTGCCATGTTGGGAGATAGATGGAAAAGAAAAAAGATTTTAAAAGGTGGAGTGATTGGGACACTAATGTCGAATTATGGTTTAGAAAATTTCTTTAAAAATAACGGAATTAAATTTTTAAGATCGGATGTGGGAGATAGATATGTAAAAGAAAAAATGAAAAAAAATAAATTTAATTTAGGAGGAGAACAATCGGGTCACATAATTCTTGGGAAGTTTGCAACTACAGGAGATGGATTACTGGTTGCATTAGAAATTCTTTTTTCATTGAGAAAAAGAAAGAAAGCCAGTGAACTTTTTAATAAATTTAAACCCACTCCACAAATATTGGAAAATATAGAAGTAAAAGATAAATCAATAATCAATACTCCAAAATGTAAAAAAGCAATTATTGAAGCAAATAAAATAATTAAAAATAAAGGCAGAATATTAGTTAGAAAATCAGGTACTGAACAAAAAATTAGAATTATGAGCGAGTCAGATGACTCAAGTTTAAATAAATTATGTGTTAATATAATCAAAAAATCAATCCAGTAAATTGAAAATCAAATCTAAAATATTAATAATTGCAGGATCAGACTCCTCTGGGGGAGCTGGCATTCAAGCAGATATTAAATCAGTTACTTCTCTTGGTTCTTTCGCTATGACAGCTATCACAGCAGTAACATCTCAAAATACAACAGGTGTTAAGTCTATAACACCAATACCTAATAAAGAAATTTCTAATCAAATCGAATTTACCTCAAAAGATATTAAACCAGATGCAGTAAAGATAGGAATGCTGCATTCTATTCAAGTTATAAATTCAGTATTAAAATCAATAAAAAAGTCAAATTTAAATAAAATAATATTAGATCCTGTTATGGTAGCCAAAGGTGGAGCCAAGCTTATTGATAATAAGGCTATTCTATTGTTGAAAAAAAAATTAATAAAAAGGGTTGATTTAATAACACCAAATATTCCTGAAGCAGAAATACTAACCAAAATAAAAATTAGATCTATCTTAGATATGAAAAATGCTGCTAAAATATTATTAGATTTAGGTGCTAAGAATGTTCTAATTAAAGGTGGTCATTTAAATTCGAAAATCTTGAAAGATATTTTTGTAAATAAAAAAGAAACTGCAATATTTACAAATAAAAAAATTAAAACAAAAAATACTCATGGAACTGGATGTACATTATCAAGTGCAATTGCAACGTATTATGGATGTGGAAAAACTCTAAAGAAATCTTGTGAGTTAGGTATTAGGTATGTAAACAATGCCATTAGGACAAGACCGAATTTTGGAAAAGGAAATGGACCAATTAACCATTTAAATAGTTTTATAATAGA
>Ga0163109_10004148_pt1 | contig 11042 bp, 15 predicted proteins | sample CRUFie1St13metaG_FD_108704 | JGI IMG/M metagenome (GOLD analysis project Ga0163109, IMG submission 108704) | Marine microbial communities from the Costa Rica Dome - CRUD Field 142mm St13 metaG | ecosystem: Environmental > Aquatic > Marine > Oceanic > Photic zone | place: Costa Rica: the Eastern... | reverse complement strand
TCGGCGCTGAAGATGCTGGTCAGTCCCTTCCAGTGGCTATTGCTGCTAAGGCAGCTGCTGATGCTGCTGTGGTTACTGCTAATGCAGCCGCTGCAGACGCTACAGAAGCCCTCACAACGGCTAATGCAGCTGATGCTATAGCCAATACAGCCAACACCAATGCCAACCAGGCTCTGGTGGACTCCAGCGCAGCCCTGCTTGCTGCTGGTAACGCTCTTGCAGAGGTCGAACTGGCCCAGCAGAGTGCTCAAGCGGCCGAAGATAGTGCTGCAGCTGCTGAAGCTGCCGCTGCTAACGCTCAAACGTCCGCAGATGCTGCAGTTACATCTGCAAACACGGCTGTCACTACGGCCAATGCAGCTCAAACTACAGCAAATAACGCTCAAACCACGGCAACTAACGCTCAAAGCACTGCAAATACTGCTAACAGCAGAGCTGCAGCCGCTGAAACTGATGCTGCCCAGGCTGTCGCTGTTGCTCAGGCAGCTGCTGACGCTGTGGGTGATGCCCTGCTGTTTGACAGCTATCCGAACCTGGCAGCTCTGCCTGCTGGTACCTCCGGAGACGCTGCTGAGGTTGTTGATTCTACTGGTGTGGAGTCTGACAGCCGTATCACAGGCGTCCCTGCTGGATTCGTTGGTGACCCTGGCCTGCTGGTCCGTCTGATCAAGAACGGTACCTGGCAGTTCCAATCCTATACCCCCAACGATCCTGACAACCGGTATCTGAACCCCACAGATGCTGCTGCTATCGACGCTGGTATTGCTGCTGCCCAGGCTACTGCCGATGCAGCCCTGCCTAAGTCCGGTGGCACGATGACTGGGATCATCAACTTCGCCCCTGCACAGGACTTTGGCGTCCAAGATGCCTCTACAACTGTCAAGGGTATCGTACAGCTCAGCAACAGCGTTTCATCCACCTCACAGACCCTTGCAGCGACCCCTCGGGCCGTCAAGGACGCCTATGATGCTGGTGTAAACGCCAACAATGCTGCTGGTGTAGCTCTGACTGCAGCCAACAATGCTCAGGGCACAGCCAACCAGGCCAACACTACAGCTAATGCAGCCCTGCCCAGGTCTGGCGGCACGATGACAGGTGAAATCACCTTCTCTGCTAACCAGAACTTCCCTAACAGCGGCCTGCCTACAGCTAACGCTACTTCAGCTGGTGTATCCAAGCTGTCCAGCTCTGTCACCTCCAACATCGGTACTGACGGCGGCATCTCAGCAACTCCTGCTGCAGTCAAAGCTGCTTACGACCGTGGCTCACAGGGCGTGGCATCTGCTAATGCTGCTACAACCACCGCCAACTTGGCCCTGCCTAAGTCTGGTGGTACCATGACCGGCACGATTAACTTCGTATCTGGCCAGACCTTCAACGTACAGACCGGTAACGCCTCTACCAAAGGTATCCTCCAGCTCTCCAACCGTGTCGACTTCTCCTCTGGGATGTCCAACGGCTATGCTGCGACCCCTTCTGCGGTCAAGCAAGCATACGATAAAGCTGAAGATGCTCTGGCAGCTGCTAGTGCTATTGCTGTTACCACCGGCACCTGGAACCCGTCTGTTTCCAAGCTGGACAACGACAACCAGGATGGCTACTGGTACCGCATTGGTGACCTTGTATTCATCAACTTCCGGTACAGCTGGGATGGTAAGAGCAGCAATGGTGACGACTTCGAGATTGACAACCTGCCCTTTACTGCAGCTGAGTCATACAACGGTGTGACCTTTGCTGCTTCACGCGGGTTGCCTCCGGAATCCTTTGATGATGGCGAAGACAGGTTCTTCAAAGCCATCTACATGCACATTCCTGAGGGCAGCAAGAAGATCGAACTGCGTCTCCAAGACGTATCCGACAGCAGCCCTGACCGGCTCCAGACCAACTCCTGCGACGATGAAGGATACATCTGGGGATCCGGCGTTTACATTGCACAGTAACTATGCGGAGCCGATACTTCGGCCCTGCACGTCCTGTTTCTCCTAAGAAAGACTGGTTACTAGACGGCTTCAAGTGTGATTCTTGGAGCCGTGACCAGTCCAAACCGCCTCCGATTTACTTGAGGCCCCGCGATGAACCCGATCCGCCCCCGGTGGTGGTCGAGTTCTATGAGTATATCGACTCCCAAGGCTACCCCTATGACCTTGGTAAAGGCGATGCCATCGTGGACATGCAGGCCAACCCTGAAGAAGCCTTCTATGATTTACAAGGTGCCTTCACCTATACATACATTGATAGGCAAGGGTACCCATACGACCTTGAGAACGGCGCATTTACAGTCGACCTGGAGGTTGCCCAACTCAGAAACATCTTCGATCTTGACTAATGGCAGATAGATTACAGTTCCGTGGAGCCTTCTCCGTGGACATTCCGAGTACTGATGTATTCGACAGAGAACTGATCTTCGACCTGGATCGGAATACTCTTGTGTTAGGCAGTCAGAAGTCTCTAGTTCTGACTACTGATCTTGGTTATACCAAGGGTCAGGTCGACAATCTCATTGCTAACAACCCCGGACCCGAAGGTCCTGAAGGTCCAAGAGGTCCTCAGGGGCCCCCAGGAGCCGATGGAGAGGACGGGGAAGACGGCCGTGATGGTACAGACGGTACAGATGGTCAGGACGGCCTTCCTGGCGCTCCTGGCCTCCAAGGCGACAAGGGCGACAAAGGCGATAAGGGCGATAAGGGCGACCCAGGCCCTGAAGGTCCTGAAGGCCCAGCCTCTACACAGCCCGGTCCTAAGGGTGATCCTGGTGAAAAGGGTGATCCTGGCGAAGAAGGTCCTAAAGGTGACAAAGGAGACAAAGGAGATCCTGGTGAGCAAGGCCCCGAGGGCCCTGAAGGCCCGGAAGGTCCTGCTTCTACTGTCCAAGGACCCAAAGGTGACCCCGGTGAAAAGGGTGACAAGGGTGATCCCGGTGATCCTGGCCAAGACGGCGAGGACGGTGACCCCGGCCCAAGAGGTTTCAAGGGAGATCCCGGCGACGAAGGTCCCAAAGGCGACAAAGGAGATCCTGGTGAACAGGGTCTTAAAGGCGACAAAGGTGACAAAGGTGATCCTGGCGATCCTGGTGAGGATGGTGAGGATGGTCTTAAGGGTGACAAAGGCGATAAGGGTGACAAGGGTGACCCAGGTGACCCAGGTCCACTGAATCCTTTTGCTGATAAGTCCAAAAGGCTTGCCCCAGTCAACGTTAATGACGTTGGTGGTGCCATGGTTGTCGACAATCAGGGCTCCTACATCACTTGGTCCCAGAACATCCGCTATCAGGGCACTACCTACAACAACTCTGCTGGCTCTGGAGCCATGGTCTTTTGTAATAACAAAGGCTTAGGTGGCGGTGGCTGGCACTTCGTCAACCGTACTGGCGTCCTCGGTACTCAGATTACAGATTCTGGTGAGCTGGTTTCCAATGCTTACCGCATGAATGAGTCTGGAACCGACACTGGTATGTACTCCGGTGGTGACAACGTCCTTCAGTTTAAGTCCTCAAACGCTGTTGCCCTCACAATCGGCCCTTCTCGCATCGATGCTAGTAAGGACCTCTACGACAAGAATGGCGATCTCATCACTGGTGGCGGTGGTGGAGGCGGTGGCTGGGAGGCAACTCCTGCTTACATCTCTCTATCCCTGTCTGGATCCCAGCTGCTGACGACCACATTCACAAAGCTCTCTGGCTTAACCGTCCTCGAAACAGACAGCACCAAGGCTATTACTCGTAGCTCAGGAACCATCACGTTCCTGCAGGGTGGCGTCTATCAGATTGGTTACGTCGTATTCATGCGCCAGACTTCAGGTGGTAACCGCCTGGAGATGAGAGCCAAGTTCTACTCCAATGGTTCTGCCATTGAGGCTAGTACTTCCTCTGGCTACAGCAGGAATACTGTGCAAGAAGGAACCAGCTGCTCTGGCTCCATGGTCAAACAGTTCTCTGCCAACGACACCCTGGAAGTCAGGGTTAGTAAGGACTCCGGTGTAACCGGCGAAGTGGAATCTGCCGTCATGTACGCATACCGCATCGCCTAAAGGCTAACTAGCGGGCACCCACCAGGGTTGGTTAGCCTAACAAGCCCGTGTACCCCACTGGGAGATCCATCGCAGCACCTACGCATAACTGAGGTAACATGATTGAACCCATTATAGGTGGTCTGTTCGCCCTGTTCATTGCAGCTGCAGGCGGTAGTGTAACTTACGTTCTGAAGCTCGATGATCGGCTCGACCGACTCGAAGTCAAGATGGCGGAAGACTATGCAACCAAGAGTGAGCTTGTCCGCGCACAGGAGAAGCTCGACTTCATTATCTACGAACTCTCACACACAAACAAATGAAAGGACTCGCACAAGCTGCCCTTAAGTGGGCCAAGGAGTATGTCATCGAGTGGCTTATCAGCCCCGAAGGCAGAGAGGTCCTGTTGGAGCTGGTTGAGAAACTAGCTGCTCGGACTGACAACAAGATCGACGATTACATCGTTGAGATTGTCCGTAAAGGAACCGAGCCGGAGGCCTGATGGCAAAGCGAGCAAGCGAAGACTTGTTCGACGAGCTACACAGCCTACTGACCAATGAGTTGGTCGGTCGCATCAAATCTGGAGAGGCCACCACAGCCGACCTCCGTGCTGCGATCGACTGGCTTTCCAAGAACGACATTACCGGGGTGGCTGTCGAAGGCAGCCCCCTGGCTTCCCTCATGGGCATGATCCCAGACCTGACGTTCGAGGAGGTCAACAGTGGCAGGTAACTCGAAGACATCAAGGTACTATCGCAAGAACCCCAAGGCAGCGGCCAAGCGTAAAGCTTATGACCGTAAGTACTCTAAGAAGAACTACGGTTCCGAGGCCCCTGACTCAGCCAAGAAACGCAAGCGGAACAAGACCGCTGCAGCTCGCCACTCATGGCGCAAGAAGAACGGTATGGTGAACACCCGCAAGGGTAAGGGCAGAGATGCCTCCCATACTAAGAGCGGACGGATGGTCGCAGAATCATCCCGCAAGAACCGCTCACGGAACGGCAAGAACGGCCGGTCCACCAAGAAGTAAACCCCAACACTAATGAGCCACCGATGGACAGCCCCCGAAGCCTCATGCACGATCTTCTCACCTTCCGCGCTTCTGATGCGAAGCGTATGTGGAAAGAGAACATCCTGGCTCGGGATAACCACACATGCACTTACTGCGGCTCGAAAGACAACCTGACTCTCGACCACATAGTACCTCGCTGTAAAGGCGGGGCACGTTGGGACGCCAACAACGTGACCACTGCTTGTCGACAATGCAACCAACTAAAAGGCTCGATGTACTTAGACGAGTTCTTATTAAGCTATGGATTACCAACAGGGTGACACGATCACCTCAGGCGGTGTAACTTACACCTACAACGGATCCTCTTGGACGTACGTTCAGGACAAGGTCCCCGGTGGAGTATCCTCTACCATCACATTCGCTGGGACCCCGGTCCCCGACCCTGCAACCGCTCTCATCGACGATCAGAAGGAGTACGACTTCGCTGTTCTCGCTGGACTGGCTACAGGAGCCCTATACGCTAACACAGTTCAAGCAGGTTAATGACCCAAAACATCATTGATATTCTCGGTATCAATACCCTTGCTCTTCGTGGCAAAGGCACCGAGTTTAACCGTTTCAGCCGCTTCTTCCAGTCCGTCGATGACGCCCGTGAGTCAGTCGCTACTGGTGACTACGTTCCCACTCCGGGTCTGACCAATGCCGTCCTGATCCTGGGCATCGGCATTGCTATCTATTCCTTCGACCTCGAAGACTTCGTTGCTATCCAAGACCTCGCAGCTGCTGGCAACCAGGCTAGCCGCTACATCGAGCTGGATGGTGCCAACGATTATATCGAGTTCACAAGCCTCCAGGGCGGCACCGAGAACGTCCTCGACTGGTCTAAGGACTGGTCCATCGGACTGACCCTCGTCGGCCTTACAGAGACCACCAGCGACAACAAGCTGATGACTCTGTTCTCCAACGGCAACAACGCCATCTTCCTCCGTCGTGGTGGAACGAACTGGGGTATGTATGTCACAGGTGACGCCAACCTTCAGCACGGTGCTAACACTTGGTATGCTCCCACAGCTACCAGCCGCCTGCTGTTTACTTACGACGCTTCGACCTATCGTCTGAAGTATTACCTGGGTGAGCCCGCTTCAGGCACCTATGCCTTGCGAGCCAACCTGCTGGTCAACGCCAACACCCGTGTCAACCAAGTTGGTAACAGCCTCTGCATCGGCAAAGGCGTCAACACCAACCTTGGCACTAGCGCCCTCTGGGACGGTGGCGTCAACAACCTCATCATTTCTGATCAAGTCCTCGTTGGCCCCCAGGTCGATGAGTTCTTCCAGACCGGTGAGGCTTTCACTGAGCATGAGTACTACGCTGACCTGACCACCTACGCCCGCCTGGGTGAGGACACATACCCCAACGTGGTGGACACCAAGTCCAACGCAACCGGTGTGCTGGTCAACGGTGCAGCCAACGACTTCGTTGACATCCCGACTGAATAATGACAGTAAACACTACGTTCCTCCCCAAGACGAACGGTTTAGTGTTTGACCCTCGCCTGCAGGCACGTTCCGACAAGGGACGTGTCTATGGCTTGGTTGGTGGCGAAACGGAGGGCGGCCTTGTCGAACCTCCTGTCGCTGCTACTCCTCCTGGTATTACTGGCCAGCCATTTGTGTTTGAGACCTTGACGGTCGATCCACCTGACGTGGCTGGTTCACTTGCTTTCCCTTACTCTGGCTTCAGCTATGTCTGGGGCTATGCAACAGAAACCAAGATCATTGGTACCGGTGAGACCTATGTAGTGCAGCCCGAGGACGTGGGCAAACAGATTGTAGTGGCAGCTGTTGTGAGAGCTAATCGCAACGTAGTCCTACCCTCTGAGCCCACAACTGCTATCGGCTGGCTTCCGCCAAACCCGCAGGTGGTAACTCCTCCTCCGGCTAACCTGCACTTCGAGCTGGGTAAGAAGATTGAAGTGACAGCTGAGTTCTCTGTACGCTATCAGCGTCAGGGTACCTGCTTCCAGTTCATCAACCCAGACGGTCAACCTAAGCCCTTCAACCGTGGACAGATCGAAAAGGCCTATCCCGGTACTGAAGTACGAATCACAAACGCAGACAAGGACGCAGATGGCTTGTCTGTTCTGACCATTGAGATCCTCTCCAAGGACGGTGGCTTCCCTACTCAAGGGAGGTACCGCGTCAAGGACGAGAACACCTACACTGGTCAATCTGCATCTGACATCGAACTCTTTACAGTAACTCATTCATGACTGCTGAAACCTTTGACATCGTAAAGCGCAAGGCCACCGTGTGGTCCCGCGACCGCAAGAACGGCGGCTCTGCTGCTGCTTCTGGCGCTGACTTCGCCTCTGTTACCGACGTGAACGGCGCACTTGACGTGTGCTCCGAAGCTTGGAAGACCGAGCACACTGTGACTGCCGACTCCATCGGTAAAGCCCAGCACATCGACGCTGTCTGATACTGATGGCCTCTAAGAAGAAGGGGGCTATGAAAGGATGCGGGATCAAGAATGGATGCAAGTCCAAGAAAGGCGGCCTGACAGCTAAAGGCCGCGCCCGCATTAACAAGAAGACTGGATCAAACCTGAAGGCCCCCGTGACCGGCAAGGTCAAGCCTGGATCCAAGGCCGCAGGCCGTCGTAAGTCCTTCTGTGCTCGTAGCAGAAGCTGGACTGGACCTCGCGGTAAAGCAGCGCGTCGGCGCTGGAAATGCTAACTCTTATCTAATCAATCATGCCCCAAGGACCTGGAACATACGGCTCAAAGCGTGGCCGTCCCCCTGTGAAGAAGGCCGCTGCTAAGCGTCCTGCCAAGCGTACAGCGAGGAAGAAGAGATGAGCCTGTATCGCAACATCAACAAGCGGAAGCGGGCTGGTACTAGCCGCTCCAAGAAGAACTCAACTGTCTCGGCTAAGTCGTATGCCGCGATGAAGAAGGGCTTCCCGAAAAAGAAGAAGTCCAAAAAGTAAATCCCGCAGGCCCCTAACGGGGCCTTTTCTTATGGCTCCTGCTGTCCAAACTGCAAACATGGACTACCTCTACAAAGCATTGACCTCTGGTATGGTCGATGTGTTGTCAGGTGGTAAGATCCCCAAGATGTCACACAATCAAGCTTCAGGTTTGATTGGATCATGGATTGTCGAGACCGGCAAACCCGGCCTGGAAGGTTTAGACGTTGTCGAACGAGGCAACAACAATGCTGGACGAGGTCTGTCCCAATACACTGGTGTTAGGCGTGATCCTTATGACGTAGCCCGTGCTGATGCGTTAGCTGCTGGTAAGGACGTGCAGGGTGCTGAATGGCAGCTGAAGTACTTCATTGACGAGTACGTCGGCAGGCACGACAGAGGTGGTAACAGCATGATTGGCTGGACACGCATCTTCGAGAACGCACCAAAGCAAGGAACACCTGCTGAGTTCGCGGACTACTACACCGGCAGTGAGGCTGAGGCTCGCGGTTACTTCCGCCCTGGTACGCCACACCTCAAGCAACGTATGGATGCGGCTATGGCCGTGTCTGAGATATATCAGCGCCAGAAGGCCGCTGCAGTCGAGCTGAAGAAGCCACAACCCCTGCCTCCTAGTGCAGGTAACACTGTGACGACTTATGCCCCTCAGCAGCCCGTAAACAAGACTCTGAGCAAGCTGAACATTCCCGTACTTAACCAGTTCTGATGAAACGCCCTGACTTTACCTTTAATGGTTGGCAGGAGCTGTCAGATGCGATCTATAAGGCCTTCCCTGAGTGGTTGGCCTTTCTGCTCTCTGCATACCTCTGGGGCTTAGAGCAGCGTTATATCGCCTACAAGGTGCGTAAGGCCGTCGATGACGCAATCCTACCTCACCTACCCCCTTCGCCTGTTATAGAGCCTCCTAGATACCACTCAGAGCCTTCTGAGGTTGAAGGGTTAGACACCATCTCATTCACCTATGACTTCGCAGCCAAACGTCCTAGACAGGATGAAGGATGACTTTAAGGTCTTCCTGACACTCGTATGGCATGAGCTTGGCCTCCCTAAGCCGACCCGTGCCCAACTCGCCATCGCAGATTACCTACAACATGGACCAAAGCGACTACAGATCAGTGCTTTCCGAGGAGTCGGTAAGTCTTGGATTACAGCTGCCTTTGTACTGTGGCAGCTCTTTAATGATCATGATAAGAAGATCATGGTTATCTCAGCATCCAAAGAACGGGCCGACAGCTTCAGCCTGTTTTGTCAGCGACTTATCATTGACATTAAATGGCTCCAGTTCCTACAGCCCCGTGACAACGATCAACGATGGTCTCGAATAAGCTTCGATGTTGGGCCTGCGAAACCACACCAAGCCCCCTCTGTAAAGTCTGTGGGTATCACTGGTCAAATGACCGGAAGCCGCGCAGACCTGATGATCTTCGACGACGTGGAGGTCCCACTCAACTCAGCAACGGACGCACAACGTGAGAAACTCCTTCAGCTGGTCACAGAGTCTGAATCGATTCTTACACCAAAGCCAGAATCCCGAATCCTATTCCTGGGGACTCCGCAGTCGGTATTCACAATCTACCGAAAGCTTGCCGAACGGTCGTACAGGCCATTTGTATGGCCCGCAAGATACCCTCGGGACCTCAGCAAATATGAGGGACTACTCGCGCCGCAGCTGGTCGAAGACCTTGAGACCCAAGAGGATCTGACCTGGAAACCTACCGATGCACGATTCGATGAGCATGATCTCCTAGAACGTGAGTCGGCTATGGGCCGGTCCAACTTTATGCTGCAGTTCATGCTGGATACCAGCCTGTCTGATGCTGAGAAGTTCCCCCTCAAGTTCCAAGACCTCATAGTAACCCCACTTGGTAATGAATGTGCCGAACGATACGCTTGGTCAGCTGATAGTCGTTATCTTATTAGGGACTTACAGCCTGTTGGCCTTCCGGGTGATCGATTCTATGCCCCAATGTATATCGACGAGGGTATGGTCGATTACCAGGAGACTATTGTTAGCGTTGACCCCAGTGGACGCGGTACCGACGAAACGGTCGCTGTTGTTCTTAGTCAGGCGAACGGGTATGTCTTTGTTCGTGATATGCGGGCTTATCGCGATGGCTACTCCGACTCGACACTCTCCGATATTGTCCGCCTTGGCAAGAGGTACCGAGCTTCACGCCTTCTAGTGGAGTCCAACTTCGGTGACGGTATGGTCTGTGAGTTGTTTAACCGACACATCCAACAGATGAACGCCGGGTTCAGCACCGAAGAGATCCGTGCATCAATGCGGAAAGAGGAGCGGATCATCGAGACATTAGAGCCGGTGATGAACCAGCACAAGCTCATCATCGATCCTAAGGTATGGGAGTATGACTATGCCTCCAACCCTGATGCTCCGCCAGAACGACGCCTGGAGTACATGCTCGGATACCAGATGTCCCGTATGTGCCGTGAGAAAGGCGCTGTAAAGCACGATGACCGGGTTGATGCCCTAGCACAGGGTGTTCAGTGGTTCGTCGATGCTCTGGCCCAGTCTGCCCACAAGGCACAAGCCATGCGTAAACACGAAGAGTGGCAGGCCATGGTTAATGCCTTTGAGAACGACCGACACCAAGCAACAGATGCCCTGGTGTTAGGACGTAGTTTTAAGACGGTTCGGATCCGTGAGAACCGTTCCTGGGACTGGACTTAGAGCGAATATAGCCGTTTGGTCCGGCAGTAAAGCAGGGAAGTGGTGCTCCCTGTGTGGATAAATGCGGTGAGTAGGCCCTCCAGATTCTCTTCGGGGGGCCTCAACACACCATAACCACCGACCGAGGGAAGCCTTGGGATACCACATCACCTCACCCCCACCTCTCCCTCCTTCGGGATGGGCGATAACTATACCACTATGAAGGTTACACTTATCTCAGCCACTGCCAAAGCAGAGGAGCTTATAGCTTACTGTGCGAGGGTATCCAATCCCAACAATCAGGACAATCCTGAGAGCAGCAGACTGATCAAGTACCTCATCACCCACAACCACTGGAGCCCGTTT
>Ga0163109_10004146_pt1 | contig 11046 bp, 3 predicted proteins | sample CRUFie1St13metaG_FD_108704 | JGI IMG/M metagenome (GOLD analysis project Ga0163109, IMG submission 108704) | Marine microbial communities from the Costa Rica Dome - CRUD Field 142mm St13 metaG | ecosystem: Environmental > Aquatic > Marine > Oceanic > Photic zone | place: Costa Rica: the Eastern... | reverse complement strand
TGTACACCTGTAGGTGCATAAATTTCCTTTGCAGCTTGTAAACCTGTTACGATACGGTCCAGTGTTATTTTTTTAAAATTAGGATCTAGGTTGGATGGAAGGTAGACCCCCACATCCATGGTTAGTTTACCTAATTCAATATCTGCATTTAAGGCAGTGTAATCGATTGTATCAATGATAGACCAGGATGCTTTTTTGACATTCAGGGACGTTGTTTGATCTTCATTGTATGGCTGCTTAGACGAACACTGAAACAAAAATGTAGCTGCTAGTAAAAGAAAAAAGGGTGCAGAATTCAGCTTTTGCGGTATGCTAAATACCTTTTTTAAATACGTTGGGCTATGATACATAATGAATTGAATATATAGGATAGGAATTATTAGTAATAGTATAAACTGATGTATAAAAACCACCCAGAGATAAAATGTTTTTTTGGATTGTATTTGGTATTCGAGGATACTATTCCATCGCAGCTAATATTCGCTCTACCAACCCGTTCATTCCAGTGCCTTGAATCCATCGAGCGACAACAACCAAATCGTTTTTAGGGTCTACGTATACCATATTATTACCCGCACCCAAATGCCAGAAAGCTGATTTAGGAGCTGCTGGCATAGCTTCGCGATTGGGATTTAGGAAGTAGTTCATATACCCATAATTTGGTCGAGCCTGTGTGGGATTTTTTGACATTCTTATCCATTCCTTGGATACAAGCTGCTCGCCTTTCCAACTTCCTTCACGCAAAGTCAGTAACCCAAAGCGCGCCTGATCCCGCGCACTAATAAACATCCCTCCACCCCAATGACCTCCTCCGCTTACGCTTTGCATCTGTTTTCCATCAATCAGTACCCAAGAGTTTTCGTATCCATGCCAACGCCATGTGGGAGAGGCTCCAATTTTGTCCATGACGCGTTCTTTGAGTACTTGGGGAAGCGGCTGCCGCCATACGTTTAAAGTAGCAAGAGCTAGTAGGTTTACTCGCACATCGTTGTATTCCCAAACATTTCCCGGCGTATGACGCTCACGAGTGATCCATTCACTTCGCTCTCCGGAGGGACGGTCGGCCCAATCGGGTTTCCCGAATAGAGTTCCCTCCCAGTCTGAGGTTTGTTGCAGTAAATGTTCCCAAGTAATTTGGGTATTATGATCCGTAAGAAAGGGCATCAGGAAATGGGCCTCCCCCACTTCGGATCCTTTATCTCTGTTGTATATGTCGTCTATAACCAACATGGGCCCCATATAAGGGGCAACTTTGTCGTGTACATCTCGAATGAGACCATCATCCCAAGCCAGTCCTACGGTCATGCTCAAGAAACTTTTGGTTACGCTATGCGTCATATCGACCCGAAACGGGTTTCCCCACTCGGCCACGATGTATCCATTTTTTACAATAATACCAGTCATTTCTCCCCGCCTTTTAAAAGGCCCTATACCCTCACCAAATGGTTCTCTTCCAAAAGTACCATAATGGTTGATTTCCATATTCCGAGGATTCTCACTTTCCATAGAAATGGCATAATCGATGGCTTCTTGTAACTTTACGGGATCAAAGCCAGAGGCTTCTGGGCTCAATATTTCCCACTCCCCCCATTTACCGGGATAGTATGGCTCAGTAATGGCGGGGTTTTGAGCGTTTGTTGGAACCCAAAAAAGAAAAAGAAATATGGAAATAGGAGTTAGGAATCGCATGGTGTAGGTTCTAATATTTAGCAGGAGTGCCGGCGGGTGCCAAGCTTTTTTGGATAAAGTAACGAATATCGTCATTGGCATTTTTCAGATCATCTCGGCGCAGGTACATCATGTGTCCGCTTCGGTAACCTTTGAATTCGAGACGATCTTTCATTTTTCCGGAAGGATCAAGATGCCACATAGTATATTTTGCGTCGTAATAGGTGGTCGCGCCGTCGTAGTAGCCGCCCTGAATAAGTACATGCAGGTAAGGATTTTGTGCCATGGCACCACGTAGTTGTTCACCGGTTCTGTCGCCACTTCGATCCCAAGGACTTACTGGGCCAAACATATTGTATTTTACATCGGTGTCATAATTGAGCTTTTGCTTAAAGTACATATTAATGGCTGGGGTAAAGGAATGAAGCCATGAGGTAAGTTCAGAGTTAAAGTCAGGACGAGTTCCGGCGTCCGATCGATCGAGGCCTTTGTAGCGTGAATCTAGTCGCCCGACAGTATGGCCTTCGTGTCGTAGTAGGTCTTTCCAAAAAAAGGAGGTGGGTACATCTAGGTTGTGTTGCCTGATAACTTCTTGAGCTAGCCCAGAATAACGCGCAAATTGAGTGATAGCATGTTCTTTTTCATCAGTGCTCATCCAAGCCCCTTTAGCAAGGATAGGGATGAGTTCATTTTGGGTAAACTCTTCTGATATCGCCAATGCATCGAGTAGGTCTAGGGACTGAAGATCTTCTGGAAGCTGCTCATGATACCACGCGGCGGCGGTGTAATACGGCAAGCGGTTGGCTTGATTAACCGGACCGGACCGGTCGATTCCTAAACCAGTAGGAGATACCAAAATGACCCCATTAATGTACATCCAATGACGGTTTTGAAGAACGTTAGCTAATCCAGAAACACGTGTAGTCCCGTAACTTTCGCCAATAAGATATTTGGGAGAGGCCCAACGGTCTACTCGGCTTACAAAGGTGTTAATCCATTCGGCCAGATATGCGATATCTTGATTCACCCCGAAGAATTGTTTGTGGTCTGCCTCTGGATGCAGAATTCGCGAGTAGCCGGTATTCACGGGGTTTACAAACACTATGTCCGCCACATCTAAAATGGAGTAGGGATTATCCTGATATCCATAGGGTTGAATGGGATAGCCTTCGTCATCAATGTTTAAAACACTTGGTCCGGTATATGCCAGGTGCATCCACACTGAAGCTGAGCCGGGCCCTCCGTTAAAGGATATTACCAGAGGTCTTCGCTCGTAGGATTCCACATCGGTACGCTCATAGAAGGTATAGAAAAGGGAGGCTTGTACAACACCATGATCGCCCCATACCGGCTGAGTTCCAGCGGTGGCGCGATAGGGCACTTTTTTGCCATTGATTGTGACGGTATGATCGGTTACCGATGCCGATTCGGCGGGGAGGATTCGAGAGACCGTTATTTGTGGTTCATGTGTACCTTCGTAAGCATTTGGGTCCAACCAAATTGATTTATTGGTAGTTTGTTGAGCAAATAACGTTACTTCTAATGCTCCAATGATCAAAAAAATTAGGGTTATAAAAAATACCCGCGAATTGCACATTTTCAAACTTATCATAGTCCTTGTTAATTTTAATTTGGTTTATTCGAATGTATTTATAATTAACTATAGATTCTATCTAACATATTAGATTTTACACTGCATACATGAATTGTGATCTGGATTATCTTTGTACCTTTGTTTTTTACTTTCCTTGGAACCATGACTTATAGGATTATTTAAGATATACTGCATCCTTTAAAGATATTTTTAATTGTTGACTACAGACCGTTTTTTCGAGTTATACTATAGATAACCCATTCTAGCTTCTTCCCGATTATTTGTTTTTGGAGGCTTGCAAGCGGTGGTGGGTATTAGGGAGTAATTTATATTGTAAATAGACTCTATACTTGAATTAATCTTAATTTTAAATGAGTTTAATAAAACATCCTATCTAATAGCTTACAAACAAAGATAAATTTCATATTTTCTATAACTTAAATTAATATTTATCGTAATATTTAATAATAATAGTTAGTTTGATCATCCTTTAGGTTTTTAGTTAAAAGACCGATAACTATATTAGTCAATAGAAGGGTAATTAGAATTGTTATTTCCATGGATAAATGGGCAAAATGGTTTAGTAGAGTATTTGTTTCAACACTATTTTTGATTGTGTCGAACTATGTCTATGCTTCTGGGAATAACACATTTAGTAATTATGAACTACAAGATAGCGCAGTAGTTCTATTACCAAATAGTTCAGGAATAATTGGTAATAATTTAGTATTTGGATTAGAAATCGATAATTCAACAGGTGTACATCTTAACAGTATACAATTTGGGTTACATTTTGATACAACAATGGTTGGAATTGATTGGTTTAATCCAGATCAGCAATCTTTAGAGGGTTTTACTTATTTAGTCAATGATTCAATACCTGGTATAATATACTTTTCTGCGATTTCAGCTGGAAACAATTTTTACAATGGGCAAGTAGCTCAGTTGCAGATAAAATTGAAAGCGACTGGAAAAACAAAATTTGAGATTGAAGATTTACTATTTAATGAAGGCAATCCTCCCGCTTCTTCTTTAGGAGGTCAATTGACAATCTTAGATCCAGATACCATTCCTCCAATGAAACCGCGTCAGCTTACATCTAAATTAGTAGATGCTAAAACGGTACAATTAGATTGGGTAACTGGTCAAGACTTAGATCTAAAGGGATATCGGATTTATATGTTTGAAGGGAACCTTGATACCGAATGGACTGAGGATGAGCTAAAAAAACCATGGCATTTAAGCGGAGTTGACTTAATTGATTCACTTATAGTAGATTCACCGGCTCCTATTAATCAAGTTTTAAGTAAACAAATAGATGAACTAAAAGATTTGACTCACTATCAATTTTGGGTTACGGCTTTTGATTCCATTGGTAATGAAAGTCTAGGTCAATTTGTTAGTATTAGATCGGGAGATACAGAGCCACCCAAAAAACCTAATTTCTCAACTGTTCAACAAAACGGCTCTCAGGTTTATTTAGAATGGACTGCTCAAGAGAATTCCGATATAGAGCAATATGTATTGTATCGTTCTGAAAATCTCTTTTTTGACGGCTTAAAGGAGAATAATATTATACTACAACGAGTGACTACGACACCTGGAGATGTAGAAAAAATGGTGTTGTTTAATTGGGATGTAAACACTCAAACTCATCAATTACTCCTAGATAAGCGAGAATTTCCTGATTCTGTAGATGCATCTTCTATTGATGCGCTTAAGTTGTTAGACATCTATGAAGGACCAATTTCCTACGACAATACTGGATCTGCTTGGATAACCTATTATATACCTGAAGAAATAAGTGAATCAGTAATTGAAGCTTCTGATTATGCCGAAAATTTTCGAAAACTAAATGGTGCATATGGAGTAAGTGTTGATATAGGTTTTGAGAAATTCAGTTCAAATGAAACTTCATTTGAACTAGTAGGAATGTTTGGCTCAGAACAACTCAATTATACAGATTCTGATATAATTAATAGACATTCATACAATTACACTCTAGCTGCAATTGACTCCTCTAATGGCGATCCACTCATTCATTTCGACCCCGCATTGAAAAGTGAATTTTCTGATACTATAAATGTGATTACACCTTTCCTCACATGGCTTGTAAATAAGACTGGAGAAGGTGACTATGAATTTATTCAAGAAGCGATTGATGGCAGTGAACCAGGAGATACTATTTCTGTAGATGCTGGAGAATATCAAGAACAACTAAGAATTAGTCATCCTCTTACCTTACGAAATACGGCTCATTTTGAAAAGCCACGCATCATTAAACCAAATGATGTCGATACCTTAATTATGTTGAATGCGCAAAAATTCACTGCTAATGCTTGGCCTCTCAATCATGGGTTACATTTTTTAGGATTAGATATTTCTGGAACTAATGATGAAAAGAAATCTGGTGTTGGGATTAGCCTCAATTATGGTACGAGCATGAGGTTAGAAAAGGCATACATTTCCCACTTTAATCAAGCTATTACAGGATCTCACAGCTCTTATTCTGTTTACAATTCAATATTTAATGAAAATTTAAACATATCAGAGCATAAAAATCATTTATATGCTTCGACACAAAAAGAAGACACCATTAAATATGTTCATGTAAATATATTAAATACGAATAGTTATATAACAGATTTAGATGGTGCAATAGATTTTGAATTTCAAAATAGTATTATAGCGGATAGGGTAGAGCTCCAAATCGGAGAAAAGGGATTTCAAGGATCAGGAGTTAAATTAACTAATGTTGCTATTGATACTAATTTAGTTAGAACGGAGCGTGATGAAGTTCAAGTATCACATGTTGAGTTATTAAATAATCAAAATTCTTTTTTAACACATATCAATAATATTGACCAGATTTTATTTAAATCATTAGTCGTGTCTGAAGATTTTTCTAATTATCGTCTGCAACCTCAGTCAACGGTTATTGGAAGCGGAAATCCTTCTGTTAATATACCGTTCGATTTCTTGGACCAAAAAAGAGACTCATACAAAGATGATTTAGGGGCAATAGAACATCCAAATGTTACCCCGGATTTGTTTGCATCTCCTAGTGTAAATATAATGCAAATAGATACTAGTTTTAATGATGGTCTTAATTCTGCAGTACAGATTAATATAAATTATCCTGATTCACTCCTTTCAAAACTAGACGCTATTTATTTGTCTAAGTGGTCAAATCAGGATGAACTACTTCAAATTGACACACTAAAGACAGGGACATTTATTGATTTTGACGTGTTTGTAGGCGCAACTTACAGTTATTCTGCTCAAGCGCGGATGTATGATATATATTTAGGCGAAATTTCTGAGAAAGAGTCAATATTTATTAATGAAATTGCACCCCCTCTTGATGTAGATCCGCCTACTTCTCCTATTAATTTAACAGCGAAACGTTTAGATACAAGAGTATTTGATTTTGAGTGGAAAGTAGATCCTTTTGATGAACTGTCACACTTTAATATATACAGAATATTATCCACTGAAGTTATAGTAGAAGCTTTTATAGATACAATAGATGCAACCTGGTTGTGGTCGGGGGGTATTTATCCATTAGATGAACTAAAAAACAAATCTATTGAGCTTTTTGACTCTCTATCAATTCCTTTTGAAGCATTTGAACAAGCAAAAAAGGATTCTATTGAGTTACTATTTAACTGGGTTGATGACAAAGATCTAAGTATTCAGACTTCATATACCTACTGGGTAACATCTGTTGATTTAGCAGGAAATGAGGGGGACGCACGATTTGTAAAAATACAGACAGGAGATGATAAACCTCCAACTCCACCGTCAAATATTATTCAAATCATTCAAGGCGATAAATTAGTGCTTGAATGGGAGTCTAGTCCGGATGATGATGTTAAGTGGTATAAGATATACAAAGGATTAGATTCAACCGCAGTATCATTGTATGACAGTGTAGAAGCGGATGTTAGAATGTTTGAGGATAAGATAACGGATTTTGGTGTCCAGACATTTTACCGAATAAGTGCAGTGGATTCTTCTATATCTGATCCTTTATTTTCTTTTGATCCGGCACTTGAAGGAGAGCTGTCAGAGTCAACGCCGGGATATGTTATCGATATAACAGGCCCATCTAAACCAATCATTGAATCGGTATATAGTGCTAATTCTCTGGTCGAAATTGATTGGGCGTTAATTACAGATCCTGATCTAGAATATCATAATATATATCGTGGCTCACATCCTGACACTGTGGAAGTTATTGATATTACACCGGCTGATGACACATTTTATAGTGATTCTACTGTTGAAAATGGGTTGTTATATTATTACTTCATAAGCGGTGTAGATTCATTATCAAATGAAGGTGATTTATCAGATGTTGTTATTGGAACGCCATATAACATTCAACCTTCGGTTGCCCCGTATGAGGATTTATACATACATAATCAAGAAAGTGACCAATTTGAATTTCCTTTTGTTTTTCAAGGATTTGATAATGATGGGGTAATTGATTCTACCCTTTGGTTAGTTGGTAATGAATTAGTTTCAGATGAAAAAAATCCATCTATTGGTATAAGACAAGGATCTAATCACATAACAGTTATTGGTATTGACAACGATGGTGCCCGTGACAGTTCTAGCTTTTCGGTTTATGTTGACGCTGGTTTTATTGATTTAGGATCTAATTTAGTTCCAACTAGTGGGTTATCTATTTTTGGAAATAACTTTAGTTTCCAGCCCGATGGTAGAGGTAATTTAAGTCTGATGACTCCGGAAGAATCAAATGAATTTATTTTAACGGCACCATTACAAGCACCTGTAGCTATAGCATCGGATTCCAGTTTTTACTTGTTATCAGGCACTCAGAAACTTAGTAAATATAGTCTATTTAGTTGGTGGAAACATAAAATCACAGTACCCTATTGGTCTTCTTCAACTGGCGGGGTTCATTCAGCTAGCCCAGTAATTGATGAAAAAAGAAAACGACTTTATCTAGCTTCTATGGATAATCAGATTTATGGTATTGGCATGGCAGCAGGAATTCAAAAATGGAGTTCCAATTTAGGAGGATCAGGAATACATCCAGGTGTTATTATATCCGAAAAATATTTAGCCCAACCAAACAAATTAGGGGATATCATCTACTTTGATTTAGATGCTTCAATATCTTTTAAAGAAATGTCGCCGCTCGGTAAAACAATATTTGATGATGGCTTATTGGGAGCATTATCTCTAACTAGGGATAATGAATTGGTTGCGGCATTTGCCTCGGGTACCATCAGAAAATGGAGTCCCAATTTATCTAGTGGAAGTATAGATCAAATAAAATGGGAAACTGATTTAGCCACCACATTCCAAACAACACCTGTTATTGCTGAAAATGGTTTAATTCTAGTTGGAGGATCAGATTCTACTTTTTATGGAATTAATGGAGATAATGGTCAAGTTCAATGGACATATAAAGCGTCAGATTCTATAACATCTACAGCCTCAATAAATGAATATGGGATAATTTATTTTGGTGATGCTTCTGGTGGAGTGTATGCAATAGATGATACAGGCGATTTAATATGGGATTATCAAATTGAAGCTGATGATGATGCTAGTAGTTTATCAGTCATGAATACTATTAATTATGTTAATGGTAGTGTATTTGTTGCTACACAGGGTGGGAAACTAGTTAGAATCAGGGATGGTTGGCGATATGATGGTTCATTTGAAGAGAAGTTTGGTCCGCAATGGGAAGAAAAACAGGCTCAATGGGCTACCTATCAAGGAAATTATCGTAGGAGTGGAAATGTAGACATGAGTGTTTCAACTTCAAGTGAAGATATTGAATCATTACCTACTGAATTTAAATTGCTGCAAAACTATCCTAATCCTTTTAATCCCAGTACAAAAATTGAATTCTCATTACCGGAAGCCTCATTAGTCAGATTAGAAGTATTTAACACATTAGGCCAAAGAGTCCAGACGCTAAAGAACGAAAAAATGCCTGCTGGAAAACACAGTGTTACTTTTGAAGCTTTTGATTTAACAACGGGGGTCTATTTGTATAGATTAACTGCAGGAGAGTTTTCACAAATAAATAGAATGCTATTGATCAAATAAGAACGATTTTTTGCGTTTCCATCGGTATTTGATATGCCATTATATATGAAAAGTCTTTTATTTTTGATTATGGTTATTCCAAAAACCATAATTGCTCAAAATACTGGAGTAGTCTACTTATTAAATCACCAGGGTGAAGAAGTATTTAATTATCCATCAGGTCAGGCAGTTGTTCATATAGGGTTGACAGATGCTGATAATCCAAATGATGTTCACCTGCGCATAGGTTCACCGGATGATACGGTTATGGTAGCTATGACCCGGATTTCTCCTGGTGAATATACTGGAACGGTTACCTTGGAGGAGTACGCATCAGGCAGCGTTGATCTTGGAGATGCTATTCTTCAAGCTAGACGCGGTTCTTTACTTACGGTAATTTATGATGATGAGTCGGATAGTTTTGGAAACCCTAAGCGGGTAGAAGACCATGCATATTATGGGATGACGCTGGTAAGTGGAGTGTATGATAGTGATCATACATGGGCAAAGGATAACAGCCCTTATTTGGTGACTGGAGATATTGATGTAAAAAATGGAGCTCGGTTGACGATAGAGCCGGGAGTAGAAATATTATTTACAGCTCCGACTTTTGGGGTTACCGGAGATGATCGTGCGGGGGGCCGAGATGATACTCGATCTGAATTAAGGATCGTTGAAGGTTCTACTTTGCATGCAGTAGGGACGTTTGAAGAAAAAATTATATTTCGATCAAGCAGGGAAAGACAGGAAGAAATAGATAGAGATTGGTGGGGTATATTTGCAGAGAGCGGTCCAAAAATTCGTTTAGAACACGCGAAGGTATCAGGTAGTTATTATGGACTATATTTTCAGGATCTAGGTGGGTCTAAAACAGACACCATGTATATACGTCATAATATTTTTGAAAACATAGGCGAAGCAGCTATTCGTACGGAATGGATATCTTGGGAAACAAATACAGATATCAGCCATAATATATTAGATGGAGGTATACAGATTGATGGCATGTATGATAGTTGGAATGATGATGATTTAGTGTCAGTAAAAATAGCCAACAATGATTTTAGTGACGATCAATTTTATCTAAATACAGATGGTGATAATAGACACAATGACTATAAGATAATATTCCGAGGGAACCGTAATTTATGGACTACTCGATTCTATCGCCCGAAACGAGTTATAAGTGAAGACAATGAAGTAAGCGGGAGATATGAAGTAGGTTATATTGGAGATTTTAGTTCTAGAAGTGACAGTTTAGTACGGAATGAAGGAGCTGAGGCTTATACAGGCTGGTCATTAAATCACGTATCGAAAGCTAGCATTAGCCGGTCATATGTAACAGGGTATGGTACAGGGGTTAGTATATATTCGTCCGCTGTGAAAATAGATAGCAGTAGTATTATCGAGAATGATAATACAGGTATAAATATATCCTCAGATTTTGATTATGGTTCGAGGATAACGGTTATAGAGCATTCTACGATTACTGGCAATGATGGGGATGGGATAACATTAAGAGAGTATGGTCAGGTGATCGCTAATTACAATAATTTGTATGGAAACGGAGGTCCTGAGTTTAGTAACCAAGCAGCTCACACTAATGAGATTAATGCTCGGTTTAATTGGTGGGGTGATGAGGCTACTGCCCAGATGAATGAAGGAAAGAACCCAAAGAATATTGATGAGATTTATGATGAATATGACGATGC
>Ga0163109_10004145_pt1 | contig 11048 bp, 12 predicted proteins | sample CRUFie1St13metaG_FD_108704 | JGI IMG/M metagenome (GOLD analysis project Ga0163109, IMG submission 108704) | Marine microbial communities from the Costa Rica Dome - CRUD Field 142mm St13 metaG | ecosystem: Environmental > Aquatic > Marine > Oceanic > Photic zone | place: Costa Rica: the Eastern... | reverse complement strand
CGTTCATATCATAACATGAAATATAGTTATTTTTTATTTTTCTGTCAAACAATAACTGCGGAGGCTGGTATAACTTTATTGGTTCAAAGTCCCAATCATCTTCTTGAATTATTGTTGAATCTTCTCCCGCTATCTCTTTTGTTCCGCCGGCGCTCGAGCAAATTATATGACAACCTGCGGCGCGTGCATCAACAACAACGTTTGGGCAATGGTCAAGCCAAGCCAGGTGAATAAAGTTTGTACTAGACTTATATAGAGAGTATAGTTGTTTTTGGCTTAAGTTTCCAAAATAAACAACACTTTTCTCTTTTATTCTGTCTTTTGGTTCAACATAGCCCGCCACAACAAGAAGATCATTGTCTTTTTTGTGTTCTAAAAAATATCTTATATTTTCCTCCAAGCGTTTGTGTGGGCGCCAGGAAGCCGCACATGACCATATATCATTATAAGAACCTTTATCCATTGGCGTAGATTCACTTATCGTCTCTATATCTGCGCCATTGTGAATCACTGTGTTGTTTTTATGTTTACCAAAATATTTTTCAATTAAAGCCTTGTTGAACTTTGATTGAAAAACTACACCACTAGCTGACTTATAAGTTTCTAGTATTTGCTTATTTTGATTTTTGTAATCTTGCTCTACATTGAAATATATACCATCTAATCTTTGGATCCTTGGCTTCGCCGGATTTGATAGGGCTTGTATAAAACACAAAGATGCATCATAATTATTCTCAACAAATTGAACTCCAAGTTTTTCAATTTTTGGTATCAGCTTATTTGCAAAAGAGTTTGGGCCACTGGAACTGGCTCTAGCAACGTTTTCAAGCAAAATTTTCATGCTTCAATCTTTCATATTTATTCTTATTTCTGATTCGAAGCATCGTTTTATATTGTTTCTGAACTCTTGTTTTGTTTACAGCGTTTGGGTTTCCAACATTGTATACGCAGAGAACGTCTTCTAGATACTTTGAATGGTCTCCAGACATCTCCAGAAGAGGAAGCATTATTGCTTGGTCATATGCTGTTTCAAAAAAATTTCCATCTTCATCTTTTAGGTCTTCTTTTTTTATGTTTTGCCATAAGAAGTTCCTAAATGTCTTTAGGTGGGAGGCACGCCAGGTGTCGCTTCTAAATGAATTTTTTTGTATTATATCTTTTGGATATTCACTAGATTCTTGCCCGATATGCCCATCAGGATACCTAACAAAGCTTCCATATGTCATCCATATTTCAGTATTGTTGTAATACTCATTTAGCCTGGATAGTACATAGTTTGAAGGAAACCAATCATCCCCGTCTAGAAGCACAACAACATCACTAGGGGCGGGACCTGAGAGTTCTATACTATCATTTATATTTCGTAACGCATACTTCTTTTCAGTGTTTTTTATTGCAACAAATCTAGAGTCTAAATTGAAGCTTTGTATTTTTTCCCATGTAGAGTCAGTCGAAATATCGTCCACCACAATACATTGAAAATTTGAGTATTCTTGATCTGCTATACTTCTCAGGGTATTTTGGATCCAGTCTTCTGCATTATAGCAAGGCACAATAATTTTGAAATGTGTGTCTTCATTCTTGGCTTTCTTATTTTTAGTTGGAATTCTTGTCTTTTCAAGAGTTTTTTCCCAAAAATATTCTGCTCTTGTTAGCAGATACTTTTTTACCTTGGTAGCGTCTCCCTGAAACCAGTCTTCTTCTTTATGCTGAACTGAGTCGTTTAATACCAACTCACACCCTAGTAGCTTTGCTTCGATTACAGTTCTAGGGCATGTATCTGAGCCGTTTGGCAAAAAAATAAAACCTTTTGATCTTCCAAATTTCTCTAACATGTCAACATACTCGATACCAGAAAAAAGTTCATAATCTAAACTGTTTTCCTTTGCATACTTTATTGCTTGATTGGTTCCTTTAACCCAAGATGGTGAGTCCTGTATTAGCCATTTGTTATTCTTTTCTGCGACATTGATATCAGATATTTTTTCTAATGTAGCATCACTAAAAACAGAACTAAGAACTTCTGTTTTTTTACGCTGCAGTGCTGGCAATTTTTCCATATAAATTTGCCTCTGCTTCTCTGACATAAACCACACTTGATTAGAGTTTGCATAAAATATTGATATAAGTTTTCCTTGTATCTCTTTTTCGCACGTACAAAAACCTTCAGCTGCAATGTGTTTTTCTGGTAATCTGTATTTACAATACTTATAGTCATATTCTATGATAGAATAATTTGACAAATTCTTGCAACAATACAATATCATTTCTTTTGACATCGCAGAAAAGTTTCCAAAAATCCAATGCCAATTTGCATGATCATTTACAATTTTTTTTGTAATTTCATTTGATCTTATCTTATTTATTGGTATTTTAGATTTTGATATTATTGCTTCAGATGTCAGTTCCGCACCTCCGGGATAATCATCAAGGAACATATCAGATACAAAAATAATCATGGCTTTTACTCCGAAAGGCTAGCAAACATACTCTCAATTTCGCTGTCTACTTCTTCAGAACTTGTTATACCTAAAGAGTCCTTCATTTGCTGAAGTATAGAGTCTTTTGAGAACTTTTTAGATATTTCTAATTTCAGAGTTTTTGCCCACTTTTTATACATTCCATGGTTAGAATACACTTTCTCAAGTTGTGTTTTGTAAGAAACTTTGCTTGGAAATGCCCATTTACTATCCTTTGTAATAATGGTGTCCCAAACGGCTTCAGTTTGCACATTCTTTAGCTCATAAGAAATTTTTGCAAATAACTTTTTTTGCTTACCCTTCTGGGTGCCTGTTAGGAAGTCTAGATGACCACTCCAATCTGTGGCCAAAACAGGAAGACCTGAATAAGCTGCCTCAAAAATAGGCAAACCATAGCCTTCTCCATGGGAAGTTGAAACATATGCTTTTATCTTAGGGTGAACATATAAAGAGTGCAGCTCCGATTCCGATAGATTTCCATGAATTAGGTATACTTTGCACTTTTTAGGACCCAAACTATCAACAAAACCACGAAGCACCTGGTGAGTATTTGCTCGATCAATAACGCTAGATTTAGAAACACCGGTCTTTAGCACTAAACCTACATTCGGGTTTTCTCTAAACTGCTCTACAAAACCTCTAATTGTAAATTCGAGGTTTTTTCTTGGGCCCATTAGTGCTACTGATAGGAAATTAAAATCTGTTTCAAAATCAATTTCTATTTTTTTCCCTTGGGGATCTTTAGTTGGATAACAAACTACATCTACTGGGCATGCACAATTAATTTCTCCTGTGGTATTATCTGCCTTGTTGTGAAATTGGTATTTGGTTTCTACAAACCCTTTCCTTGAATGCTCCGAAGGAACAATGATCTTATCTATTCCCTGGTGGGTGCGCACTAGCCACTCTGGTGAAACCCTATCTGTCTCTATGCCGGCTGTCACGCAAACAGAATACTTTGCTTTCTTTTGAAACTCGTTTGGGATGCCTACGTGAATTTGGGTGTCAAAATCTGGATTTATGTTTCTTTTCTTGCAATCCTCTATGTACAAAGAATATTTATTTATTTTTTCTATAATACTTTCATCTGGAAAATTCCAACTGGTTGTTCCCCATTCAAGTGGGCTTATGTATACATCTACTCCACTTAAGCTCTTTATGGACTCATAGACTAGGCGCGCATGCTCTCCATAACCCGACCTAGATAAGATTGGGCCCTCTAACAGAATTTTATTCATAGCGTAAAGACCTCCCAAGATTTATATCCTTTTCTAGTCTCCCAAGAACCACACCTTTCAAGGGTTTCTTTTAGAATACTGTACCAGAGCCCTGAAAATTTTGACATACTATAATTTGTTGTTACATGCTTTCGTCCCTTCAGGCCCATTTCATCTCTCTCTTCTTGTGATAAGTTATAAAACTTTTCTAATGCTTTGATAAAGTCCTCCTTGGATATCCTATCTTCATAAATATATGGAACATCTTGAGATCCGATTATTGCCTTTGAACACGGCTCTATGCCAATACCAAACCACTGGTTACCATCTGTTACCTGTTCTTGCAGGCCACCAGTCATATTAACGATAATTGGAGTCTCGCACGCTAAAGATTCAAGTGTAGCTAGACCAAAACCTTCAGCATCTGAGATGTTAATAGTGCAATCGGCCATGTTATATAGCGTGGCTAGTTCGTTAGGGGGAACTTTTGCAGTCGAAAGTAGTACTTCGTTGTTTTCAAGTTTCAAATTTTTTATAATATGCTGCAAGTCTTGACCGTTTGGGTCTTTAGGTTCAGTGTGCATTATAAGCATTGCTTTCTCATTGCCAATCTTATCTAGAAACTCCTTAAACCAAAAGATTAGTGTTCCGGACTGCTTTCTTCTTGCATTCCTGTTATTCCAAAAAAAGACCATCTTACCTTCAGCTTTTGCTTGAGAAATATGGTCCTGATATTTTGATCTTTCTAATTTCTTGAAAATGCTGGTATCGACGGTATGAGGAATTCTAACGCATTCCACATCTGGTGATACGTTTCTAACAATATCGTCTGTCACTTTGCTGATTGTACAAACTAAATCATTTGAATCATAATATGGCTTGTTGTACATAGGGTATGGATAATTATCCCAAACATGATAATATATCATTGGTACTTTATCTCTAATTTCATCTTCCATTTGCCAAAGCCACACATAAAATCTAGGGTCTGTCATAAACCACAAAGCATCAGGCTTGTAGTGGCTCAGCATTTGCCTAATAATGTTTGGATTACCATAACCATCTACAGGGTGAATAATCCAGTCTTCGCCCCAAGGCTCTACTTTTACTGGCTGATAACTACTGTGCTTTAGGGCTCCTGCAAGACAAACAAATGAAAATTCAGTTGTCCTCAACATCGACTCAATCATGTATTTTGTTTGCGTTCCAACACCGGATGGAGCCAAAGGGCTATCCGCGATAACTAAAATTTTTTTCTTTTTCATATACAATTCTCTGTTTTGTAAAACTTACAGTATTTGCAAGAAAGTCGGTTCTTTATTGATATACCTTTTTCAATATTTATAACAGATTTTTCCAAAGAACTTAAGCAATTGTTCGTTTTCTTTTCTCCGGATGTAACTCGGAATATTTCTACATTATCTTTTTTTGCTGTTCTTTTTAGGAGGGCAAAATAAGTTTCAATATTTCTTGGGTCAATATTGTGCTTTTTTGCAAAAAAATGTTTGTACATAGTTAGTTGATAATTTATAATTTTGTCAGTTTTTTTTTGCAGATTCCAGCCCCAGCTACAGGATTTCCAATCGATAATATGATATTTTTGATCATGTGTTTTTAATACCAAGTCTATAAATCCTTTGAATTTTTTACCATATGATTCAAAGTCGCTAATCTCTTCCATCAACTCTTCTTCTATAGAGAAGACTTCATATTCAGGAAAATAACTTTGTAATTCTTCTAAAATATTTTGACATATTGGTCTTGCTTGCTGACGCATGTCTTGTACCAATTTAGGATCAAGTACGTGGCCCTCCCCTTTTAGCACACTAAGCTCTCTTAAAAATGATTCTTGAAAAACCTCATATGCATCAACAGTTTCATCGGGAACTTTCTTCTCACAGGCTTCGTGAATGGCGGTTCCAAATGCCGTAAATTCATTACCTGAAAAATATGGTAGTTTGTCTATGTATACTAGTTTGTGTTTATGTGGGCATTCATTCCACATTTTATATTCTGAATAGCTTATCTTATTCTGCTGTTTCTTCTGTTTCTTCTGTTGCAACTTCTTCTCTTTTTGTGCTTGCTAGTTTTGACATTCTACTTCGTATACTAGAGGTATTTTTATTAGTCTTTTGCTTTGCTTTTCTAATTGTTTTTGGTTTTGGCTTATCTTCTTGTTCTAGTTGAAATTCCCAAATACCGGACAGTCTAATTTTTTGAGACTTTGAATTGCCAACTTTATGATTAGGTTGTTTTATGATATTTGTAATATTATATTCTTTTTTTATAATATCAAATACTTTTTCTGTTGTCAATAATTTTATTTCATGAGAGGCAAATTTTCTTTGTGAACAATGTACCTCAACAATAATTTTATCGTCTAATACTTGTTTTTCAATTTTATGAATCATAGTTTCTCCTCCATTGTTCCATATAATTTCTCAAACAAAACAGGACAAAACTTTTGTAAAAAATCTGGCTCTTGAAAAAAATAAAAAGCTTCAAAACCATTTGCAAAATACTCACGCAAAGAAGTTGCTGCATACGGAGAATAAAATATATTAGAAGAAAGCATATCTAAAAGCGGATAGCCAATTTCGTTTTCTAGAAAATCATCGAACTGCCTATTATAGTAAGGATGAATAAATTGCCCTAATTCAAGATTAGGGACATTTTCTGATTGCAAGATACTGTATAGCTGCTTTCTTTTTTGGATAAATTCTTGCTCCAAACTACCGTCAGAATATATAAAATCTCTATAAGTTTCTTCCACTGAGTGTGCAACTTCGTGAACTATGTCATCAGCCATATCATCAATGTCATCTTGTTCATTTGTAATAAAAATAGATGAATTTTCATACATCGCATTTATGTCCCTGTCCTTAAAAAAATCAAATTGGCCAATATACATTGTATCTACGTTCTGAAATAGGTGGGCAGGAATTCTTTGACTTATCTTATTAAGTACAGTATCTAATTGTACTTCTGGGTTTAGTATTGGATCCTTTATGAATATCTCGATATTGTTCCAAGTAAATCTTCTCTTTTGTTTTTCTTGGACCTTTATCACTTCACGTAAACTCATAATTATTGTTTACCATTAAGTTTTTTTTTCTCTTCTTCTGCTGACTTTTTTTGATTCTGTAACATAAAGTCCATATCACTTAGAGCCTGGGTATAACCATTTATCCAATTTTCTTCTGCCATGACAACAAGCATTTCTGGAAACTGTTCCATAAAAACTTCAGCAATATGTTCCATTTTTACTTCATCATTAGGTGGATTGACTTTGTTGCCTACAAAATCTACTATGAGATCTTTTAAATCTGATTCATTTCTATTTACTATAGTGTCTTTTTGTGCATCCATAATTCTATAATTTCAATGCTGCTATTGTTGCAACTTTTGATCTCTCTCCCTTCATTAGTGTTACATGTCCTGTTATATCTTCTTGTTTTAGGCGCTCGACAACATAAGAGAGTCCGTTGTTGGTAGCGTCTATATACACGTTATCAATCTGCTCTATGTCACCCGTAAGAACAATCTTGGTGCCTTCCCCAACGCGGGTAAGCACAGTCTTTATTTCGTGCTGTGTCATGTTCTGTACTTCATCAATCACAATAAACGCATTTGATATAGATCTGCCTCTAATAAACGTCATTGCTTCTATTTCTATTTGCCCCTTTTCCTGGTACAAATCCAGGGTCATTCTGTCGTCACCCATTAGGAACTGCAAATTATCCTGAATTGGTGCGAGCCATGGCAGCATTTTTTCTTCAAGCGTTCCTGGCAGAAAGCCTATATCCTTACCTACAGGTTCAACTGGCTTTGTAACAACTACTTTTTTATAATTTGAAGAGGACCCTAAAGTTTGCTCTAGGCCAGCAGCAAGAGCTAGCAAAGTTTTACCAGAACCGGCTTTGCCGATAAGACTAACTACTGGAACATCAGGGTCCATAAGTAAATTCAGTGCAAATTGCTGCTCTTTGTTTCTACCTTTCGTCTGCCAAGCTGCGATGTTTGGTACCTTCATAAGCCCTACAAATTTATTTTTATACCTGGCTAACGCTGTCTTTTTGGAGTTAGAACTAGAAATCAACATTATAAATTGATTTGGGTATAGTTGATTTTCTTGTTCTTCTGATAGATGAACTTCTTTGTCTGAATAAAAGTCTTCTATTAGCTGATCATCTACTAATATCTCACAGATACCAGAATAAAGATCATCAGATTTTGCTACAACTTGCTCGACATGGTAGTCTTCTGTTAGGATCCCCAAAGCGTCGCACTTGACTCTCATGTTTATATCTCGAGAGACAACAACAACTTTCCTTGCTCTGTTCTCTTCCATTTCAGAAAGGGCTGTTGCAATTATTTGATTGTCTGAATCTTCAAGATCTAAATCATCTGGCAAGCAGAGAGGGTTATAGCTACGAACTTTCAGGATGCCTTTTCCTTTATCAATTCTAACTCCTTTATATAGGTTCCCTTTTGCCCTGAGTTGGTCAAGCATTCTTATCGTATTTCTTGCTTGCATTCCAACAGAGTCTTGCCTTTTTTTATGTTTATCTATTTCATCTAAAACTTTTAGAGGGATAAGGATATCGTTATTTGCAAATGAGGTGATTGAGTTAGACTCAGTTAAGTAAACGTTTGTATCTAGAATGTAGGTTTTTTTGGCCAAAGCAAGTTCCTTTTATGATTTTATCAAATACTACCATACTAATTATTTAGTATTAAGATCTTTTGCAAAATACATGGGGGCTTTTTTATAAATAACCTCGCTACTATAAGAAAAATTTTTATTTTTGTGTATTTTGTATGATACATCTTCGGCTCCAAACGCGCTGAGATTGGAAGCAAGCCAAAGCGTAATAATATAGTAATACATAACAACTCCTTTATTTGTTTATAAAAAAACATATTATTTTGTATATTTATTAATATGCGAAAAAAAATACTAATTTTCTTTTGTTTTTTTCTAACGTGCTGCACGTCGGCAGTAAATAGTAAAAACATACACCATCCACCAACAAAAAATTTTGTAAAATTATTCAAAGAGATGGAAATAACAAGATGTGAAAAAGTAACAAAAAAATGTCAAACAAAAACTTTTCATTCTATAGGTAGTGGACTGATCGTTGATATAGGTACTGCCGAAGTAATTGTACTTAGTGCCGGGCATGTCTGTTCTAGCGAGCAAGATGTATTAGATGACAATGATATATACACTTACAAAACTATCGAAACAATAAGCGTTCTAAACTATGAAAAAAGATTTTATGATGCGCACGTAATACATCATAACCAAGCAACAAAAAAAAGTTCTGATTTGTGTACGCTGTATATTCCATATATGAGACAGGGAGATATTAAGCAAAAAATAAGGATGTCTAAAACTCCCCCAAGAATTGGAGAGGATATATATTATATTGGGGCGCCAAGAGGAATTTATCACCCCCCCACTGCATTGATTGTTGCTGGAATTTTTAGTGGCAAAATAGATAATTATAGTAGTTTGGTATCCGCACCTGCCGCTCCTGGGGCAAGTGGATCTGTCATATTATCTAAAAACAATAGAATATATGGCGTATTGTGGGCAGTGCATCCGGGGTTTCCCACTGCAACAATAACAACCAGTTACGAAGAAACTTATGACTTTCTCATAGAAACAAAAAAACTCATGAGCAAATAGTTTAATCTTCGATTGGGTGGTACTTTACATAAACCCTATAGTTCATGGATATTGGGGTCACCCCCTTTCCAGGACCGGGGGCAGCTGCAGTAAAATAAACGTTATAAACTTTTGGGTGCTCCATGATGCTGATCAACAAATCTAACGACATAATGTTTATAATAAATTTGTAAACACCTTCTCCCAGCCCTTTGTGCGGATATGGGCCATGTCCGTGAAACTTTATAAAATCCTCTTTTTTGATTAGTGGTTCTAATATCTCTAATGACTCTTTTTCAGTAACGTGTCTCATAATATTCTCCAAATATCATATTAGTTCATCTACAAGTCCATATTCTAGGCATTTTTCTGCTTCCCACCAGATATCATGCTTTAAAATATTATCCATCTCCTTTTTTGGGATCTTGGTGTACTGTTTATAAATATTCTTAATTTTCTCCATTAGCATTTCTGAATTTTGCATATCGTCTTGCATTTCTTGAAATTTACCCCACATCAGACCTGATAACTGATGCACCAACATACATGCATGTCGATGCATAAATCTCTTTTCTGCTACAACTGACATAAGTGTTGCTGCAGAAGCTGCGCAGCCATCTATAATAGAATGCACAGGAATTTTAGAATTTAGTATATAGTCCACTGCTGAAAGACCAGCAAACACTGACCCTCCATAACTATTGATATGCATTTTTATTGGAGGGGGCTCATATTCAAGCGGGCCCGCTTTAGACAACATATTTACATTTAGATTATATATTCCTTTATTTAGTTTTAGAATTTTTGGTCTTGTGACACCCGAATAAAAATAAATCCTATTCTGACTAAAATCCACTACGTTATTGTCTGTCGATGAGTGTCCCTTGGTTTCACTCGCAAATTCATGAGGTGTAGTTGGTGCTTGTTCTTCTTCTACGGAACCCCAAAAGTAGTCTTTCATTTTTATTCCTTTTTGTATTATTGGTGGGCCCCCGCGGACTTGAACCGCGAACCTGCCGGTTATGAGCCGGATGCTCTAACCTATTGAGCTAGAGGCCCGTATAAACAACAATATACTATTATTTTACATAAAGTTCAAGAACTTTTTTTCGAATTGTTTTTCGAATTCCGGGATTGACTTTTAGGACATGAGGCATAATATTTTTTCTAACATGGTTTCTCATAAAGTTAGTATGCTGATTACTCGGGTCTTCAACCCATTTCACATTTTTGTTTTGCGCATACTTTTTTATCGAAGATTTTTCAGTCATCAAAAAGGGACGATAGATCGAGGCGCCGCGGCGAAGTGGAATTACTTTGCCTAGTCCATGAAAACTTGACATAAGCCAAGTTTCTACACAGTCATCAAGATGGTGGCAAGTAATAATATAGTCGCTACTAATCCTGTTAAAAAAATCATATCTTTCATCTCTCCAAAACTCTTCAAGAGATCTTTTGCCCTTGAATCCCTTCACTTTTCCAATCGTTAGATTTAGCTTGTTCTTTTCGGCATATTCTTCAACAAACTTCTGCGCTTTTTTAGAGTGGCCAGTGTCATGATCAAAATATGCAAGATCTACTTTTCTTTTACCTTGTAAGAGAAAATGCGTAAATACCATAGAATCAATACCACCAGAACAGGCGATAGTTACTTTATGTGGAATTTTTCCGATTATT
>Ga0163109_10004144_pt1 | contig 11048 bp, 9 predicted proteins | sample CRUFie1St13metaG_FD_108704 | JGI IMG/M metagenome (GOLD analysis project Ga0163109, IMG submission 108704) | Marine microbial communities from the Costa Rica Dome - CRUD Field 142mm St13 metaG | ecosystem: Environmental > Aquatic > Marine > Oceanic > Photic zone | place: Costa Rica: the Eastern... | reverse complement strand
GGAGCGTACAAGCTCCACGTCAGGCATCTCGGCGAAGTACGACAGGACATGATCGTGATGCACCCGCTCCCGAGGGTGGATGAGATTCACCCAAGCGTTGACGCAACGCGTCATGCCCGCTACTTTGAGCAAGCCTTCAACGGTGTTGTCACGCGAATGGCCTTGCTGTGTCGGTTGCTTGGCGTTGATGTGCCGAGAGGTGAGGCCTGATGTCCAACGAATCCAACATGCGTCGTGTGACCGCCATCCGCAACGGCACTGTGATCGACCACATCCCAGCCGGAGGCGCCCTACGCGTGCTCGAATTACTCAACATCGGGAAGGACACTTCCGTCCCAGTTTCGTTGGTGATGAACGTCCCCTCGAAAAGAAAGGGCACGAAGGACATTGTGAAGGTTGAGGACCGCGAATTGACACAAACGGAACTCGACCGTTTGGCTTTGGTCGCAGGAGGCGCCAGCGTGGCCATCATCCGTGCCTATTCCGTCGCAGAGAAGCTGGAGATCGCGCTCGGCGACGAAATCGTGGACGTGGTTCGGTGCACCTTCTCGAACTGCATCACTCAGAATCCGAGGGAGCCCATGGCTCACAGGCTTCGTGTGCTTTCCAAGGACCCGTTGCAGATACGCTGTCACTACTGCAGACGTCCTCAGGACCTTGACAAATTGGTTCAGAACGTCATTTGACGTTGACAAGGTCCCGCATTTCGCAGGCCTTGCACACGGCCCGCGACGACGCCTTTCCACACCGTTCGCACGAGCCAACGGGGTCGGTTGCATTTCCTTCGGCAGGTGTCATGGCACGTATGGCATCGAGTGTACGCACAAGTCCGTGTCGCGTTCCTGGCCTGTCTTCTTCAAGCATGGCCACCACGTCCCGCATCCGCCAACGAAGTGCTCCTTCTGCATTCGGACAGACCTCGTTATGGATGGGGAGCCCCCGGTGCATCGCCACAAGGTGGACCTCTTGTTCAGGAATCAAGCGAAGTGGAACAATCCTCGGCGCAAGCCCCTCTGCAGGTCGCTCGGTGTGGGGAGCAAGGCGTCGACTTCGTTCCACCTCACCGGAGGTGAGGTTCATCAAGACGGTTTGGGCCATGTCATCGAGGTTGTGTCCGAGGGCCACCACGTCCGCTTGCACCATGTCCGCAAGGGCGTTGATCCCTTGGCGTCTGAAGACACCGCAGTATGAGCATGGAAGCCGGGGTGCCTCAGGATGCTTGTGCAAAATGGCATCAAGGGAGGCGGTGATTTCGTCCATTGCAAGGAAGTCCTCTTCGGTGAACGACGTCGTGATGAATTCAACGTCGAGCATGTCACAAAGTTGTGAGGCGGCTTCGATGGACGGTGGCCTGTAACCTTCGATACCTTCGTCCACACACCCCGCGACAATTCGAACATCGGGCCTGTTGCCGATGAGATCCACAAGCATCGACAGCAAAACGGCCGAGTCCTTCCCGCCTGAAATGGCCACCAAGACTGTGGTAGGGGCATCAATGGTGAGGTGTTTCCGGAGTTCTCGCCCGACTTTTTTCCGCACAGATCGGTCAAGGTGGTGCGCGCACAAATTTTGCCCAGAATAGGCCTGTGAAACAACGGCTGGCGCACGGCACACGGAACAGGCCGGGACGTCGAATGCGGGCGCCACGTCGGGGCCAACCCCCTCCTGCTGAAGAGTCTACCTTCAGAAGTACATTGAAAAAATCAATTGGAAAATCAATTTTGCAATTGGGATTCCAACCTCAGTATGAACCCGAGGTTCTCCATCCCAAGAACGGGCTTCTATGCTGCGATTTTCAGGAAAATGCGACGAAGTCGGGTTCGGGTTCTGAATTGAAGTGTGAAAACTGCTTCTCGAACCCTTCCGACGGGAAACATCTTGAAACCCCCCGTGGCGGCTCAACCTTCGATGCCCATGCTGTCGCGTTTGCTCACGGCCTTGGAGGGCACCGAAGGCGTCGAGATGGCTGCTTTGCTCGCGGGCACACCCAGAGCGACCCCCGACGTTGCCATGACCGATGCCCAGCGTGTGACCAACAGCGGCAACCTTGGGGCTTGCCTGCAGGTGTACATTGAAGCCGACGCCGCGGTCTTGATCGATGACGTCGGGGACGGCCGCTTCCTTCGCCTGCAAGGTGTGCCGGGTCACCATGGCCGCTGGCGCTACGCCGTTGAACGTCATCGGCCGTTGATTGGACGATTCTCCGGGGAGGTGGCCTGATGTTCACCATGCCGCCGGGCTCTGAGGTGGACGAAACCATTGACGTCACCACCCTCTTCCCATTCGAACATGGCGTGGTGACCACGTGGATTGGGCGGCGACGCACGCCAAGCGGACACCGAATCGTGCGAGGACGACGATGCATTGGCTGGGTGGCTGAGGACGACAAGGGGCTGGTGTTTGGCGCCCCCGCTTCTGCGCAACTGGATGCGCTAGAAGCCGACGCCGAGCACGTGCGTCATCAAGCACAGGCCTACACCGTGAACGAATTGGCCGCTTTGATGGCCATCATGCCCCACGCGGCCGTGCACGCTGTGGACGTCGAAGGTCTACCAAGTGGGCCCGGCCCTGCAAGGCGCCTTCTTTCTCGTTCCTCAGCGGTCATCATGGCGGGGTTGTCCGCAGACGAGGAAGTCCTCGGTGCGTTGCTGGTTGACCGCGGTCTGCTCATCGATTCGACGGGAGATCTACCTGAAGATGCTGAAACGCTGGGCGCTTTGGTCGCTGAGACCCTGCTGACCCGGCAATCCATCATGGGAGGCCTCGGGCTTCCCGAAGAAGGTCACTGGTCCCTCGCCACGCCGCAGGGTTCTGTTCTCTTGGCGTCAGCAAGCGACCTTGCCTTGGGCGTTTGGACCACGGCCGGTGCTGACCATCGGCGTCTCTTGCAGCGTGTCTCATCCAGCGTCGCCGGTCGACCTGATGAGGACGGACAGGCCGGGCACCTCCCCGAAGGCTTCGTTCTCCGGGAAGGAAAAAGTGGTCCTGACGCGATTCTCTCCATGCTCCGAGTTGCTCTTGAGGAAGACGTCTATGGGCACCTGAGCGTCGGCACAGGTGAGCGAACCACAGCCGTCGTGCTGCTACGCGGTCGCCCGGTTGGCATGGTGTCCTCTTCCGCAGGCACTTTGGAAGAAGCCGTTCATGACCTGACAGATCGCGCTCGTGTGGCACGGTTGCATCAACTTCCTCTTGACGCCGTTATTGGCGAAGGCACAGCCAACGTGGCAGGCTTTACGCTCAACGCATTTGGCGCAGCTCTGGCGAGCGTTCGAACCAGATCTGAATCACGCCAGGCGACGTTGACCGCCCGCTTTGAAGACCTGCTTGGCTTTGATGCGGGCTTGGAACGCATTGCTCCCAAGGTCAGCTCCGAAACACGTTCTTCTGGAAAGGACGCCCTCGAAATCGATCGTGGTGGTGCTCTGGTGATCGATGCAGGGTACCGCCAACGTCTGGAAAAGGCAGAGCACCGCGTGGATGAACTCCAGCGCGAGGGCGCGGCACTCCAGGCTCGGCTCAAGTTGGCTGAAGAGGCGCGAATGCGCGCCGAAGTCAGCGAACGAGAGGCCGTTGAAGCGCGCGGTGACGGTCGCACCAAGATCGAAGGCCTCGGCCATGATGTTGAGCGGTTGAAGCTCGAGGCCGTCAACGCCATGTCACGGGCCGAGGCGGCCGAGGAACGCGCCAACCGTCTGGTCCGCCGGACCACCGAACTTGAGCATCAATTGGAGTCAAGGGCAGGCGAACTCGCACGCGCTTTGGCCGACTCTTCATCCCGTGGCGAGTTGGCCGCCAGCATCCAGCGGATGGCAGAACAAGAGGCCACGCTTCGCGCTGATCTCCAGACCGATACTGAGCGGCTCGCCGAAGTTCGACGACGCTTGGAGGCGGATGAGCGCCATCTGGGTATGCTTGAGGACCAGTCTCGTGCCTCGCACGAACGTCAGGCGGCGACCGTTCGTGACCTTGCGGTGGCCGAGGACGCAGTACGGGCGGCCAAAGCCGAACTGATGGCTGTGGAAGCCGAAGTCAAGGCGGCACGCAGGAGGGCCGACGATGAACTCGAGCGCCGACGCGAAGATGAAGTCCGGAGAAGTCATCTGGAGGGGGAATTGCGCGAGCTGCTTGAGGAGCGTCGGCGTGTGCTTCGCGAACTCGGTGATCTCGGTGTCAAGCGTGGGCAGAGCGAAGCTGAAGTGGCTCACTTGGCTGATCAGGCCGAAGCCTTGGCAGAGGCCCACGAGTCTGCCTTGAGGGACATCGACGAGGCTCGTGTGCTTCGAGCACGGCTGACCGAAGAGCCGCTTGCTCAGGCCCTCCTCGAGGACGGTTCAGCGATGAGCGCGCTTGGACCAATCTTAGAGCGGCTCGAGCAGACCCGTGAACAGGGCTATTCCGTGGCTTTGCTTGATCGTGCGGTCGAACGTGCACTGCACGTGGTTCAACGCGTTGTCGACCATGCCGCGGAGACGCCAAAGCACCTGCTTTCGGACGATGTCATGCTGTTGCTTGAGCGTCAAGTGCCGGAGGCAGCCGGTGTGGTCCGAGGCTTGACACGCTGGTCGGTGCAGCAACGCCTTGACCATTCGCTGAACGATGTGGTCACCGATGTTGTGCTCGACCTCGAGCATTTGCTTGAGGACCAGGACCGCGCCATCACGATGCTGCGCAGGACCAGGAACGTCTTGGAACAACTCGGCCACCTTGGAGCGCCCAGGGAGGAATTGGACGCGCTCTTGGCGCAATGCCGCCGGCCAGAAGCCCTGCCAGCCACGGCGAAAGCGACGCACAAACTGATTCGCCGTGCCTTGGATGACATCCACCTCGAAGCCGATCAAAGAGACGCTGGAGAAGCGGTTGCTCTGGAACGAACGGCTCAGGCCTTGGAAGAACTCCTCACGCAACTCGAAGCTGCAGGCCTTGTTGCGGGCACGCCTCAGGGTCATCTCTGGAGGTTCATGTCGAGCGGCCTGCTTCCATCCGAGGCCCGCAATGGATTGGCCGAAGCACCACCGGTCGAGCCACTCGAGGAGGCCCACGTGGAGGCACCGTCAGCATCACAACCACCTGCTCCAGCCCTGTCAGAGGCCGTGGTGGAAGCCACAGCACCTGCTCCTTCTGCCCCTGCCCAGATCGACGACGCAGAGGAGCGTCGCAAGATCGATGCAGAATTGGCCTCGTTGGACGCTGAACGTTCTCCGCACGTCCGTCTGGCCGACCTCAAAGCAAGCGCAGATCCCGCGCTCGAGGCGCTTGAAGCGCGCCTTGGGGACATCGATCTTTGAGGTGCAAGGATGACAGACGCCGCGCCTCTTCCGCCACAACAGAGCGAAGGGGAGCGCAACCGTCCTTACCCGCTGTTCATTGAACGCGTCATCCTCCTGTTGGTCCTGCTCGGTGTGGGGGGACTGGTCTATCTGTTGGCCCTGAACCTCCCTGTGCCACCGTGGCTTACGGTCGTGGTCAGTGTGCCGCTGGCCTACGTGGTGTGGGCGACGCTGGCCGAGCGCCTTGGGGGCATTGTGCAGCTCCGCCATCGGGACGCTTAGGTCCAGGTCTTGTCCTCAGGAGGTGGAGGCGCTTCGCCACGGATGGTCCCACTTATGGCAGCGCGCAACTGAGCCAAGCGATCCCAAGGCACCAACAGCCGAACCGTCGCAGCCACGCCCAAGAAGAGCAGGGCGGAAATCACCACGCCATAGGTCAGCCTCAATTCGATGGACTCAGACACCTGTTCGGCCCATTGGCTGCCAGTGGTGGTTTGGACCAACTCCAACAAGACGCCATGAAAACCGATGGCCACCATGGTGGCCAACCCGGTCAGCCCGAGGTACAATCCGGTGTGCCGCAGGTGGCTGTTGAGGACGTTGTCCATTTGCTGAACGTATTCTTCGTCACGCTTGCAGGACTCAGGCAGGCGGTAGGCGTACTCGAGGTGACGGATGACGCCAAAGGCGGATTCTTGGAACACCATCATCAGCACAGCGATGAGGATGAGGGAAAATTGCTCACGCGTGACCAACTCAAAGCCAAGCAGGCTGATGGTGGGCGTTCCGACTTGGGTGTCCAGCGTGATCAGGTCCTCGCCGTATGTGCCAAGTTGGTTTAGGACCACGGGGAAGGTCAGCATGGCGTGCAAGCCCAAGAAGAGCAGCGTGAACCCAATCGACCAGATGATGGCTTGCCTCGAAAGGCCCCAAATGCCGCGCGTTCCCATGATGACGGGCAGCAGATAGACGAACATGATGAGCAACGAGAGGATGAGCATCAAGGGCCATTGCAGCAGGGCCAATTCGTCTGAACTTGGAAGATCGAGCTCAAACCCGATGATCATTCCTCCAAGCCACGACAGCAAAGTTCGGCCCACTAAGAGCACGATGAGGCCGACAATGACGCCGAGTTTGATGCGCTGCTGCACCTTCGGTGATTGGAACGCCAGCAAGGCCATGCTTCCGCCAAAGGACAGTCCGAGCACCAACGGCACGTAGAATCGAGCCAGACCAGAACGTCCCACGCCCGTCATCCAATCGCCCAAAGGCAAATCTGAGCCCAGGACGAATTCGAGGGTTTGGAACAACATGGTATGGTCGATGGAACCCACCACGTAAGTGCTGATGACCTCCATGTACATCCACACCAGCGCCACGGTAGCCGTGACCTGAAGGGCGAGGATTTGCCACTGGCGTCGCAGGTTCTTCAGGTGCAAGGTGCTCCGGTGCCTACCCGAGTGGGTGATGTCCGATTGTGCTTCCACGTCGCCAGCCATCTCAGTACCCCCTCACTTGCATCAAGGCCTGCGCCAGGTCCATGTCGGGCATCCAATCGATGACCTGAGCCCCAGCGCCAGCCAGTGTCGTCAACCGGTTCTGCCGTTCCATGCGGAGCACTTCGTAGGACAGCCGCGGAATTCGGCTGACCAAGCGTTCGAAATCGATGCTTGAGGGCGTCAGGACCGTCACGTCGTGCCCTCGTCCGACCAGGTCGCGTACGGCGGCGGGAACGGTACCGTCGCCCTCCACGCTGGAGATGATGAACACCGGAGAGCCTCGGCTAAACCGGCCAGAGATGGAGTTGGTCACAGCTTGAAGGGGCATCTCGCCTCGGTGATCCACGCCAGCAAGGTTGCTGAGGATCTTGAAGTACTGCTTGTCGCCGGTGTCCGGAGGCAGATAGGACAAACCGTCGCCATACACCGCCAGAGCCACTGAATCACGACGCTGGAGGAAGTAATTCGCCAAGGATGCGGCGGAAACGCAGCCCATTTCGAGCGGGTTCTTCAGCACGGTACCAATGCGCGCGATTTCGCGTGCGTCGAGGAGGATGAACACGTCCGTGACCGCGTCGCGGCACTTTTCGTTGACCATCAACTCGCCTGTGCGAGCGAATGCCTTCCAGTTGATGCTCTTGAACGGATCACCGGGGACGTATTCCCGAAGGGAGTAGAACTCTGAGCCTTGACCTGGGGTGCGCAGCGTGGTCGCACCGGTGTACATCTTTGGCGTTCGGCTTCGAAGGAAGGCCTCCTCGACGTCCTTGACCTGTGGAAACACGATGACGTCCGAGTGGTGGTCGACCCTCATTTCGTCCACGCCGAGGTTGAAGGTGTTGCGATGGCGCAGGGAAACGGGTCCGATGGTGTAGTGGCCCCGAAGCGGGCAGCGCAACACGTAACGGATGCGGGCCGACTCACCGGGCTTGAGGTCGAGGCGCATTTGGTTCAATCCGCTTCGTAGCTTCATTTCGTGCGGCACGTTGTCGAAGACTTCGAGGGTCTGGGTGCGGCGAAGTGAGCGGTTGATGACGAGCAGTTCCACGTAGAGGTCATCGCCCTTGTACAGGTTGTCCGCCGATAGCGTGCGCTGGACTTCGATGTCACCGTGGCCGGACATCCAGGAATTGACCGTGATGAAGGCGATGAAGGTGAACCCGAGGATCATCATCTGGAAGTTGGAAATCATCATCCCGATGAGGATGAGCGACAGTCCGGCCACGAGTGTGAAGGCCGCCTTGCGCGTCCACATGGTCAACCACGCCCCCACGCTTTGATGCGCTTCACCAGAGCAACGGTTTGCTCAAGGTTGTACTTCGCAGGTTTGACGGCAAAGGTGGACAACACGTTATCGTTGATGAGTTGAACGAGTTCTTGCACCTGAAGGTCATCAAATTCTTCGCGCGTCAGGCCACTTTGGTTGCGGACCTTGGAGAGGAAGACCTGCCGAATTTTCTCGGTCTCGGCGTAGTAGCCGTAGCGTTCAGCGTCACCGAATCCGTAGTAGATGATGCTGAAGACGTGACGCCATCCCTGCGGATCGCGCTTTCGCAGCAGCACCATCTCGAAGGTCAGGAAGAGGCCAACGAAGAGGATGGCCATGGCCAGGCCTTCGCCCGTGAAGTAGACCAAGAGGAAGTAGACGGTGTTGTAGCTCTCCGTCAGGACGGCGTTCTGGGCGTGCCGGCTTTCGTCAAAGATCACCTGAGCGTTTGGCGAAGCCATGCCGGTGGGTTCGGCCGAGGTGTCGGCCAAAGACTCGGCGATTACGTCAAGAATCAGCCTACGGTTGTCGTTCGTTGGAACGGCCTGTTCCACCACACCGTAGTCGCCGTCGTTGAAGCCCTGGTAGTCGTACAGGGCGTTGATCAGCATGCTCCCGTCTGCGTAGAAGAGGATGCGACCACCTTCGTCAGGGTCGCAACTTCGGTCCGCGCAGGCTTCGACGCTGAGGTTGAACTGACCCCAGAGGTCGGGCGTCTCCGCGGTGACTTCGTTGCCCACCCAAATCTCGCCGTCTCCGTTCACGTCAACCGTGGCTTCATTGCTCGTTTTGGCGAGGATGTTGACCTCGTTGAAGGCCCCTCGCACCTCGGGCAACACCTCGATGCCGGTGGCGTTGTTCAGCAGCACGCGGTAGGACGCGTTGAACTCCACGACGCCCTGACCGGGCGCGGTCTGGACCCAATGGTGTGCACACAAGCCCGCGTCTTCCTGGCTCATCACCTCGCCGTCAATCAGGGCGCAGGGATGCGTGACGGTCTCCGCATCTTCGCCCCAGCGGGGGTGGGTGTCCACGGTGGACAGGTCAAGTTTTGTGCCGTTCATGCCGCAGGGGCTTTCCTGCACGCACATCCAGATGTAGTTGAAGTCCAATTCGGTGGCGTACACCGTGTCGTACAGCTGCCAGCCGCCGTACTTCAGTCCGAAGGGATCGGCGATGTTGCCCGCATAGCCGAAATCTTCCATCACGATGACTGTGCCACCGTCTTCGGCGAACTTCACGATGGCTTCGATCTCTGAAGGAGAGTACCCGTCCTCTGTGGCGAAACGAATCAGCCCGTCCGGATCAAACTGGGGCAAGGACAGCGTGTCACGCTCCACACCTGCAACGATGTAGGTGGTGTTTCGAGGATCGTCAATGTCTGCGAGAAGAAGTGGGCTGCTGACCAGCGACCGGGTTTCGACCCCCATGGCTTCCAGGTCTTCACGGAAGGAGGACAGGTCATTCCAATCGTCGTCATACGCCGACAGCTGGTTGACGTTCGCGATGTTGACGAAGGTCAGCAGAACACTAAGGAGCAGCGTGGCGAGCACGGTCCAGAATGCAACCTGGAGCGCCAATCTCCTGACCTTCGCTGAAGCCTCCATGCGCCTCTCCTCTAGAACAATGTTCAGACAAAGACGCCTTCATGCACGTTTAGAAGGTTGCCCGCCCGTGTGGGCTCGTGCATCACCGCTCAGCGCCGAAGGTGGACCAAGTTGGCGATGCGCTCAACTTCTTCTGCCGGGACCTCGACCACACCGTTGCGCGTGCTCCATGGCAAACGCTCTGGATCGATTTCAGGGGTGTGCTGCACCAACACGTGGGTGATGACGCCGGTGGTGGGGGCCAAGCGGAGATCGGTGACCACACCGAACATCGCTCCTTCCAAGTCAACCACATCGCGGCCGATGATCTCGGAGGAGAAACTCGCCATCGTGCTCCCTCAGGCGGACTCCATGCCGAATCCGAAGTCCTTGGCGTTGCGCTTGATGCCGCTCAAGCCGGAGGTCATGTTGCGCTCCATCTTGTCGTAATACTCCAACATCTCCGAAGTGACCGTGGGGCGCACGCGACCGATGGCCTCCTCAAAGTGTGTCTTGGTGACCTTCTTCTTCCCTGCTCGCATGGCAATAAGGGCCGCTTCACGGCACACCGCTTCGATGTCTGCTCCCGTGAAGCCTTCCATTTTGCCGAGCACGTCTTTCATCGAGAAGGTGGACAGCGGCATGCCCTCGGTGTGGATGCCGAGGATGGCTTCACGGGAAGGGGAGTCGGGTGGAGGCACGTGAAGGACGCGCTCAAAGCGGCCGCTTCGAAGCAAGGCTGGATCGATCATCTCAGGCCTGTTGGTGGCCGCCACCACGATGACGCCGTCGAGGGACTCGACCCCATCCATGCTGGCCAACAGTTGGTTGACCACGCGGTTGGCAACGTCGGAGCCTCCGGTCGCTGAGTTCGATGCGCGCATGCTGGCGATGGATTCGAATTCATCGAGGAAGACGATGGAAGGCGCCGACTGCTTGGCTTTCTTGAACACCTCACGGATGGCCCGCTCGGATTCACCCACCCATTTGGAGATGAGTTCAGGTCCCTTGATGCTGATGAAATTGGCTTGCGCCTCGTTGGCGATGGCCTTTGCAAGCAGGGTCTTCCCGGTACCGGGAGCACCGAAGAGGACGATGCCACGGGGCGGCTTGATGCCAAAGTGTTCGAAGGCCTCAGGTTGGGTCAGGGGCCATTCGACGCTTTCCTTGAGTCGCTCCTTGACCTCGTCCAAACCGCCAACTTCGTTCCAGCTGACTTCTGGAATCTCGACGTAAATCTCGCGCAGCGCGGAGGGTTCGACGTCACGGATGGCTTCCTTCCAGTCCTCCATGTTGACCTCCATCTTCTCGAGCACCTCAGGCGGGATGGTCTCCGCTTCAAGGTCGATTTCCGGGAGGTAGCGACGTAGGGCCTTCATCGCGGCTTCGCGCACAAGAGCGCCGAGGTCAGCACCGACGAAACCGT
>Ga0163109_10004143_pt1 | contig 11049 bp, 4 predicted proteins | sample CRUFie1St13metaG_FD_108704 | JGI IMG/M metagenome (GOLD analysis project Ga0163109, IMG submission 108704) | Marine microbial communities from the Costa Rica Dome - CRUD Field 142mm St13 metaG | ecosystem: Environmental > Aquatic > Marine > Oceanic > Photic zone | place: Costa Rica: the Eastern... | reverse complement strand
CGTATTCATTTTCAAGACTTTTTACTTCAACAAGAATTTCTGTCTCTACTTTAATAGATTTAGACTTTGTTAAATTTTCTAAATCAATTGATCCTAAGCCTAAAGACTCAACTACACTATTGTTTCCAGATACTTGTCTATATAAACCAGGCAATAAAAAGTATGCTTTGTTTGGTTTAATCATTATGTCGTTTACTACGTTTAGTCCTAAAGCTGGATTTACTGGTGATAAGTTTGCAATATTTGATTTTGCATTGTCAATCTGCTCTTGCGTATCCTCTTGTATTTCTTGCTCTATTTTTGCTTGTCTAAGTAGAATTTCTTTATCAGTATCTGTATTTTTTTTATTATTAAGATACTCTTCATCGATTTCAAATAATCTACTTTTAGAACTTGCTAACTCTTTATTAAAGGCATTTATATCGTCCTTTTGTGATGCTATTGCTTCATTTCTTTCTTCAATTGCTTCCTGTCCGTCAGAATTAGTAGTTAGCAAGTCCTGTTCTCTATCACCAACACCGTGTAGTCTAGACAAAACAGTTCTACTATAATTACTTTTTATAACGTCACCTACTCTAAGTCTTATAAGCGGCGATGCTGTTGGAACTTGTGTAAAAGGATATTTGAAGTTAGCTGGTGAAGATTTACCTGTTTGAAAATTATAAGTAGAAGCTTCAAAGGCATCTGACCACTGTGGGTAAACCATAGCTACTATTTTATTAATTTGATACCACATAAGATCATGATCAGCTTCCGAAGTTGCAGCAACTATAAAAGATAGATTTATATTTCTTGTTGTCTTTACATAAGATTTTACATCATCAATTCTACCAAAACCACTTGCTGAATTATATTCAGGCGAAAAAGAATCTCCTATACTTTCAATAAAAGCATGAAAAGAAATAATTTCATTTGTTCTTAAATCATGAAAGTAAAAAGGCATGTATTCTGCCTCTAAGTGATGTTCAATTTCTTCAACAAGACTAGCAGGCAATCTTCTTTCTTCAGATCTATAAAAATTTTGAAGTAGATCTTGACCTAAATCAATTGTTTCTTTACCATTTAGCACAAGTGATCTTAAAAAACTAAAATTTAAGTTAAAAGCTTGTGGTAAAGCTCTAACACTTGTTGGCTGTCTTGCTTTAAATTTACCTAATTGGTTTGTTTGATTGTAGTTCCATGATCCAAAAAAGCTGTCTTTATTTTCTTCATCAACTTCAATTTTTTGATTAATACCTATTGTAGACCTAGATGCGGACACTCTATTGAGAGGTGAATCTTTTTGTCTTAACCTTAAATAAGTATCGTCATAAAAATATTTTTTAAGAAGAGTTAAACCTATATGCACTCTTTCAATATAAAATTTAAAATAATAATAGTTTAAATCAGAGAAGAAGTCTAAAATATCATTTCTACTTTTTGCACTATATAAAATATTATTATGCCAATGCTTTTCTTTATAGAATTTTCTAATTAAAAGTCTAGATCTATTTACAGAATTTGTGCTTAAAAGTGCATTAACAAGAACTTCTGCAGATGAGTATATCATAGGTACAAATAACTCTGCACTAGGGAAAAACTTCTTATCAAAAACTTCTGTTGCTTGATCAAGTGAGTTTGTATATTTTGTTAAATTTCGTCTCTCTTTAAAAATATTGTTTAAATCAACAATGCTATCTGGTGACAGCCATGCTGACATTCCTAAAAAGTAAGCTCCTGTTCTTTCTAACAAACTAGAACTATCGTGTGGATAATTTAAAACATTAAAAATATATTTTGTAAAAATATCAAATTCTGTAAAGTCATATTTTCCTAACTTTAGAGAATATCGTTCAGCAGTTTCTGATTGATTACCAGAATCGTTTACAGTTACATTTATAGCTCTATTTGCAATAACAATAGCTTCTACAGCAATTATTCTAACTAAAGATTCTGCAATATATGTAAGCATAAATAATGCGTTTTCAAAAGCATCAGGCTGCTCATCATTTCGATATCTTAGTCCTGTAAGCATTTCAAACTCATCTGCAAAAACTTTAGGTTTTTTTCCTGTTTGATCTTCAGCAAAAGAATTAAACGGTAAATAAGCGTTTCGAGTTGTTGATGATACTTTAGTATTACCTTCATCATCAATAAACCCAAAAGAAGCATCGTTAGATGAATTCTTGTCAATAATATAATCTAACTCTGTTGAATCAACTTCAACTAAAGGCCCAATACCTTCAGAATTTATTTTTCCTGTATTTAACAAGCTGGTTTCTAAAGACTTTCCTTTATTAGCATTTACATAGTAATTTGTGTTTTGAGGATCTGTTTTTACAGGAGATAATACTTCTTCTTGCTGCTGATTTTCATCAGGAAAAAAAGTAGAATTTATTGTATTTCCAAATTCATCAATTTCACTTTCATTGACAGTAAATTCTTTTATCTTTCCATTTACGACTTGGATTATTTTACCAGAAGGATCTAGAATGTATTTCGTTGCCATTTTTATTTGTCCTTGATAATTTTATCATTATTCTTCATGAAGTCATCCAAACTTAAACCTCGTAATCGTGAGGTATCTTTAGGATTATCTTGAGCAGCATACATTGATGCACCAATATTATTTATTTCATTTTCAACAATATGATTAAAAGTTTTTCTTAAGTTTTCTTCTTTCATGTTTGTTTTTTCTGCAATTGACTTGCATATTATTTCATCAATTTTTAAACTTTTAATTAAATCATGTAAATCAATTGTTTTCATTTTATTTCCTTATGAGTATCTTGAATCATATTCAATAGTTGCTGGAGTATTTAGTGCACCATCTTGTAAAGCAGGATGTCGACATTGACCGCTTTCTGTAGGTTGTAAAACACCTTGCGACAAAGATGGATCAAAGAAATAACTATAAAGTCCTGCAGGCACTAAAGATTTAATTAAACTTCTTATAGTATCTCCATCAAATAAGAAATCTGCGTCAAGCTCTAATTTAGAATTATTTATAAAGTCTTCTTTAAACTTATTAAACATATCAATAAAAGAATTATATTCTTCTCTAGTAATCTTTTGTTGATTAATTTTTGCAAGTTTTGAGACTTCGTTAAATAAATCATCTGACTTCGCAACTGCAGTTGTTTCTAATGTACCTTCTAAATCGTTATAAGTTTTAGTATCTACATCTTCGACTCCAGTAAACATGTTTGTCATTAAAGAGTAGTCTAAAGTCTTAAGTCCACTGATTGAACCTGAGCCTGCGTAATCTTCAACTGAGAAACCTTCTAAGTCTACATTTGATCTATTATTGTATACCATACCAATATTACCAAGTCCAGTAGCAGTTTTATTACCTAGATAATAAGAAGCTCCTAATCCAAGACCTGCACCAATCAAACCACCAATTAAAGCACCTGCAACAGAACCAAAAGGTCCACCTATTAAACCTAGTTTACCACCTAAAAGCGCACCTGCTTTACCACCAGCATATAAACCTAGACCTAAACCAGCAGCCCCAAGTGTATTAGAAACAACTGAATTTGCTGTACCTGTTCTAAGACTTTCTGACATGCTATCTTCGTTATAGCTTGCATAATATCTTTTTAAGGCTTCTTCGTTAGATACTTTACTGTAGTATGGATGATTTTGTTTGTACAGTGTTATATTTGTTAAATCATCCTTCTTTTTTTCTTCTAAATATTTTTCTAATTTTGGTAATGCGTCTTTTATTGCATGGTCAATTGAAGCTTCATTTCCTGAATTAATTACTCTATAAAGTTTATCTAAGTTTTTAGCAACTTTACTCTTATCTTCAGTAAACATTATACCTTTTTCCATTCTTTGAGTTAGACTTGTTGTAACATTTTGAAGTCTTTTTCTATCTTTTTCCTGGATGTTGTTATTATTAGAAATTATATCAGAAAAATCTCTTATCATATTTGCTGAATCTACATTTTCAACATAATCATCATTGGCTATACTTTTTGTAATATTGGATTGTGTTGTAGAGGTTTTAGTTCTTGTCAATTTATTGGTATTTTTTTTCATGAGTTCTTGAGTTGTCTCTTCTTTTTGAGCTATGCCAAGTAGTTTAGATATAGCTGTTTTTAATGTTTCATAAAAGAAACCACCAACAAGCATAAATACATCTTTAATACCATTTATCATCCAACCAAAAATACTAACAGTACTATCAGCGTTTTTAACAAAAGTAAAGAAAGCTTCTGATATACTTTTTCCTAATCTTGAAAACTCTCCAGGCTCAAAGCCTAAAAAGTCTTCTATCATATTGTTTTTCTTAGCATCAGGATTTGCATCTTTTCCTTCTTTGTATGCTCTAAACTGATCATTTAAAACTCTTAAGAAAGCTGTAAAACCTATTACACCACCTTTTAAAATTGCTCCTGCAATTCGTCCACTCATACTAAATAATTTACCCGCATTCCCTTTATTTTCTTTTAACACTTCTGTAAATCCATCTGTTAAAATATTAACAGAATCTCTTTTAACAAGGTGTACTTTCGATTTTTGATTTGCAGTCGCTGTTGTTGTTGCTTGAGCTGATTTTTTATCGTATTCTTTTTGAATTTGCATTGCTATTTGCTTAAACATTTCATCAAAAGCTTTATGTACGTCTGTTTTTCTTCCAGAAATACCTGATTTTATTTTTTGCAACTCATTTAAAAGTTCAGCAGGGTCTTTTATTTTTTTCAAAGTTTTTAATTTGTCTTGTGTCAAATAAGAATCTAAAATACCTGATTTTGTTTCTACACCTTTAAAAACTAAACCTTTAAACTTTTTAATTTCAGTTTGATCTCCTTCATATTTTCCACCTTTACCAAAGCCTATCTTGACGTTTCTAATTACTCTTGTCAATATAGTATCTCCTTTTGTTATACCAAAAAGACTTCCAACAAACTTAGCTGTTGTCGATAAAGCTCCAACTAATCCTTTTCTAAACTCTTCGCTTTGGAAAATACTTCTCATTGCATTTACAATCATTACTATAGGATCAATTAAGCCTTCCCATGTTTTAGGATTAAGCTTTAAAGCAAAGTTATAAATACCTTCATACCCTTGACTTAAAGATAAAACAGCATTTTTTAAATCACCTGAAAGTGCTGTATTCTTAGAAAGACCGTCAAAAAAGGCTTTAAATGGAGAATCAAATTGTAAAACTTTTTGAACTTCTTTAATTGCACTATTTAATTTTTTAAGTGCCGCCATTTGTTTAGCCTCTGGTTTTTTAGATTCCATTCTTCTAACAGCTTCTTCATGAGTTAATCCTAAGTTTCTGTAATTCATTAAAGCGTTTAAACTTTCAGAAGTCATACCAGTATGCTGTGCCATTAATTCTTTTTCAAATCTATTTAAGTCACTAAAAGATCTTCCTGTTTCAAGCATAGAATTTCTAAACATATCAATAATATCTTCAGGATTTTTAGCTTGTATTATATCCATTGCATCTAAATTCATACCAAAAGCTTGTGAAAGCATAGCGACAGAATTTGCTGCATCTTCAAAAGTACTAAATTTCTTAAATACTGCAGCTGCATCTTCTAGTTTAACTCTCATTTGTGTAAGTCTTGATGTTGTTCTTGCAATTTCTTCATCTGATAAATGACCAAATTGAACAATATCTTTTCTCATAATCATAAAGTTTTTAGAAAGTCTTTTTCTATCAACACCAAATTCTTTTGCAGTGCTTTCTAAAGTAACACCTAGTTCAGCCATCCTAACTTCAATATGCTTCATATTAACACCAGCATCTTGTGCCATATACGCAACATCTTCAGCACCAAAACCAAATCCCTTGACCATTCTAGCAAAATTCTTAAGTCTTGGTCCATTGTTCATTAAGCTTTCACCAAATACTTCAGAAAAATGTCCCATAGCATCTATGTTTTCTCCCATAAATCCTATCATGTTTGCAATACCTTCAGCACCAAAACCAAACAATTTAACAAGCTCTGCAGAAGGATTTTGAAAAGCTAATAACATTCCTTTTCCTCTTTTTGTCATAGCTTCTATTCCTCGACCAATACTTGAATCCATGTCAAACTTTTCTTTTAATGCTTCTGTAGCTGACTGAATTACTTCTACAAGCTCTCTTCTAATTTTATAACCTATATTAGCTGCATATTTTGTTATAGTAAAAGGTAACGTTGCTGCAAATTTAACAAATTTTGCAGCTGTACCTACAAAGCTTGAAACAAGAGAAAAGACACTTTTTGCAATTGATAGACCAGCTGACAAAGCATTTTTTATCATTTGCCCGTAAGTACTCATTAAACTTTGAATTTTATCTTTTAAATATAGCAAAGCAGATGCAAATAAAGATGTTTCTTTGCTTACACCAGCTACGCCACCACCAAAATTATTTATAGCAGCTGTAGCATTAGTTAAAGATTTATTTGTGACGTTTGTTGCTTGTTCAAGACTTCTGTTTGTTTCTTGAGTTTGATCAGATATGTTTTTAATTCTTTTACTTGTATTTTTTAATGATTCAGTATGAGCTTCAGTCATTGTAACACAATTATCAGAAACTTTTTCAAGTTCGTCATTTAAATTTTGCATCTTTTCTTGATTAAAATTATTTTGAACATTATCAACAGCATCTTCTAATGATCCTCTAATTTCTTCAGATCTTTCTGACATGCTACTCATGAAATCAGTCATATTTTGAAAATTTAATGCCATCTGATTCATAAAGTCAGCTTGTGACTGTGTAAGCTGTTGTATTCTTTCAAGCCTGTTAGAAACTTGCTCTAAAACAGAATTTAATTCTCTTGCAACATCAATTTGACTTCCAGTGTCTGTACCTTGTGTATTTTCTTCTTCAGACATTAAAACTACCTTTCAAACTTTGCATTAACTTTTTTAGAAACAATATCTCTATTTACAAATAAACTAACAACTTCCATGCTTAAACCAAATAAGTTTGACATTTCTGATTCGCTAACCTGATCTGTATCATCTTTATTAATTATCGACTTTTTCAATGCTAAACAATTTGTCTTTATTTTTTCATCATCTTCTATTTTTAAAGCAGTGTAAGAATTTGCAACATTTTCATAAATATCATTGTAATAATCTGATACTTTTACAAACAAAGTATTTAGCCAACCTTTAGGTTTAGAAGCAATAACATCTTCATTATGAAAACTAATGAGTTTACCTTTGGAGAACATAATGCTTTCTTTTCCTTCAAGATTTGTATCATTAACAGAAATTAAAGATTTTAATTGATCTTGTCTTTTCATTGACTTTACTGAATATAAATTTTCTTGAATTTCAGTTAACTTTTTAGTAACGTCTTGATCGTCATTTCCAAAACCAGCTGAAAAACCTAATGCATTTCCAATAGAATAATTTTGAGGCAAAGATCTTCTAAGTGTATTTCCTAACTTATACGCTTCAATAATTTCTTTTTCAATTTTGTCTCTTTTTTCTTGAGATAAGTTTTCTTTCATACTAAGATATTTGGCATAAGATTCTTGTGGGAATGATGTATTAACTTGATATGCTTTATCAATTATATTTAACATGGCTTGTGCTCTTTGAGGTTCATCATAGTCATCAAGAAAATAGTTAAAAGAATCAAAGAACTTGAAATTATCTCTATCAGAAACATAAGCAGCTTGGGTTCTTACTCTTTGAGAATTTAAAAACTGATGAATTGGTGAACCTTTAACTGAAGTATTTAACATTTCTTCGTAAGCATCAACAAATGTTCCTACATATGACTCTTTAAAAGATCCATCTTCATTAGAAATTGCACTTAAAAGTTTTTGTCCATCAAAACCTTTCGATGTACTTGTTGACTTATACTCACCTTTGCTTCGACTAACTAATTTGTAAGCTTCTTGTGGGTTAAAGCCAGCTCCTCTTAACATTCCTCGAGTAATAAAGTTTGACGATTCATAGTATTCTAACATTACATCACCAGCAAAACCTGCAATACCAAATGCAAACTCTACAAAAACTTCAGTTAAGTCGCCTAAAAAAGATCCTGCAAGACCTACAAAATCAGGCAAATACCCTACAGTTTCAGAACTTGCATCACCTAACTCTTTTGCTAAAACATCTCTATCTTCTTTTGAAAAAGAAAGCCAATCAAATATTGTATAATCTTTCGGGCTTTTGCCTTCAGCCTTAAGCTTTTCAAGTGTTTCTTTATCAATTTTAATTCCAAGACTTTCAGCAGTCATATCAGAACTGCCTGAAAATATTTTAAATGCAGCTGCTATTCCTGTCATTATACCTCTAACAATTGTTCCCATTAAGTTTCCGCCTATGTCAACTATATTCTTAAATCCTTTCTTGCCTTTTGTAAACATATTGCTGAGTTTGTCATAAAAACTATCTATTCTAGCTTTAATTCTCGTGCTATTTTGAATATGTGAATTTAAAGCATTATATTGTGATTCGTCTAAAGTAGTTAATCCTTCGTTAAATTTTTGTTCGACTTTGTTAAATATTTCATTGATTTTTTTAGTAGCAGCTGAACTGGAAGAAAATTGATTTTTTAAAGTTAAAAATGCTTCAGATGCTTTCTTTAAAGTTATATTTTTTGCAAGTTGAGGCCCAAACTTTTTAGAGTTTGTTATAACACCTTGTTTTACTAAAGCTTTAATCATAAGATTGTCAATCTCAGTATCACCTGATACACTTTCTAATATTGTATTAAGTGCACTTGCTTTAGTTTCATTTAATTTATCTGCATCTTTCTTGAAAAATTCGGCTGAACTTTGTATTTTCTTTGTAAACTTAATCATTTCTTTTGATTTTTTATCATTTAAATCATAAGCTACACCTGATAATAAGTTTCCTGCAGCACTTGTTGCAGCTTGTATTGTATTTTTAAAGCCTGGACCTGTTAAAGTTTCGCTTATTTTCTTTAGTACGTTTGCAATAGGTAATAGCATTGCATTTAGTTCATTTGTATTAAAATTTAAACCTAAATGAAAAAAGTCTTCATATATTTTACTTAAACTTATTGTACTACTTTTTAGCTTGTTATGCATGGACATGTTTTTAGTAAGACCTTGAAAAAATGCATCAAAAGGACTTTTAAATTCCATAGTTTTTTGAAATAATTTAATTGTTGAAGTCAAGCCTTTAATCATTTTGATTTGTTGTTTTGAAGGATCTTGTTCCTCCATTTTCTTTTTTGCTTGATCATAAGTAAGGCCTACATCCATATAGTTCATTAATGATTTAAGACCGTTTTCGCTAATTCCTATTGTAGAAGACAAAAGAGCTTTTTCATGTCTGTTTAAGTCTTTAAACGACCTACCTGTTTCAAACATAGCATCTCTAAATTGTTGTAACATTTCTCCAGGGTTTCTTGAATTAAGCAAATCAAATGCGTCTATATTCATATTAAATGATTGAAATAACATTGCTGATGCTTTTGAAGCTTCTTCAAGAGTAGTAAACTTTTTAAATACAGATACTGCATCATCTGTTTTAACTTTCATTTTTCTAAGTTTTACAACAAGATTTTTAATTTCATTGCTACTCATGTGACCAAAATCAACAATATTAGTTCTCAAAGTATTAAAGCCTTTTGTTAAAGCTTTAAAGTCTAAATCATTATTGTCAGCTGCTTCTTTTAATAAAGTTGATGTATCGTGCAAAACATCAACCGGATGCTTTCCACTGTTAAATGCTTCCATAGCATAATAAGCCATTTCTTTTTGTCCAAGACCCATTGCTCTTTGCATTTCTATTAAATATTGACCACTTTCAACACTTCCTAACAATGATTGACCAAAAAATTCAGCGTAATGTCCCATTCCATCGACTGCTTTAAATGTTTCTGTCAAAAATCTTGCAGCACCTTGAGCTCCCATGCCAAAAAGCTTTGAAAGTCTTGTTCGAGGTGACTGAAATGCTTTGAGTAAACCTTTTGACATATTTGTTAATTTAGCTGCACTTTGCCCAATGTGTGATGTTAAATCAAATGATTCTTTTGCTTCTTCACCCGCTGTTTGAATAACTTCAACAAGTTCAGTTCTTATTTTATTACCTATACTTGCAGCAAACTTTGATATTGTAAAAGGTAATGTCAGTGAAAACGTAAAAAATTTAGTTGCTGCGCCTATTAAAGATGTAAAAACGTTAAACAGTGATTTTAAAACAGAAAAAATAAGTTTAGGTATATCTTTTAAAAGAGATAAGCCTCCAGTTAAAAATGCATCTTTTACCATTGCAATTGCACCTATAGCTTTTCCTAGCATAGAAGCAATCCATTTAGAACTTCTAATTATGAATTTTAAAGTTTTAAATCTAGTAGCTGCTTTATTTAAAGCTTCAGAAACTATTGCTGTCTTATTTTTTAAATTATTATTTATTTCTTTTGTTGAACTCTTAAGAGACTTTGCAATTTCGCTATTTTTTAAAGTTTCTAGTGCAGATTTTTTAAAAAAAGCTTTTGTTCTTTTAAGACTATTATTAATAATCCTAGAAAAACCTTTTGTTGATTTAACAACATCTTTATATTCACCTTCAGCATTAGATTGTGACATTTGTCTAGACATTTTTGAAGCTGTAGAAGCTGCTTGATCCATTGAGTCGTCTGCTTTTTGCATTGATCTATTAAGATCATTACTCATATTAGACTGTTGCATTGATGTTCTACCAAGCATAATCTCAAAGGAGTTAACCATTCTATCTAAAGCTTCAAGTAATCCTTTAGAAATGTCTAGCTGCTGCTGAAGTGTATCTTGCATCTAGAGTCTCCAGTTTAAACCTGATAAGTTTTCAAACTTTTTTGTTAATTCTTTTTTTTCTGCTAAAGTCTTGTTGATTGCTTTCATTGAAGCACCTTCGTCTAATTGAATTTTTAAACGCTTTGAAACTTCAAGTAATGAAACAAGACAATCCATTTCAGCTGGTCTTCCAGTGAGTTCTATGTCTATATCTTCACTCATTATATACTTAGCAGCAATATTATGTAGAAGCTTTTCTTTTTGTGTCATCATTTCAAATCCTTTTAATTTTTAAAATAACTATTTCTAATTATCTGTTAAAATGATTTGCTAAATATTCTACTTCCACTATTGT
>Ga0163109_10004141_pt1 | contig 11054 bp, 5 predicted proteins | sample CRUFie1St13metaG_FD_108704 | JGI IMG/M metagenome (GOLD analysis project Ga0163109, IMG submission 108704) | Marine microbial communities from the Costa Rica Dome - CRUD Field 142mm St13 metaG | ecosystem: Environmental > Aquatic > Marine > Oceanic > Photic zone | place: Costa Rica: the Eastern... | reverse complement strand
TACAGTCCCCGGAGGTACCTGCAAACCCCACCCTATACCACTAGCTGCTGCAATAACCCACCAGTAAGAACTAGATTGATATATAATTCCGGCCAACTGATCTATTCTTTGTCCTTCTTCCAATACATAAATTTCATGCTTAAGTGTTCCGCTTTCACATGCGTAAAATATTCTAGACATGTTGGAAGAAGTTGCAATACCCTTACCATCTCTTATTCTTCCAATTAAAGAATATCTTGAAAGTGCCATGTGTTACCTCCTATTTTCCTGTTTTTGAGAATAGGCCGTTGCCTCTTCGCTTATATTCAAATTCGGCAGCTACGTCATCTCCGTGAGCATCACCCTGAACCTCTTTCATAATCGAACCGACATTATAGAGAGGCGCTTTGTTATAGCCACTGTGATCCAGCCCAGGAGGCAAGTCATGAATAACATTTAAGTTAAAACTAATTTCACAGCCTCTAGGGGCCCGAGAATTATAATCAGTTTCCCATGTAAAGTCATTATTAAGCCAATTAAAATTAATACCATCAATTACACCTGCTAAACCTCTTCCCTTGTTAGACTCTAGTGCACGTGTAAAAGGGTTATTTTCTGGCTGCATAAATTGCTCTGGCATTGTTGCATACAAGTCTCTAAGAAGTTGTGTAACTTCTGTTCCTGTTCCAAGTGCAACAACAGCATCATCCAAATAAGTTTGCAAGTAATCAAGAAAAGAAAAAGGCTGTGCCAAGCCTAAAGCTGCCCCGGGGCCAAACAGAAATAAATCCTTAGGGTCCGGTATAATGTCTTGATGATCAACTTTTATTTGTTTAAAAAGAATTTCCATTGGGCCGGCTGGGTCGATAATTGCGACAACATATCTAATTTTCGATGTATTTAGGTTGCCGTCATACGTTTGACCGGTTTTAAAGTTTTCATTTGTAACACTTAGATTTTTTGATGACTTAACATTACCTGACTCTTCTTTTTTCATAATCATAGCTTTGAGAGGCCTATCAAACCTAACTACAGTGCCATCTTCAAACTCGTAACCTTTCACCATGTTTGATTTAATTAAAACTCTTTGAGGCACATGATAGCCTAATGCATTTCCTTCTGCAGATGTATTAAGCAAACTAGCAGCCAAAGATTCAACTCCCGATAACGAGTTAAGTGAAGCGGGACCCGCAATTGTTCTAGTGTTTGGATCAGTCAGATTTCTTAATATTAACCCAGCACCTAGAGGATTTACAAAACCGTTAATTAGTAGATTACTGACAGCGTTCCTGGCAATAGTCAACCCTAGCGTGCCTGCTCTACTTTTTTCTGCTTGCGTTGGTATGTACTGCAATGGTGTGCCCATTATACCATAAAATATTTCAGTCATTAATTCTGAAAAAGTTTGTATTCCTTTTTGTGTTGCTGCTTCTATCTGTTTTTTAATTATATCTAATGCGTTTTTATTTTGCCCAACAATTGGGTTAATACCTTCATCACCGATACCGAACATTCTTGCCAAATTAAATCTAGAATAATTTGATTTAATGACATCACCTACACGGAGCCTAATGATTGGTGAAGCACCAATTACTTGAGAAAAAGGTTGTACAAATCTATCAATACCCGTCGTGCTTAATTGAGTACCTTGTGTCCACTGTGGATACAACAAAGTAGTCAATTTATTTATCTTATACCACATATCGTCAAAATCTTCTTTTGATGTTGCATACAATATAAAGGTAACACCTACAGTTCTTGATGTTGACTTGTATATTTGAACTGGGTCCATTCTACCATACCCAGACACAGGTGAAAAATCAGATTTAATGTTGTCTGTAAGACTGCTTAAAAATGCATGAAAACTAATTATTTCATTTGTTCTAAGGTCTTGAATATAAAAAGGAACATATTCTGCTTCCAGCCTGTCTTCAAGCCTTTTTACTACATCGCCAGGTATTTTATTGTTTGAACCACCCAATCCCCTATCCAAGTAAGTATTTTTTACCAGCCTACTAGTCAACATTCCTCTTGCAGGAGACTGGCCATCAAATATGTTATTTAGGTCACTAGCAGCTTTGACTAAATTTCTGGGCAGCAAATACATAGAAGGAACTGAATTTTGACGCCAAGATAAAGCTAAAGGTGACTCTGCGCCTGAATCTCTAGATTTTCCTACTCTAGTTGCGGGCCCAGAAGGCATAGAGTCAACATTATAAGGTCGATTAGAAGCACTTGTTTTCTTTCGCAAACCACCGTTTGATTTAAAAAACACGTCACCAACAGTTGCAGCTGCATTCGCGAATTGAATTAACTTGTTTGAGCTAACAATTTTGACCAATGTTGAAATTTTATCTACAGAGTCAGATTCAAAATCTTCTAATCCAGAAAATGCACCAGCGAGTTGATCAAAAGATTTTAAAATAGAGCTAGCGACACTTAACCAATAACCAGGTGCTTGGGACAAATGATCGTATTTTTTAATTTCATCAATGTCATCAGACTCCCCAAAGAATACCTCTACACCCTTTTCAAAGCACTCTGAATATGGGTAGTCTGTTTGAACTAGTACCAGTTTTTTAAATAAGTCTAATTCTAGTGTGCTAAGTTGCCTGTATGCACCTAGTGTATGGGGCCCGGGCCCTGAATAGGCTTTATCTAGACTAACATACTCGTCTGTTGTCTTTTTAATATTTTCTAAGTCGCTATATTTAATGTATGCAGATATCTCATCCATAAAGTCTTTTGTAACTTTTTTAAGTGCTAAACAAGCAATAGCAGCTTTAAGTTTAAGTATTTTCCTGCCGCGGCCATCAAAATTAACAGTTTGATTGTAAGTAGCGCCAAATGAAGTTCGAGAATCACCAACTTCAGCGTCTGATAAAAAATCGCCTCTGTTGTCTCTTGTACTATTTCCAGTTGAGTCCGCTGGCGCGCCAAAAGCATATTTTGATCTCATGTTAGAAAAATTAATTTTTGTAAAACCTGCTTCTTCTGACATTGCAAAAGAATTTACTTCTTCGCCAAGTATTTTACCGTGAAGGTCTGAAATGTTCTCAGATTCTCCAGGTTGTTCACCTTGATCATACCCAGACATCTTATATAATAAGCTATGGCCTACGTTCTTAAGTTGATTAATTGATACTCTAGCACCGTCTAAATTAAACTTGCCAAACGTGTTTTGACTGGCTTGTAAACCTAAATCGCTCTCGTCCGACTCAAAATTTTGTGCACTTTCCCCTTTTGTTGCATACGCTGTTTTTCTAGCAACATTTGCAAATCTGTTGTTTCGATATAAAACACCTTCAACTGATTTAGTGACTTTGTTATCCTCACCTTCTTGACCCACTAGGGTTTCGCCTTGAACTGAAAGAGATCGGCCTTCAATATCGCTAAGTAACCGGTGAGAATCACCAGAATTGCCTGTTTTATCAACAATATCAATTAAGTTTTCACCTTCACCAGAAAAATACCCACTATTACTATTTTCTGAAAGTTTTGAAGCAGCAACAGTCCCAGTTTCTACAAAAACTTCAGAAGCGCCCTGTTCTTCTGCGATGACAAGAGAATCGCCTCTGTTAGAAGATGATGCTTCTTCGTTGCCAGGATTAATTCCAAAAATATTTCCAGCATTTTCTGCAACATAGTTTAAATAATCACCTAGTAAACCTACTTGCTCGTTTGCTAAATCGAGTAATTCTTCTCCTGTTGATGCATCCTTACCAAAATCAAAACCTTGTTCTCTACTAGCAGGACCGGTTTGATTATAGGTCGGCGAGATTGAATCTGCAGCGAAACCTTTTAAATTCAAAAAGCTCTTAAGTGTTTCTCTTGACATGCATATCCTCTATTAGTTTTGACAATGATTTGGCAAACAAGTCTTTATTTTTTTCTGTATCAGTAATGATAAGTATTGGACTAAACGACTCAATCAGTATGTTGGTATACTCAGATATCTCTTGCATCTCTTTTTTGTTAAGCCCCATTTTTTGAATTTCCTGATAAAGATAATCCCTTAATTCATTTTTTTTGTTCTGCATCATACAGAGTCTCCGCCGGCATTAGTAAGCTTAAAACCTACATCATTCACTTTAATTTTCATAAGTTGTGCTGCAAGAGCCTTTCCATCTATTTCTAAGACATTTTGTATTGTTGCTTCCTTAGATAATGCCTTAGAGACAGCTGACATCATTACCTCCAGTGCTTTAAGCGTTGCATCAGCTTTATCTTGACTAGCTTTTTGACCAGCTTCTGCTGCTAGAATAGCTTTGTCATTTGCATTTTGCAGCTTTTCAAGCATGTTAGGTGCATTAATACTGACGTTTGTGTTACCTTTGACAAGATTTCCTATTACTGAATCTTTGTCACTGATCATTTCGTTTGCAGCATTGTTAATATGAGAGTTCAAGCTATTTATCTGCTGCGTCATAAAACTTCGCCCCTCTTCAGAATTTATTTCAGCAAAAAAACTCTTAACACCATCTGCAGGAAGCCCTAAAACTGCTGCCAGATCTGTCTCTGCAGAAGTAGTCAAAACATTTCCTACTTCCTGAAGTCCTGGCGTTAACTGATTACTCACAGTTTGGGCATCAATTTTAAATGCGTCTACGATACCATCGCGTATGGGCACACCAAGTAGAGGAGAAGGTGATCGACCAAAAAATCCAGCGCTGTCAAAACCTTGCTGCGTCGCTGCAGCAAACTGCTTAATCTCAGGTTTCATGATTTTCATATAATCTTTGTGTGTAGGAACAGTTCCTTTTGCAATATGTGCTCTTCCCTTACTTGTATCAAAAAATTTCATTGCAACTTCGGCTGCTGTTTTCTGTCTTGCTGCTATTTGAGCCCCTATGTAAGCAGTCATTTCAGGGCTTCCCGATCTAGACAACATAAGCTTAGTTAAGTCTAGTGTTGTGACGCCTTGCTTTTTCTGAAGATCTTCTACTTGCTTGATAAACGCTCCAGCATCAGCAAGTGTTGTCTGGTTTTGTTTTGCTGTTTCTTTGATAACATCTAGTACACCCATATGTTCAACACTGTACAATTCACCAGAAGAAGCAAGCGTAGATCTCATAACTTGTTGCATTGTCGTGTGAAACTGTGTATAGCCCGGAAGAAACTTTCCAGGATCAAGAATCATATTGCCTTTCATTGTATTAAAATCTTGGCCAACTCTATATGCAGCATCGGAGAGTGGATCCATTGCTTTTCTCATAACCTGCTTTTTCATTTCTTCAGCTGTTTTTGGAACAACAACCATTTGATCAGTCATGGTTTGAAAACCTTCTTTGATGTCTTTTTGATCTACTTTCCCGGTAACCGACGTCAAATCATCAATTTCTCGATCTTCTTGCATAAAGTTTTCAAAGTCTTGAATTGACATACCCATTTGTTGTGCAGCTAATTTCTTCTCAGCTAGCGTCATATCTTCAACTGCTTTTCCGCTATCCAAGAAAGCATCTCTCATTCTATGCAAAAATTCTTCTTGATCTTCATTTGCAAGCTGCATCATCTCCATAGCATCAAAATGCACGCCAAAAACAGTTGTTAAATTACCTAAACTCTCTGCAGCATTATCAAAGTTCATAAATTTATCAACCATGCCGCCGAAACCTTCATATGACAATCCCATCTGATCCAGTGCAACTGCTATGCGTGCTGCTTCTTCAACTTGGACATTTCCAAACCTTTGAACGTCTGTAATAATATTAGTAATTTGACCTGCGACTTCTTGATAAGACATTTTACTATTTTTGGACACAGCGTCTGAAAATGCAGATATCTCACTAAATATTTTTGTTGACGCTTCACCTGTAGTTGCAATTTGCCGCTCTAAAATTTGAGAAACTTTTTGGTTTGATATTTGAAAACCTTTTTCCATAATAGAAAGTTTCTGCACATCTTCTTGAGACAATTCTGAAAATTTTGTTGATTGTGTCATCGCCAATTGGCCGCGAATTGCAAAATAGTTGTCAACGACGTCAGCTTCATTATCATAGAAGGCAGTTAGAGCATTCAAACCTTTTCGGTGCCCTTTTAACTGTAGATCTTGAAAACGCTTATCATTACCTAAAAATGTTGCGTAAATGTTATCGACGTCCCTTACAGCACGACCGGATGCTTCAGTCTGTGCCTTCCTAACATCTTCAGGTATGCCTCCGAACATTCTTTGGATATTATCATATTTTTTAGACCCAAGTTCAGCAAATTCATCAAGAGATCCGTATGCAGTCTTGCCTACGTTCTGCATTTTGTCTAATGCAGCTATCATTGTATTCAAAGAATCTGTGATTTGATTATTTACAGGTACTGGGGTTGGAGTAGAACTTCCCGTGCCACTTCCCGGGGCTGGGACTGGAGACCCAGGTGAAAAACCGCCGCCAGAACCACCACCGCCGCCAGAACCGGCGCCTCCACCTGAACCGCTACCTCCTGATCCAGGGCCGCCTGCAGGAAGTCTGTTAACCAAAGTTTCAATTGATACTCTTTGGTTGTCGATTGCAGTTATTAAAGCGTCAAGCTTGCGTTTAAGTTCCGGATCCATAGACTTGATTCCTCCATAGTTTTAAATATCTAAGAAGAGAATTTTTTATTCATCTGTTCGTTAAACTTATCTAAACCTTTTAAGTCTGGATTGCTTTTGGAAGGATTATTTAGCTGTTCGTACATGTTATTTCGTTTATCAAAATGCTTCACTAACCTGTTTATATACCAGTGCCTGTATCTTATTGGCATCATTCTTATGTCTTGGTAGGTAAAATTCATGTGCATTTGCAAAACGAAAGACTCTTCTAAGAAGCGTTCCTTCCAATCATGTACTGGGCCAAAAAAAGTCAGAGGTTATGGGTATATCAGATTTGTTCTGGTGGCCGCAATTCTCACAAGTCCAGTCACATCTCATGTCCATACCTGGCTCTGCCTCTCTCATAAACTTTCTCAAACTTCTCGAATCAAAAGCAGGCATGTTTAGTATAAAATGTTTAATTTTATTCTTGTCAGTAACATTTCCTACTTGCTGGATTGCTAATTCCAGGTTGCCTGTAATGTTAGATTCTACCATCGACTGTATGTGCTGTTTTAAGTTTTTATCTTTAATAGATTTATCTCTTTCATCAGCTTGCGTTGGAAATTTAAAGTACACCTCTTTTTTAGTTACGGGAAGTGTGTACTTAAAAAGATTTTTACCCTCTTCAACTGGTGGGATTGTCAGCCGCTTAATGGGTATTGATGTTAAATCAACATTTACATCATTTTGATGTGTACATTTCTTACAATAAGCCAAGACAGGATACTCTGGCCCGTACCCTGTAATTCTAATAGCTATCATCAGAGCATTTCTGTCACCTGTTATCATTTGACTAGCATCAATAGATTCCATAAGACAAGAATTAACCAAATGATCTAAGACTGTCCCTTCTTTAATTAGTGCAGCTGAAGAAAGAATATCTTCTTCTCGTGCTGTCATTGCTTTAATCTTCACGCTCTCTTTTTTATGAAGACTAGACTCTGGATTGTAGATAATTCCTTTTGAAGGGATTGGAACTAGTTCAACAGGAACATCCCATCCAAACTCTTCTTTCATTACATTTATTTTGTTGACGTGATCTGATGCGCTTGCCATATATACTTCCTCTTGTTAAAATAAAAAAGCCCTTACACAATTGTAGGGCTTTATTATGCAAAAGTAAATATATTCTTTCTTAGAATTGTAGTACGCAGTTATCAAACTTAAGTGTCATGTCGATCATCATCAGCTCATCACCACTATAATCAAGAGTATTAAAGTTAGCAGTGATGATAAACGCACCCTTGATATCCCAAAGCTCAACAACAGTACCTACTGGATCAAGCATTTTTAATTGTATATCACGCTTATAGAAGTCAGCATAACCCGCGCGGCCAGAGACTGATTCGTAATGAGTTCTAATCCACTCCATTACTTGCTGCGCACCAGATGGTGCAATTGGATCGTGAAGTTTTACGCTTAAGTCTTGAAATTCAAGCTTCGAAGCCACCCTTCGATAACTATTGATGTAATCAATTTTCTTTTCACCGATATTAACTTGCGGCCTATTAGTTGACGTCACCAAGAATGCGTCAATTCCTTCGATAGCCAGAACCCACCTATAATTTCTTTTAGGTTCAAACTTATTTGGTAACATATCTGTGACTGATAGAGTTTCTGCCATTTTAATCTCCTAATTCTTTTATATATATCTTAACGCAACTAATTATAACAGTTCTGAGCCTGCATTTGTAACAACAAAGTCAAGAGCAACAAATTCCACAGTTCTTGTAGGCTGAAGAAATATCTTACCTCGAATGGTATTATTCTCAACATCTGCTTGTGTAGTTGTTGTCGTATCGATGATAACCTTGTATCTGTCAACACCACTTAATTCTTGAACTCTTTGAAGCACAGGATTGACCAGAGAAGAAAACTTTTCCAAAGTTTCCTCACGATTTGGTTCGAAGAGCAAGCTGTTAGCAATATTTCTAACAGATCTTCTGACGCTTATCAAAAGCCTTCTTACGTTAATTCTATCTAAAGCAGAAGCTCTTTGCAATAAGGTTTTTTGACCCCAAATAGTAATTCCTGTTCCTGGGAATGCTGTAATTGGATTAATGTCAGAATCGTATAGATCATCTAAGTTAGTTCTATTAAACTTAACTGCAGTCGATTCTACAGCATTTAGAGCACCTCTGGAGAAGCCTGCAGGAGCGTACCACGGATGACCAATTCTGTCATTGAGTGAGAAAGCGCCTAGTACAGAAACTGAGGGTGGTACTTGCACAAAAGCATTAGTTTGTGGATCAATTACTGTTAGATCTGGAAAATATGCTGCAGCAAAGGAAGTATCCAGTGCTCTGTTAGTTAGATCAGCAACTGTGTTAAGTACATGTGGTTTTTGAACTGAAGACGTAATTACAGTATTGAATTGATCTCGCTCTTCTATATCCATGATGTACATCGCATCAAATCTAGATTCAACTGCTGATATAGCAAAATCTGTAATTGATGGGTGTCTTATTCCAGGAATTGCCAGCAATTGAATTTCAACATCAGACTTAGAACCCATAATGTCGACAGCTTTTCTGTATGCAGCAACTGTAGGACCACTTGTCCCACCTTGAATTAGATCTTGGTCCATTTCTCTTTTTGCAGCGACATTTAATAATTTGCTTTTGTCTTTGTCAAATATATTTGTTCCGTCAAACCCGCCTTGTAATGGTACTGTAAACTTTGCATATTTTCTATTACCAACACGATCTAGATCTGCTACTTTAAACTTTCTGGTCTTGTCTACATCATTAGCAGAAATATTTCCGGCTCTAACATAGCTTGCGTCTTTCCAACCAGAAGAGTCAGCAAATCCGTCAGATGCTGTTACAACTTTAATTCTTTCTAAAGAAAAGAAGTTATTGTTAAACCTGTCGCAGTCCAGAACTGTTCCTCCGACATCAGAAGCTCCGGGGTTATTTGAAACAGAAAATGATAAGTTATCTTGTCTGTGATTTGGAAAATGCTTGTTAAATGTTTGCCAGGATTCATCAGGCAGAGCAATTTTGTTTGGTTGTGCCGGATCTTTCTTTTGCGCTGTTTGCATTCCCCAGTAAAATCTGGCGTCAGACCTCTTTTTAATTCCTGTTCCTACAGCAATATTTTCTCTGTAAGGCGGCGGAGGCTCAACAACCCTGTTAATAATGTCAGATTCTACAAATATTTCGCTAGTGTCTGAAGCTAACAGAGATCCTGAAGTAAGTAGATGCTGCAATCCTCTAAAACCCATTGGTAAGGCTTCATCAGGAACTTCTTTCTTTTTCATTTCATCTGAAAGTACAACCCTTATAAATCTAGATCTTACAGGAAAAGTTCCGTCAACAACAATTTTTTGAGATTCTGCGTCGTTATCAAAGTTAAAGAATATTTTTTGATCACCAATATATCTTGCAATGTATCTATCAGAACCAGGATCTAAGCTAACACCCCTAAAAGACTCGAGTACTTTCTTTTGATCATCAGTGTCACTAAATTGTCTTACAACTAAATCAAATGTTCCGTACTTGTCAACATCAGAAGTTCTTCTTTTAATATTTTCAATCGAGACTTTAATTCTTGTACTGTCGCCTTTACCATCATTAATAGATTCTACCCTAAACAAGTCTAAAGGTCTGTCAAATTCTTGTGAAACAATAAAGGGTGATATTGGCGCAGAAAATCTATCCTGAAAGTCTTCATACGAAACTCGGTTAACGAAATTAGGATCATCAGTTTTAGAAGCTGCTTCTCTACCCATAGAAGAAGTCAAAAGAAATGCAACATCTAACTTACCACCTTTTTCAATTCCTGATGTTACTATTCCGCTGCCAGTAACTTCTGCCAATAGTGGGTGAATGTCATAGTGCCCGTATAACAAATGACCTCTTTCTTCGATTTTAAGTGGGTCAGTGTTAAAAACATTTGCAAAATAATTTGGAGATCTCATATCAAAAGAAGCTGTTACTGTTGTTTTTCTAGACACGCTTCCTTTGTAACCATTCATAAGCATTACAAAGTCTTTCGATGCCATGTCAACAGAACCGGTTAAACCTCCTTTTTGACCAATAAGCTTTCCGGATGATGCGATTGCTTCATCTGCTATACCCGGAGCACTAGAGTTTGCTACATTGTTTCCGCTTAGGTGAAGAATAACCCCGCTCGGCGCAAGAAGAACTCCGCGAAGAATTGGGACGGCATGATTAGTCGGGCCTGTACCGCCGGACAAACTAATGTCTGTATTTAGCGCATCTGTAGCACCTAATACGTTAGCATCGCTAGCTTTAAACTTAAACAAATTACCGATTTTGCTCGCTACATTATACTCTAAGGATACACCAAAACCAGACCCAACAGCAATTTTTGCTGCAGTTACGTTAGGAACACCAACTGCGGCATCATACGCTATTTGGCCGGCCAAGGTATCACCATTGATTGCTTTGACAATTCTATCAATTAAGTCTTCGTCAGTCGTTGCACCATTTCTAACATTAATATTGTTTCCAGATGCCGCAGCCACTGTAACAGGGGAGTTTGG